>Ga0209187_1001388_pt1 | contig 28519 bp, 20 predicted proteins | sample BantaG_FD_187430 | JGI IMG/M metagenome (GOLD analysis project Ga0209187, IMG submission 187430) | Marine algal microbial communities from Bantry Bay, Ireland - BantryBay_4 metaG (SPAdes) (version 2) | ecosystem: Host-associated > Algae > Red algae > Unclassified | place: Bantry Bay, Ireland...
GAATTTTTTTGGAAAAACGACTAATTGGGTTAAAGCCGTCCAAGACGTCAGCTTTTCTGTTTTTCCGGGAGAAACCCTCGGACTGGTAGGAGAGAGTGGTTGCGGAAAAACTACCCTTGGCCGCAGTATCATCGGACTTAACAAACCCCAAAGTGGAGAAATTTTATATAATGGAAAAGATTTACTAAAAATGACCGCCGCCGAACTGCAAGCCATGCGACGCGAGATTCAGATTGTCTTTCAGGATCCTTACGGTTCTTTAAATCCCCGAATGACGATTGGTGCCGCAATTTTGGAACCCGTCAGCGTTCACGGCATTATCCCCGGAAAAAAAGCGCAAAAAGAATACGTGATTGACTTGATGGAAACGGTAAGTTTAAAAGCAGAACATTTTAATCGCTATCCTCACGAGTTCTCCGGTGGACAACGACAACGGGTTGGTATTGCCCGAGCACTGGCTCTGAGCCCTAAGTTTTTGATTTGTGATGAATCTGTTTCTGCCCTGGATGTTTCGGTACAGGCTCAGGTATTAAATTTATTATTGGAATTACAAAAGCAAAGATCACTGACTTATATTTTTATTAGCCACGATTTGTCGGTCGTGAAGTTTATGAGCGACCGGATGATGGTAATGAATGCCGGAAAGATCGAAGAACTGGACGATGCGGATACGATTTATTCTAACCCAAAGGCTAATTATACTAAAAGGTTGATTGATGCGATTCCGGTGGGGAGCACTTCAATTGGTGAGGGTTGACGATTGGTTGACAATAGGCTTACGATTGGCTTACAGTAGGCGGACAATTGGCGCTCTTTTGGCGTAATAGGGTATCGGACTTGAAGGGCGGTTGTCTTTCAATAAGAGACTGTTGGTGATTGAGATTTTTTGTAAAATTTGACATTGATGTTGAAATCCAAACACGCCAGAAGAGAGCCCACTGAAAGCCCACCGAAAGCCAAACACGCCAGAAGAGAATAAAAGCCAATTGTCCGCCCACTGTCCGCCAAACGCGATAAAAGAGAAAAAATAGCCCATCGAAAGCCCATGAAAACCTATTATTTCCGTTAAACCACTATTTTCAAAAATCGGAGCCCCATCGAAATAATCGCCCAACATATCGTCCCTGCTCAAACACCACCCCAAAGACTCAGTGATTATGCTGTGGATATTTTTGAAATTTTTATTTCCCGTAAGGGCCTAAAAAAAGCGATCAAACGTGGCCAAATTCTGCTGAACGGTAGCGTAGGGAAAACGGGAGACTGGGTGCGTTCTGGGCAGGAAATTTCGGTATTATCCGATCCTAGAAAAACACCTAAAATCCTTCCTTTATTCATTCCGGTCATTTACGAAGACGAGCATTTAGCGATTTTACACAAACCGGCCAGCATACCTGTTTCTGGTAATCGGTTTCGTACAGTAGAAAATGCGCTGCCTTTTAATTTAGAAAAAACTATACTTCCCATAGCGATGCCCTGGCCCCGCCCGGTACATCGCCTGGACGCAGCAACGAGTGGTCTATTGGTTGTCGCAAAAACGTATCCGGCCATGGTTCGTTTGGGACAAGCCTGGGAAGTTGGGGCTGTGAGGAAAAAATACATTGCGATCGTTTGGGGAAAATTACCAGCATCAGCAGGAAGCATCGTAACCCCAATAGACGAACGAGCAGCCCAAACTGATTATGAGGAGTTAAGAACGATCAAGCACCAAAAGTTGGGAACAATAAGTGAAGTAAGCCTCACCCTGAAAACGGGCCGTACTCACCAACTCAGAAAACATTTGTCTAGCCTGGGAAATGATATATTAGGGGATCTTGTTTATAAAAAAATAGAAAGAAAAAAAATCCGCGGCCTTTGGCTTTTTGCTACCGAAATAAAATTTTCGCATCCCATCACGGAAGAACCGCTACATTTCAGAGTGGAAAAAATAAATAAAATTGAAAAATTGTTCAAATCAGTCAGTTATCCAAAAAATACATTCTCAGCGGCCCAATGTTTTTCGCCTCAATAGTTCCGCGAGGAATAAAATTAAAGTCATCCTTCAGCAGTTTGTAAGTAGTAGAAGAGACGTTGATTCTACCTGCTTCCGCCGCAGATTCCATTCTGCTGGCAATATTGACCGTGTCGCCCCAGATATCGTACGCAAATTTTTTGTCGCCCACCACCCCGGCGACTAGCGGCCCCGTGTGTATCCCGATACGAGCGATAAAAGCAGGATCATTTTTATCCTGATTAGAGATGGCCCAGTTTTTTAAAAATGCCTGCATTTCGATGGCTGCCTGAATAATTCGGTGAGCGTGGTCTTTATTTGAGACGGGTAAGCCGCCGGCACACATGTAGGCATCACCAATAGTTTTTATTTTTTCCAGATTATTTTTTTCAATAATGGCATCAAAAGCCTTAAAGCAATAGTCGAGATCAGCTACGAGACTTTTAGGATCTTTTTTTGCCGCAATTTGGCTGAAGTTAACAAAGTCTGAAAACAGGACTGTTACATTGGGATGACGCCTGGCTTCCGCTGAACCATTTTTTTTGAGTTCTTCGGCGATAGAGTAGGGGAGAATGTTAAGCAGAAGTGCTTCGGACTTTTTCTGCTCTAAAACAATTAAATTGTTTTTTTCTTCTAATAAATTATTATATTTTTTAGTGATTCTCCACCGATTGAATAAGGTAAAGGTAAGGAGACCAAGGATCACTGCCAGGGCGATGAAAAGATTTCGCACCATTGTCTGATCGCGAATTTCAATGGTTTGTTCATCGACGACTATTTTTTGCTGAAGAATTTCGAGAGAATCGACCAAGGATCGCATTTCCAGGGAATCTACGATCCGTTTATTTTCGACCAGTTCAATCTCCGCTTTGCGACGTTCCCGATACATTTTTTCAAGTTCCCGTTCTCGTTCGTAAAGTGAATTATCTAGTTGGGATTTAATTTGGTTGAGCGAATCGTTGGTTTGATCCAGAAGTTGATTTTTTTGGTGAACGGCTTCCAGGTTTGCTCGGGTCTTCTTTAATGCTTCGATCGCTTTCTTTCTCGCTTCGGCTGCTTCTTTTGCTTTTACCTCTGCTTCCCGACGCTTTTTCCCAAAAATTTGCTCTTCCAGATCCATCGTCGAATTAGCCATTACAGAGACTGGACTGCTCCAGGTGAGTAATAATAAAAGCGCAACGAAAAAGAGGAAATGATGATTCAACTGCTAATTAAGATTACATTCTTGAATAATTCATTATTTAAAACGGGAAAAGCAGGCCAAAGTTTTGCTAATTATCATTATTTTTGACGGAGTACTTAACTCGACTTTAGCCGTTGGCTTCCCTATATATGTGAATAGCAAATAACTTTATCAATAATCGAGGCAATTCAATAATTGCGAAAAAACAGCTATGTATTTTCACATTTTAAGGAAGCCAACGGCTAAAGTCGAGCTTAACAGGGTTCAAATTTCATAAATATCAACTACCCAATACGCATGTTGCCCGATACTTACTTATTAACAGATCGTATTACCATTACTGCCAATCAGGACCAGTATCAGTATCGGATTACCTATTCTATTTTTGGAGAAATCATGAAAATAGAACTGCCTTTTCTAAAATTACCGCTCAATGCGCAGCAACTAACTAAAGGTAAGGATACGGAAAATTATTTATTACGATTAGAAAATTATAAAAAATTATTGCGGTTTCAAATTCCTTTGACAATTGTAGGTTTTTGGAAAACGGACGAATTTTATCAAATCAATGCTTCTATCAAAAATCGAGAATCGGAATTGGGGGACGATCTGCCTGATAATTTTTTATCCTTCATTTCCGATCCGTGGCTGAAAATGTTTTATTTAAAAATAAAAGAAGACATTGCCCAAAAGGGAACTGGAGATTTTTGGCGTGGCCTGATGGGTCTAATGAGCCATGATCCGGTTGTACTGGAAGTGTCCTTCCGCTATCTACGCGCTTATTCCTGGAGTTTACCGGCTGCGATCATCGGGGATCTTTGGCCAATCTTGAACAGTCGTCCCGTCCTTCGGCACTTTTATCAACATGCCCATTTATATCCATCGGAATCTACCAAAGGCTGGTTATTGAAAGTATTACCCACTGAGGGATCTACCTTTTTTCGTGGATTAATTTTGAGGGGTTTGTCGGTCTATCAGGATGCTGCTGTTTACCAGGCACTGATCCATCATTATCGGACTCAGACGGAAATGGGAGAGGGTGAATCGGAAATATTGATCACCGCCCTCACCGCCTACCAAACCCCGGAAGTACGATCTATTGCCTGGAAAGCACTCGTCGGTAAAAACTATTTTGCCGCCAAGGCTGCTCATGAAGTTTTAATTAAACAAAAGATTGACGAAAAAAAAATAGCCGAAAAATTGACCCTTTCTATGCTCAATGATCAATATAGCGATCGAGTGAATTCGTTACTCAGCAGATTTCAACACCTGGAGAATACGGAATTTTTACTCCCTTCTGAACAGTTTTTAACCCGAGCAGCTTACGCCGTAAAAAAGAATAAAAATATTCGACCACAAACCAACCTGGCCAGTTTACTGGATCGTACCTGGCGGCCAAACACCCTTGGAATCATCATCGATTTTTTGTACCACCCCGAACCCATGGTTCGTCGGCTAGGATTGGATCAGATCAGCAGTTTATTTGTTCAGTTTCCCAAACGACTTCAGCAACTTAACCCGGATACGCTAAAAAGAATTTTCCAATTGACGGGTGATGCTACCGAAGCTGTAAGAATCGAAGCAGTGGAAACGATTCGGGTATTGGTTCCTCGACTGGGGCAGCCATCCTGGATTATCAGTTTACTAAATATCCAAAATCGACAGCAATTACTAAGTCATATTTTACCTGCCATCCTGGCCTTACATCGAAAACATTTTGCCCAACTGGCGGTGGTGCCTTTTTGCATCAAAAATCTTACGCATAAAATTATAAGCATTAGAAGATATAGTATCCTGATTTTACAATATTACCGATTACCCGAAGTAGAGACTGCCCTAAAGACGTTGCACTCAGACTCGGAACCGGTTATTCAGGAAGCACTTGGCAGGGGATGGCGCGAAGACGATGATTTGGTTAGGGTTTTACGGTGAGGGCGGACAATGGGTGGACAATGGGCTTTTTTTCTCTTCTGGTGTGTTTGGCTTTCAGAGACAATTTTTAGCATAAGATTTTTATTCTCCAAAAGTCTCCTATTGAAAGGCCTTATATCATTTAGTCCCATAACCAATTTCGTCAAAAGAGAGCCAATTGTCAACCCATCATCATTCTATCACCACTGGCTTAGCTTTCACACGAGACTGATCCCTAAACAACACATAATAAACACCGCCAGGCAAGTCAATATGATCAAAAGTCTCATTCAATCGATCCGTTCTATATTCTTTTGTTTGAATAACCTGTCCCAGGGTATTTACGAGAGACAAAGAAAAATCGGAGGTATTGCCCAACGCCACGTTTACCTGAAATGCTCCAATATTGGGATTGGGAAAAATTGAAAATTGTTCGAGGTTAATCAGATCTTCATTATTTGTAATTCCCAGAAAAACAGTTTCCTCCCCGGTACAACCCTTTAAATCGGTGACCGTCACGGTATACATTCCTTCGGTCAGATTAGCAATTTGAAAACCAGTAGCTCCCGTATTCCAAAGTAATTGATAAGGAGGTGTTCCCCCAGACGGGACGGCCAGGATACTTCCATTCCCGCCCGTAGTGGGTGGGATAGAGTTGATATTAAAATCTAATTCCAACGGCGCTTCCAGCAAAAAACTAGCAGTCGTACTACAGCCATCTCCATCGGTTACGGCCACTAGATAGGTGCCAGCAGAAAGGCTGGTAAGTTGGTTAGTCGTATTTCCGTTGTCCCAGTTAAAAGTATAATTACCTGCTCCACCAAAGGGATTAATGGTGATACTTCCATCACTCGCTTCATGACAACTAATGGCGGTGCGAGAAGTACTGAGCTGGATCGCGTTCGGCTGTGTAATTTCAAAAGCATCGGTCAGGCTACAGCCATTCTCATCCGTCACCGTTATCCGATAATTTCCAGCGGATAAATTATTGAGAGAAGCAGTAGTCGCTCCGTTACTCCAGACAAAATCATAAGGAGGAACTCCTCCTCCGGTACTGGTACTAATACTACCGTTATTTTGGTTGAAACAACTGAGCATGTTAAGGTTAGTACTAAAACTGAGCTCTTCTGGCTCCATTATTTCGTAGGTTTCTACCTCCGCACAGAAACCGATAGCGCCTGCGGTTACTGTATAAACACCGGCGGAAAGATTGTTAATGTTCTTTCCAGTTGCGCCATTACTCCACGCAAAATTAATGGTGTTGCCCGAATCATTGTTGATTGTAATTTCTCCGTCGTTGTCGCCATGACAAGTGACGGGTGTGGTGGTTGCCGTAAAATTAATCATCTCCTGTATGGGAACAGCAATGGACCGACTGGTGTTACAACCATTTTCGTTGGTGATGGTCAGTGAATAAGTAATATCGTCCTCTACAATTAAAGTTCGTTGAGATTGACTGTTACCATCATTCCAATCGTAGGAACAACCTTCACAATTTTGGATAATCGTACTCAGCGTAATCGGATCGCCAGGACAAAGATTGTCCCCTGTCAGGGTAATATCCAGGGTTGGTTTTTCACTGACGAAAACAGTGACCTCATCAGTGACGGATACGCCATCTGGGTTGGTGACCGTCACGGTGTAGGTGGTGGTAATGGTCGGCGCTACGTTACGGTTGGCCGAGGTGGTTTGATTTTCCCAGGTGAGGGTACATTCGATACAATTAGCAATATTGGCGTTAAGGTTTACGGACGAACCATTGCAGATAGTCCGATCTGCTCCTGCATTTACGGAGATTTCTGTCGGCCCGGAGCCTTCTAGTCGAATGAGGAAAAAATCTTCCAGACCGCTGTTTTCTTCTACCATTCCATTATATTTCGTTTGGGTAGGACCGGTGAGTAACAGGCCATTGTCTTCGGTAAAGTCAAAAGAGAAGAGCTCCTCGCTTAAATCTCCCCCGTAGGTCGCCTCCCAGTTTTGATTGCCATCATTGTCAATATTGGTCAGCCAGGCATCCTTTAATCCCAGAGAGGGCGTGGCTCCTTCGTTTTCAGACCAGGTATAACCAGCCGTGTAGACTGAATTATCCTTAATTATAATTTTATTAAAGGCATCATGTCCATCCCCTCCGTAATTAGCAGACCATAAAAGATTACCCGCTGTATTTACTTGGATAAGCCAGGCATCTTTTCGTCCATTATTTTCTGTTAAATCCTGATCTTTGGAATAAGAAAAACCCGCTGCGTAAATTTGATTTCCAGGACCCGCTGATACGGAGTGCAACTGATCATCCAGACTACCTCCAAAGAATTTGGACCAGACCAAATTTCCATTGGCATTTAAATACGATAGCCATCCGTCTACAGCACCGTGGTGATTATTATATTTAGAATCTGCGTATCCACTGACCACAATTCGTCCGTTATCTAGAATATACAGACCGGTGGCAAAATCATTCTGTGCACCTCCCCACTGGCGAATCCATTGCTGCTGACCTGTATTATTTATTTTTAGCAATACTGGATCTGTCTGTCCCTGGTATCTAGTCTGGGAAAATCCGGGACTGTCTGAAATGCCTAATAATATATAGCCATCGTTGGTGGCTGCTACGTCCACAATAGATTCAGATCCGGTGCTACCAAAGTTCTGCTCCCAGACAATGGTTCCGGTATCATTAATTTTTGCTACCCAAAAATCACTGGTAATTTTAGGTCTATTGTCAACAATGGTACTTTCAGATTGGTATCCGGCGATTAAATATCCGCCATCATTGGCGGGAATAATTTTTTTTATTTCATCCTGAAATTCACTACCGTAAGACATTTGCCAGATAAGATTGCCCTTGGCATCAATTCGGATTAACCAGCCGTCTCCTTTACCATTATTATTAGAAATATCATCATCTTCTGACATACTCAATCCTGCAACCAAATATTCGCCACCCGGAATTGCCAGTACGGTGCGAGGGATATCTCCAAAACTCCCACCGTAGGTAGTGGACCATTCTACGTTTGGTTGGGCGAAAGTCTGAAGGAACATTAGGCTAAAAAACAGTAAAGTGAAAATTTTTGTCATGAGATATATCTGGTAAAATAAGGGTGTAAAAACTTTCAAAACTACTCGTGACTTTGTGGTCAACATTGGTTTTGTCGAATGCTTATAAATGCTATCAATAAAAGGATCTGCTTTTAGGAGTTGCAAAGATAGTGGTTTCCAATATAAAACGTTAGGTCAAAGGCCATAGAACTTTTACCTTTTACGCATCTTAGTCACTATTTTTTTTTTTTTAGAATATAGGCTCTATAAAATTTCGCTTCTTTTACAATAAATGATTGTCACAATCTAGCTATTTTAGAGGTTTTTTATTTTATGGTCAAATTTTTGCTGCTTTTGCATTGTAAGTTTTCCCCCCATTTCCAAGTTTTTCCCTCCCCATATTTTTTTTCTTAAACAACATTTTAACATAACCATTTTAACATGAAAAGAATTATACTTTTTTTAATTATTCTTTTCCCCTTTTTTACAACTGCTCAAATTTATGTCGACCAAGATGCAAGTGGAAATCAAACTGGCACATCCTGGAATCATGCTTATCGCAACCTTGAAACAGCCATTGACGCTGCGGTTACCGGAGATCAAATATGGGTAGCGGAAGGTACTTATTTTCCTTTTAATTTTAAAAGCGAAGAACTGGATTATTTTAATTGGAGATATACCTATCAGTTAGATAAAGATGTAGAAATTTATGGCGGGTTTTCCGGATCAGAGACTTTTCTGGAGGCCCGTAATCCTATGGATCATCCTACCATCCTTACGGGAAAAATTTCTTATGAGGAAGAAACCTACCAAATCAGTACGGTCGTTACTTTTTCTGGAGTAACCAACGCTGCAGTATTGGATGGTTTTACTATTCAGGAGGGGAATGCAAATAGGGCATCGGCTAATATTGGAGGAGGAATTTTGGTAACGGCCCTCAGCAGCGGGATTAGTGCCAGCCCAATTATTAGAAATTGTATTATTCAAAATAACGAGGCCTTTAGTGGTGCGGGAATGGCTTGTGTTTCTTCACATGGTGGAATGGTTTCTCCGGTGGTAGTGAGTTGTAAATTTTTTGATAATATAGCTACCGAAAAAGGAGGAGGGTTACTCAGTCAAGCAAATGGAGGGAATACCACTCTGGTTTTTGAAAATACTATTTTCTCCAATAACCGTGGTCAGCAAGGGGGAGCGATTTGTCTGAATGACCAAAATGCTAACCTTAGTGCTTACTTTACTGGATGTAACTTCGAGGCCAATCGTGCGACTAAAGGTGGTGCTGTATATAATGAAGTAGATGGTTTGCTATCACTAGAACCCGTTTTTACAGATTGTAAATTTATGAGCAACCATGCGGATCAAGGATACGGAGGTGCTTTTTATAATTATTCAAAAAAAGGTTTTTTCAATCTATCCATAAATAATACCCGATTTTCGGGAAATACAGCTACTAATTACGGAGGTGCTATGGCCAACGTTACAACTGGTGGTACTGCGACACCAATTATCAGTGGATGCAAGTTCGATAATAATTCCGCTAACCAGGGAGGAGCACTTTATAATTATGCGAGCGGAGGCTCAACGAACCCAAAAATTTCTTCAACTACCTTTTTTGCAAATACTTCTCGAATCGAAGGTGGTAGCATTATGAACTTTGCTTATTTCCTGGATTTAAAGGTGGAAATTACCAATTGTACGTTTGCCAATAATGAATCAATTAACGATCTGGGGAGTATCTATAATCGCGGGGATGGCTATGCTAACCTTGAGGTAGGAATGATTAATTCGATATTATGGGACAAGGGAATCGGGATAAGCAATGAAGCTCCACTTACATTAAAACTTGGAAACAATATCATTAAAGGTGAGCAACTACCGTCGGACGGTACAGATTTGGGTAATAATTATTTGAACTATGATCCACAATTTGTAGACCTCCAAAATGGAGATTTACGACTAATTGCCTGCTCTCCGGCCGTGGATAACGGACGGGAATTATCTTTTACCTCGGTTACTCAGGATTCGGAAGGAAATACTCGGAAGATTGGAAGTCTTGACATTGGAGCACTGGAAAATCAAGTAAAAAGAAGTTTACTGGATGATCCAAATACCCTATTTACGGCCGATCACGAGTATACTGATCCGCAAGGGTGGACACATTATTATGATTGTGGACAAAATGTTTTATTGCTTTCCTTAAAAAAGAATGGACAAGAAATTGGTCAACTTGGTGATGGGGCTTTTAGAGTAGAAATTTTAACTACTCCAGCCTATAGAACCGGACTTGGGACAGAGATTACCAGCGCTGCCTATGTGACCTCGACTTCCTGTTTTGCGATGAATCGGTACTGGAATGTGAAAGCGACCAGGCAACCGAACGCCACGGTAGGTGTACGCTTTTATTTTTCTGATCAGGATATCAAGGAGATGATTAATAGCAGTAATTATATTAGCTCAATAGAAGATGCTTATTTCTTTAAATTAAATAACAACAATAATCCTCGAGCTACAGAAGTGGAGGCCTCGGATTATCAAGAATATGTTTTTGATCCTCAGACGGCTTCTGAAGAAACTTGGACGAAGGGATTTTTTCAGGGATTTCAATATGCTGAATATTTTGTAAATGGTTTTTCTGGTGGAGGGGCTACCACCGGAGCTAATGTTGGTGCTTTACCCGTAGAAATGGTAGCGTTTAAAGGAGTTGAAAAAAATCAGGGGGTTCAGCTTTCCTGGAGTACAGAAACAGAATTCAACAGTCTAGGTTTTGAAATTCAGCATCGTACCGATGGGGAGGACTGGGAAATTCTGGGATTTAAAAACAGCCACGGAAATAGTACCACGCTAAAAAATTACGAATATAAGCATCAAAAGGCTTTGCCGGGAGTACATTACTATAAACTACGAGCGGTGGACTTAGATGCGACTTACGAAGATTCGAAAATTATTTCGGTGAACGTCAGCAACGAGCATTTTTCTACCCTGATTTATCCTAACCCGATAAGAAATACCAACGTAATCCGCTACAACCGGGCCGGAGGATCTCTTGATTTGGTCGTAGTGTATAACGTTCAAGGACAGGAAATTTATCGACAAAATAATTTAGACGACGTTGCAGATGACATCGTATTACCTCAGGTGCTGGGAGTTGGAGTGTACAATGTCGTTTTTTACTCCGGGCAACAAAGTGAAATTCAACCACTAATCGTTCAAGAATAAATTAGAAGAATTTATAAATACGATTATCTTTTATTATTAACTCATTCCTTATTGAGTTTTTGAACTATTTTTAGCAACATTATTAAACGAAAAACGCAGCGATCATTTATGATCGCTGCGTTGCTTTTTTTAGATATCTGACCGGGTTAAGGACAGCCCACTTTCACAAAACCTTTCCGTATTTCTGTACCAGAAATTCTAAGTAAATAAACCCCATAGATTTATGTCCACACCGTGGGATCGGTCTAGTTGATAGAGCACATCATTATCTATATCCCGTGTGTTCTGGTATTGCCTGCGACCGTAACTAGATTAGTTGGACCAACGATGCTACCATCGGGAATATTAAAAAAGCCGTTAAAGATGGCAATTTCGTTAGAATTGTCAACGATAGCGAATACGGTATTTTCTAATATTCTGAATCCCCAGAAATTTGTAGTGACTTGGATTGCATCAAAGGTAATGAATAAGTTTAATAAAATTATAGGTTTTTTTTGCAACTTCCATAACCGGAAGATTGGCTAATACTTTTTCACTAAATAGTTGTTTTTTTATTTGTTTAATTTTTTCTTTTTAAAAAATGGTTTAAATTGTCATTCTGATGCAACGATTTGTCAACAAAGCTGTTTTTTTACCATTAAAAATCTAATAGAAGAATGCCTGAGAAAATTTCTTATGAATCAGCCCTATCAGAATTGCAGGAACTGGTTACCGACTTACAAGGCGAAGCAGTCAGTATTGATGATCTTTCTTCGAAAGCCAAACGAGCGGCAGAACTTATACAGTTTTGTCGGGAAAAACTGCGTCATACTGATCAAGAGTTAAAGGGATTATTTGATCAGGGACTTTAATTTTTCTAAAAAGCTCTTCCATGATCTTTGTAATTTTTGATATTGACGGTACGCTGGTACATTCTAATAAAGTGGATAGTCAGTGTTTTGCAGATTCTTACAAGACTGTTTTTGGCCAGTCTTTTCCTTCTATTGACTGGCGAGATTATCCGCACGTAACGGATGATACGATTTTTGGAACGGTATTTAGGAATCATTTTGCACGAATTGCGACGGCGTCAGAAAAGCGAAAATTTCAGGAACATTTTGTCGCGAATATTTTAGCCGAGCGGGAAAGACAGCCGGAGGCTTTTTATGAGGTTCCAGGTGCTCGGGCGATGGTGGATGCACTTTGCGAAGATGATCGGTACCGAGTAGGAATCGCCACGGGAGGATGGCAGGCACCGGCTCAAGTAAAACTAGGTTTTGTAGGAATTAAATTTGAAGAAATGCCCGCAGGATACGCTGATGGCAATCCTACCCGTCCGCATATTATTCGAAAGGCGATTAATCAGGCAAAGACAAAATACGGTAAACCGACAAAAATTGTTTACGTAGGGGATGCGATTTGGGACTTAACCACTTGTCGGGAGATGAAGCTACCCTTGATTGGGATCAGAGTAAATGGAGATTTGGATTTTTTTACGGAGCGGGGTGTGGAATTTGTTTTTTCGGGATACCAGAATTTGGAGGCCTTTCAAAAGGCTATTGAATCGGTGAGACCGTTTAATTGATGGGAATGTTGAATTGTTGGTTTTTAAATCGTTTGAAGTGAATAAATTACATAGTGGGTTTTATTCTAAATTATCTAGTTTTTATTCAAATGTATTTTCCTCTTCTCCACGACCCGCAATAATATCCATAAACAATAACACTATTCCCACCGGAACTCCAAGAAGCACTTTAAAAAGGTTAATTGGGTCTTCCTTCAGATCTTCTCCATAAGCGAGAAGAAATAGAATAAGAAGACTTGAGCCAATGACCAGGGTTGGGGTTAGATAGCTATCCATGTTTTTATTTTAATTATTTAAAAATAAGAAAAATTAAATTCAGTATGAAGTCAAGGATGAATTTTTCTTTACCGCTTTAGTTTTTTTCCTTTTTAAAGCGATTGATAAAGCTACAATGTTGACAAAATTTTTCTACCAGTACCCCATTTAGAAAACCGCTTCTCATTTTACTAAAACGATCGCTGGCGAGAATATCTGAGAGTTTTTGTGTTTTGGCATTTCCCAAGGGGATAGCCGCATTTTTATCGAGGCAACAAGGTACCACGGTACCATCTGCGTGGATACCGATGTGATTGACTGCACCGTGACAGCGACCCTGTGTGCCCTGGTGGGGCAGTAGAAAAGAGGGCCACTCAAAGCGGGAATCAAAGTGTAAATAGAGGCGATTCCAGATTTTTTTTGATTTAATGGCACCAACTTCTACATTTCGGTTGATATTTATGTTAAAAGCTGCTTCAACTTCCAAAAAGAGGTCTTCATTATTTGAATGATTGCTTTGTTGATTCCACAACCTGAAATTTGTGTACAACGCCGGTCGGCGCTCGTGGGCCAGTTTTACAAAATTAAAAATTGGTTGTAAATAGGGGAGAAGGGGGCGATCCGGAAAATTATCTTTAAATGCCTGTAAGGAAAAATTTACCTGCCTGACGCAGTCACTGTCAATAATCGCTTCCGTATATTTTTTGATTAAAATGCCATTGGTGGTCAAGTCAATCTGGGTATGATATTTTGTGCAAATTTCCAGAATTTCGAGAAATTTAGGATGTGCCAACGGTTCACCCATTAGATGCAGACAAACAATCTCCGTCAGTGGGGCTACCTCCTTGAGAATATCCTCAAATTCCACTAAATCCATTAGCTTTTTGTCCTTCTCAACGATTGGACAAAAACTACACTGTACATTACAAATGTTAGATATTTCTAAATATACTCTCTTAAACATATGTTCGGATCAATTCGCTTTCAGCTGTTTAATTTTATTTTTTAAATCGATAATTAAATTGTTCAACGAAAGAAAGAATTCCTAATGTGAAAAACTTAAATAATTTCATGTAATTGTTAGTTTTATTATTAAATGAATTTTTAATATTTATACAACGATTCACTAGTTTTTTTGCTGCCTAAATGCTAAAGATTTTTAGAGATTTAGCAGGTTTTTATAAACAACCTGTTTTATTTCATTATTGTTTTTATGTTCGCTATGTTTCAAGGCTATTAAACCATTGTATATTCCAATAAATACGCGTTATTTGCCCCAAATTTACGATCTTTTCAATAGGCAGATACATGAAATAATAATCTACCTATAAAAATCAAAATATAACTAGATTTGAAAAAAATAAAAGTCATCCAGCCCGATCAGTTTCAAGCTGAGAATCATTGGTATCCCAAAGCTTTAAACGCCACGATTCATCCTATGATTAATTTTTTTCTCAATTTGGATTCCGAGCGAATTGTTACCCGGTATTGCCATCTTCATCCTACCGTAAATGGGGATAAGTTACGGGAGATTCTCAAGCAAAAACCCAAGTATTTTATCTGGGGTGGTGCTGATTTGTTAAATGTCACTTCCTCTCGTGGTAAACGGCAAATGGTGGTCATTGAGAATAACTCCTGCCCCTCGGGACAAAAATCCATGCCGCTGGTAGATGATCATAAAGAACAGGGTAGCTACCGGCTGATGATTGAACGGACCTTTAAGCCCTATCTGAAAAATCTCCGGAAAAATATTCAGGGTGGATTAGCGGTGATCTATGATAAAAATCCTATGGAAGTGTCCGGATATGCCGAGGTGATCGCAGATGTAATGGAGGAACCCGTTTATTATATCGAATATCCTAATGATGACCAGCATCCAAGGGTCCGGTTTGAGGAAGGAATCATGCAGATTTTGAACGAAAAAAACGAGTGGATTCCAATTCGGGCCGCTTTTCGATACCTGACGCAGAAACCGTGGAATCGGCTGCCTCTACATTCTAAAACCAGAATTCTAAATCCCATTATTGCTTGTCTGGCAGGTGGTAGAAATAAAATGGTAGCGGCCAAAGCTTATGATGTTTTTAACGCCGAACTTGAAAGTTTTGGACTTAAAATAAACACTCCGGAAACTATCTGGGACGTCCGAAAAAACGAGATTCCCATGTGGGTGAAAAAAATGGGCGGTCACGCTGTGATAAAAGTGCCATACAGCAACGCAGGGCAGGGTGTTTTTACCATCGTATCGGAGGCAGAACTGGATAAGTTTATGGAAATGGAATTTGACTACGACCTCTTTATCGTGCAAAGTTTGATCGGAAATTCTAACTGGAGTAGTAATACTGCTAAAGGCAAACTTTACCACGTAGGGACGATTCCCAATCTAAAAAATCACACCTTCGTAGCAGACGTACGAATGATGGTGAGTGCTACCGAGAATGGTATTAAACCATTATGTACCTATGCCCGTCGTGCCGAAAAGCCGTTGGTAGATCACATTAATGAAGGGGCCGAAAGCTGGTCTATGCTCGGTACCAACTTGTCTATAAAAAATGATGATGGCTCGTGGAGTAGCGATACCAACCGCTTGTTATTAATGGATCGCCGTGATTTTAATAAATTGGGAATTGGACTGGATGACCTGATCGAAGCCTATATTCAGACGGTTCTTTCCATGGTAGCTATTGACAATATGGCAAAAATGCTGATGAATAAACAAGGTAAATTTAAAATGCGTCTATTTAAGAGTTTGAATAATGATCAGGGTTTGCTGAACGAAATATTGCTCGACTGATGAAAAAATATAAAGTGTTAGTGCTGACGGATCATACCAGTCACAGCAAGGAAAATTCGTTGTATACTTTGGTGACTGAAATGCTGAAACATCCCCTCACCGATAAAATTGATATTGCTACGCGAGGGAATGCTAGCAACCAGACTTTTTTTGATCAGCTAGAAAATCCAAAATTATGGGTTACCAAAACAGGTAAAGATTTTGCTTTTAGCGAAAATGGGAGTGCCTTCCAGGAAAATAATTTTGTGGCAGCATTGAACAGCTATGATTTGATCTGGCTACGGATGCCACCGCCCCTTAGTAAGTCTTTTTTAGATTTTTTGGAAACTATTTTTAGTAATAAAGTTATTCTCAACAATCCTGATGGAATCTATAAAACGGGTAGTAAGGAGTTTCTGTTGAATTTTCCGACTTGTTGTCCGCCGATGAAAGTCTGCCGTAGCAAAGCGGAGATCACGGCCCTAAAATCTCAATTTCCAATAGTGTTAAAACCTTTTCGGGAATACGGTGGAAAAGGAATTATAAAAATAGACGGGGAGGAGGTTTCGCTGGGAAAAGAAAAGATCTTCTTTACCGAATTTTTAGACCGTTTAAAGGAAGATGAAATTGAATATTTAGGGGTGAAATTTTTAAAAAATGTTAGGCAGGGAGACAAGCGGATTATTGTGGTCAACGGAAAAATTTTGGGCGCCTCTTTGCGTCTTCCGCCCGAAGATTCCTGGCTCTGTAACGTAGCGATGGGGGGTAAATCTATCGTATCGGAGGTAGATGAATCAGAGCAAAAGATTGTCGCGTCCATCAACCCGATTTTAGCAAAAATGGGGATTGTGATGTATGGAGTAGATACCTTGGTTGGAGATGATGGCCAACGAATATTATCAGAAATAAACACCACGAGTATTGGAGGATTGCCGCAAGTGGCCGCGCAGCAAAATCTGCCATTGGTAGCGGAAGCAATTGATTTAATCTGGCAGTTTTTTTTAACAAAAAAAATAAAATAACGATGACTGAATTGGTAGATGATAAAGCAAAGATAGTAGAAACACTAGATTTTGCTAAGGCTCCCAAAGGAGCGATTTCCAGATATTGGCTGGAAATAGTAAAGGATGGAATGGGCCTACCCGTGTTGATTCCCGTTATCGTAGCGAGGGGAAAAGAAGATGGAAAAACTGTTGGGATTACGGCTGCCGTACACGGAAACGAATTGAACGGTATTCCCGTGATTCAGCGTTTATTTAATGAGCTGGATGTCGAAAATTTAAAAGGCACGATCGTAGGTATTCCGGTTGTCAATGTTCCTTCTTATTTGCGAAAAAAGAGGAGATTTTTAGATGGTACGGATTTGAATCATATTATGCCTGGTAAAAAAGACGGGACGGTCAGTCAGGTGTACGCGTGGCGAGTAATAGAAAAAGTGATTAAACAATTTGATTACTTGCTGGACTTACATACGGCGAGTAATGGTCGAGTCAATTCCTATTATATCCGGGCCGATATGAGTGATGAGGTCGTTCGTGAAATGTCCCTCCTGCAAAACGCACAGATAATTGTGCACAATCCCCCCAATGATGGTACGCTAAGAGGGACGGCCGACGAGCTCGAAATTCCGGCCATTACGCTGGAAGTGGGCAATCCCAATTTATTTCAAAAAGGAATGATCCGGGATGGTTTGACGGGGATTCATAATTTGTTAGGCTATTTAAAAATGACGGATTCGGAGGTGGAAGCTCATTCAAGCGAAACGGTTCTTTGTAAAAAATCTTATTGGATGTACACGGATACGGGCGGACTTTTGACGGTGCTTCCCAGTGTGACGGATCTGGTAAAAAAGGGAGAGGTAATTGCCAGACTTAGCAATTTATTTGGAGATTTGATTAAAGAATACGTGGCCCCGGAAGATGGGGTAGTGATCGGTAAAAGTGTGAGTCCCGTTAATCAGGCGGGGGGAAGAATTTTGCATTTGGGGATTGTAAAAAAGAGGTAAGGGGAATTAGAATTAGAAGGTGAATTTTTCAACTTATTAGAAAGCAAAATTACTTCGCATTATGGCTCACTTTATTAATACTTTTTCACAAAGAAAAAAAAGTGATCGTCCTCCAGGTTAGTGAACGTAATCAGGATACACTATTCAATTACCACCAGGGTCGCCCGTCGTACCAGATCGAGGGTCACTCCGTAAAGTATATGCCCCGCAAATTCATTCCACGCATAATCCATCCGTACATCAACGGGGTAAGGCTCCAAATCCATCATTGGGAGAGTACTGCCGTGGGTCAGGGCATAAAAGCCGACGCTGAAAGGTACTCCAAGGCCACTCGAAAACACGGGCGAACTAGCGGCCAACGCTCCGTAAATAGCTCCGGTGGAAGTGCCAAAGGCCCAGTGGATCGCGTCGCTGACGACTGGTTTGTGTTCCTCTTTAAGGGGTTCTTCTACCAACGATAGTTTAATTTTATCGGCCAGTAAAACCGGAGGCGTCTCGGTATCTTCACTACGCACGGGATGTCCACTTTCCCACCAGGTTTTTACCGCAGTTGCCGCAAGTCCACCAACAATCCCGGCACAAATTCCCTTAATTATTTTATCATTTTCCATTTTTCAGGTTTTAACAAAAGCAAAATTGTATAAAAATACAAAGTATTAACTCATTCCTTAGCTACTTCTCTTTCCGTCTCCATACCCAAAGATTAATGCACTATAGGCTCCAATATCTACACTACCTTTATTTGGCAGCCCATCATAATCTTCTTTCGACACCTTTATATCCGAAACCGGAAGGTTGTCAAATTTTTCACTATAACCCTTCCAGTCGCTGTTAAATCTTAAAGACCAATTTGCTGCTACGGGTAATCCAAAATTGTAGTTTTGGTATTCCTGATTGGAAAAATTTAGAATTACAACAACCCCGTCTTCGGCTGGATTTTCAAAAAAGCGCAGCATGACCAGAATTTTTGTCTCATTGTTAAGATGTAAAATTTGTGTTTTTTCCCCAGTCAGACCCTTGGTCGTTCCATCCAGATTTCTTCGTAGCTTAATCAAGTCCTGATATAATTTATGAATCCCGCAGAATTTTTTTAGCCGTTTCCAGTCAATCGGGTCCTGATCACTAAACCATTTGTCTTCCAGTAATTCCTGACCTTGAAATAGCATTGGAATTCCTGGAGTTGTCATCATCAGTGCAGCTCCTAGCGTAGATCTTTTTTTGCTAAAATATTCGTTTACGTTACCATCTGCGATCTCCTCGGTAACTCGTGCCTGTCCATTTGCGATTTCATCATGAGATTCCGTATAGACGACCCGACTAAAAACAGTGTTACTGTAAGTGTTGGCGATGGCACATTGAATGCTGTCCATATTGCGATGTTCATCATCGGCAGCAATCAAGGCCTCACGAACGGGATGGACAAAATCTGCGTCCCATTGTGCCCCAAAACCACAACCACCATTTTCTACTTTATCAGTAATAAAATCGTGACTATGCAAATCTTCGGCAATCATTATCTTGTGTGGATATTTTTCTGTCACTGCTCCGTTGATCCATTTTAAAAGCGAAAATCCTTCCGGGATATCATCACTTCCATCGTCTATTCCCTTTACAGAACGCATATAAGGTATCATGTCCATTCGCAACCCATCACAACGGTATTCTTCCAGCCACATCATAGCATTTTCAAAAATATAATGACGAACTTCTTCCCGCCCGTAATCGGGACGTGTGTCTCCCCACGGGGTATCGGATCGCCAATCGTTGTAAAAATAAATACCTCCTTTGTCATTTTCTGACCATCCGTCAAATTGCCAAATACCCAGATCACTTGGTCCAAAATGATTATAGACCACATCCAATATTACGGCAATGCCATGTTGGTGAGCCGCTTTAACGAGGTCCTTAAATCCCTTAACGCCGCCGTATATTTCTTCAATTCCGTAAGGATGCGCCGGATTATAGCCCCACGAAAAGTCGCCCGCAAATTCTGCGATAGGCATAATTTCTATGGCGTTAATACCGAGGTCTTGTAAATATTTTAATTTTTTGATAGCGGAAGCGAAAGTTCCTGGCTTACCTTTTTTTTCTACGTTAAAGGTTCCAACGTGCAGCTCGTAAATAACCAGTTCATTCCAGTTAGCAATACTAAAATCATCATCTTCCCAGTCGTAATCCGGATCGGTAATAATAGAATTCCCCACGGAGTTGGTTAGTTGCCGTGCGTAAGGATCTGGGCGTTTCAGCTTATCACCGTTTTGAGATTCGATTACGTATTGGTATTCGTCACCGACTTTTGCTTGATTGGTTTCAGCAAACCAGTAACCACCTTCTTCGCTCGTCATGGGAAGGTCTTTTGGTTTCCAGTCGTTAAAGCTGCCTGAAATGGACACAGATTTTGCGTGGGGTGCCCAAACTCGGAAAAAGGTTTTTTTCTGACGAATCTGTACACCCATTTCTGTACGGGGAAAAGTCTTGACCGTAGTGCCCATAATTGTTTATTTTATTTATACTTTGAGAAAACGTTTGTAACTTTGTACTTGTTCAGTTAAGAAATTTCAGATCATTGTGTTCAATGAAAAAAAGATTTGTTTAGTCGGTAATACTAAACAAATCTTCCTTAAACGTATTCTGATATTGAAAGTTTTATGATAATTTTTCTCTCAACTTCATTTCTTCTAATGCAGCACTAATTTTATTTCGTTGCATTTCAACGATGTTTCTGGCGCTACTACCAACGGGTAAAGCATTCGCTACTTCCTGATAATGTTCCAAGGCATGCTCTTCACCACGTACAACCTCTTCGAGAATCGCTTCGTCATCTCCTTGAGTGCTTAAAGTTTCTTTGATCGCAATCCAGGTGCGATGAAGTCCAGCGCCTACCGAAGAACCTTTTTCTACTTCACCACCTAACTTCGAAATTTGATCTTTAATTTCATGTCCAAAGTCGTAGCGTTGTTGCGCATAGTTAGTAAATTGCGTTTTTAATTCCGCATGATCTGCTCGCTCTGCTACCTGCTTATATCCTGCCTCAGCATCATAATTTGCGGTTATTAATTCGTTTAGTTTGTTTACCTGATCTTGGTTATTCATGATAAAAGGTTTTATTGTTATTTAATATCTCTACAACGGGTAATGTGGTTAGATGTTCAGTCAGGATTTATTTTTAAGAAAAAACAATAAAAGTTTTTAATCGGTGTTTAGAATTCCCCGAACCCTCGGGTCGGGGTAGTTCACTTACATTAACATTGTCTAGTTTTATCCAATATTTTTTTAGAATGGATCATGGTAATGGTAATGGTAATGGTAATGTTGAATCGTAGGAACAAGGCATTGCCCTGTTCCTACGATTCAACGATTCAACGATTCAACAAGCGAAGCGATTCAACATTTCAACAAGCGAAGCGCCTCAACATCCTACCCATTCTCCGTAAATCCAGGATAACATGTCATACCACCGTCTACAAAAAGCGTCGTACCAGTAATATAATCCGACTCATCCGAAGCCAGCCAGGTAGCCACCGACCCAATATCTTCAGGTTCTCCGATTCGATCATAAGGAATTAATTTTTTTAAATCACGCATTCCAGATTTGGTACTCCAGACGGATTTGTTGATGGGCGTACGGATAGCACCGGGAGCGATGCTATTGACCCGGATTTTTTGTTTTCCGTATTCCTGGGCTAATGATTGCATCAGCATGATCAATCCACCTTTTGCGGTGGCGTAGTTGACGTGTCCGGCCCAGGGAATTACTTCGTGTACGGAGCTCATGTGAATAATTTTTCCCAGTGCACAAGAAACCTCCTTGCGCATTCCACGACTTAAAAATTCACGGACGGCAGCGCGGGCGCATAAAAATTGTCCCGTAAGGTTGACGTCGATGACCCGTTGCCATTGTTTCAATTCCATTTCCTCGAAAGGTGCATCAATTTGAATTCCTGCGTTGGCGACTAGAATATCTACTGTTCCAAATTTCTTGATGGTTTTTTTAAACATGCTCTCCACCTGCTTTTCTTTGCTGACATCACATTTATGAACGATCGCATCCGCCTCTCCGTCCATTTGGGAAATCTCGTGCGCTACTTCTTCCGCTTCTTCTTTATCTGAGTAATAATTGATGACGACTTTGGCACCGTCCATACCCATTGCGAGGGCTACTGCTTTCCCAATTCCGGAACTACTTCCGGTTACAATACAAGTTTGACCGTTTAAACGGTTATTAGGTTTTTGTGCCATTTTTAAGTGTTATAATTTGTGGTTGAATAAAGTATTTTTTCGATTATTGCTAACAGGTGGTATTAAAGATTGTTCAAAACAGATAGTGGGCGGACGATGGGTTTTCAGTGGGCTTTCGATAGGCTTTCAATTGGCGCTCTTCAATCGGAGATGGGTGGACAATGGCTTTTTGAGGACTAGATTTTTCGTACAAGTCCAATCACGTTAAAAGAGAGCCAATTGTCAGCCTACTGAAAGCCCATCGAAAGCCAAACACGTTAGAAGAAGAAGCCCATCGTCAAAATTCTGCTTCCACCTCCACTACAACCCGCTCTCGACTCACCGGATGATAAAATTCCAGCCGTTCCGCGTGCAGGCACAATCGTTCTCCTTTTTTACCATACAAATCATCGCCAAGGATTGGACAGCCTAGCCCCAGTCTATGGGCCGCGTGTACGCGCAGTTGATGACTCCGACCGGTGAGCGGATAGAAATGGACTCGTGTATGCGTGGCTGTGCGTTGGATGACCTCCCAATCGGTTATAGCGGAGCGTCCTTGTTCGTAGCAAATCATCTGGTTTGGGCGATTGTCATAGTCGGTACGTAGCGGTAGATCAATTCGGCCCGATTCTCCTTTTACGACTCCTTCCAATAAGGCAACGTACCGTTTTTTTATAGTTCGATTGACAAATTGTCGTTGTAAAAATTTATGATTTGCTGGATTTTTGGTGAGTAATAAAATACCCGAAGTATGCATATCCAGCCGGTGAACAATCATCGCGCCTTCTACGTCTGGATAACGTTGGTGCATTCGGTTTTGTACTGAGTCGGGAATAAATTTTCCGGGCGTAGAAAGTAATCCGGATGGTTTGTTAACGATCACCACCTCGTCGTCTTCGTAGAGAATGGGCAACGGTTTATTGCGGGCCGGATTGATGAGCATCGGGTCATTGTCCACGTCCATGCCTTCCAACATATGCGTGAGAATAGGTTTGCATTTGCCCATACACGCGTGGTAGTGTTGACGATGACGGCGGACCTCCGAAGCCGGAGAAATGCCCCACCAAAACTCGGTCAGGGCAATTGGTTGTAAGTTATTCATAAAAGCGTACTGTAATAATTTAGGGGCTGCACATTCTCCGGCGCCGGAAGGTTTGGGAATGTCTTTAAAAATTTCGTGTAGGTTTTTTTTGACGCCTTTTATATTTAAAAATTGATAATGGCTAAAAAGTGCTTGTTGTAGTTTGACGGATTTATTTTTTCGAATGTCACGGAGATCTGCGATTTCATTTTCTAAAGCGAGTAGGGGAGCGGATATTTTTTCCAGGGCTGCCAGTAGCAGATTTTCGGCATCGCGGACCTGATTTCTTTTGGCAATGCTTTCCTTGCCAAGGGTATCGAGGAGTAATTCATAATCAGTGGCAGAGAGTTGTGTTTTACCAATGGCTCTGCGTTGTTTACGATCTGCTTTAGCGGCCCGTTGTTCGGATTTTAAAGTTTCTATTTTTTGGTCAACAATATTTTTTTCTTTTTTAATAATATTTTGTAATTCCAATAACTGAGGATTGTTTTCCAGGTCTTCAATCTGTTTGGTCATGATATTTAATTCTCTGGAGCCATTGATGTAAAATTCGCCGTTTGGATTGGCATCAAACAAATTTGGTACAAAAAGATCCGGTGTTTTTTCTCCCAGCATTTTACCGGAAAAAGCGGATAGAAAACCTAATTCCTCCTTTTCATTTTTCACCACCAAAACACCAAACATTTTTCCAATTGCATTTGGTTGATCCGGATTTTTAATACCAAAATTATGAAACGATAAATCCTGTGCGGACAAGTATTCCTGCAACTGTTCTGCGGCTAAAATTGCCAAGGGATGGGGTTCGTAATAAAAGGGAAAAGTAAACTTCAGGGGTAAAACAATATCGGCAATGGGTGCCTTAAAGCGAGTAAAACGTATCTTGTTTTTAAGGTTCATATCAAGAGATTACTTTGAAAGGCCAAATTTAATAAAAATATCAAGTTCTGTCCTCCAAATTTTTTGTAGACCTTCAAACGACTTCATAAAATAGGGGCGATAAACTTATCTCCTTTTCAGTTGTTTTTATTAAATAGTGCCATTTCAGTACTCTCATATTATCAATCTACAAATATCGTTTTAAATTATATTAATATATTTGTAAATATTACGAATCAAACCATCCCTCAAGATGAAACAATTTTTACTCCTCCTGTTTATTTGCTTATTCACCTTTACATTACCCGCACAACGTCCTCAAGGCGGCGGTGGAAAATGGGGGAAGAAAAAAGAAAAGACCATCAAGGGAAAGATTACCGGAAAGGTATTAGATGCTAATAATGAGCCGGTTAGCTACGCTACCGTCGTGTTGGTTGATAATAAGACGCAGAAGCAGGTAAACGGAAATATTACCGATGAAAAAGGGAAGTTTAAACTGGAAGATGTGGTAACTGGAAGCTATACGTTAAAAGTTTCTTTTATTGGATTTCAGGAGAAAGTCATTCAGGATGTTAACCTAACTTTAAAAAAACCGGATTTTAACGCAGAAACCATTAGACTGGAAACAGACAATGTTTTACTCTCGGAAGTAGAGGTCGTGGAAGAAGCATCTTTGGTGGAAACAAAGATTGACAAGATTGTTTATAATGCAGATAAAGATGTTACCAATGCCGGTGGCGACGCCGGAGATGTGCTCCGAAAAGTACCGATGCTATCCGTTGATTTGGAAGGCAATGTTTCTTTACGGGGAAGCCAGAATATCCAGATTTTAATCAATGGAAAACCTTCGGGTATGTTTGCCAATGGAACGGCGGATGCCCTGAAAATGATTCCGGCAGATCAGATCAAAAAAGTGGAAGTGATCACTTCTCCTTCCGCAAAATACGACGGTGAAGGCTCCGGTGGAATCATCAATATTATCACCCAGAAAAAACAGGTGCAGGGATATAATGTTTCGGTCAATGGTTCGGTGGGTACCCGCCAGAACAACGGCAATATCGGGATCAATGCGGCGAGTGGTCGGTTGGGTTTTAATGCCAATGCGGGCTTTTGGCATTCGTGGCCGCAGGATGCAACGCTTGATTTTGTGCGGGAAGATTTTGACGGAGAAACCCTGGTATCCAGTTATGTTCAAGAGGGAATTACGACTTCTTCGCGAACCGGTTTTTTCGGAAAAGCAGGACTGAATTATGATCTCAACGCCTATAATAATATTTCTACTTCTATTAATTTTCGGGGTTTTCGTTTTGTAACGGACGCGCCTACGGAGGCGGTTTATACGGAAGATTTTGGTCAGATGTTTACGGAGATTACCAACCGTCGTGCGGACGGAAAAACTTTAAATGGTGGCTTTGACTGGTCGACCGATTATCGCCGTACCTTTAAAAAAGAAGGGCAAGAGTTTAGTGCTGCCTTTTTGTTAAATGGAAATGTCAGTAATCTGGAAAGTGATATTACCTCGTCGAGCAGTTCGATCGGTTTGGACTTTTTGGAAGCCCAGGAAAACATCGGAGATAATAAAGAATATACCACACAGGTCGATTATGTACATCCTTTTACAAAAGCGGTAAAACTTGAAATTGGTGGAAAATCGGTCATCCGACGGATTGATAGTGATTATCAGTTTGAACAATTCGACGATGCGGACGATAGTTTTAAAGTGGATCCTACGAGAACCAATGAGTTTAAGTATCAGCAAGATGTATACGCAGGATACGCTTCGTTTACTTTTACGTTTCCTAAAGATATTGGGATCATTGCCGGAGCGCGTTACGAACATACTGCTATTGCCGGAGATTTTGAATCACAAATAGAATCGTTTGATAATTCTTACCATAATATATTACCGAGTGTTATTATTTCCAAAAAGACCAATATGTTTTCCAGTCTGAAATTGAGTTATAACCAACGAATTCAGCGTCCGAGTCTATTTTATATCAATCCTTATCGGAATGATATTGATCGTAGAAATGTCACTCAGGGAAATCCAAATCTGGAACCAGAATTAGTTCATCAGATAGAATTGGGGTATAATACTTATATCAAAGGACTGGTGCTCAGTGCTGCGGTTTATTACCGACATACAGAAGATTTGATCGAAGCCATCGTCGTCGTAAATGATCAGGGAATCGGAGCATCCAATTATCAAAATATCGGGGTTAACAATTCTATTGGATTGAATACTTTTGTTTCAAAAACATTTAATAAGAAATTTACGATTCGTGGAAATATTAGCTTGTTTACCTACAATGCGGAAAGCCGTCTGGAAAATTTAAATCTTAAAAACAACGGAATACAATCCAATTTCTTTGGGAGTGCCTCTTACGTTTTCAAAAAAGGATGGAAAGCTGAAGCATTCGGTTTCTATCGTGCTCCGACCAGAACACTGCAGGGAGATCGAACTTCTTTTTGGATGACGAGCGTTGGCGTACAAAAAGAATTTTGGGATAAACGGGCCAGTCTCGGGATTCGAATTGTTGATCCTTTTAATCGTACCAAAAATTTCCGAACGGAACTAACGGGCGAAGATTTTTACCAGCGTTCTGACTTTAGAATCCCTTTTCGGTCGTTTGGTCTTAACTTCCGATATACTTTTGGAAAGCTGGATTTCAAAGCCAAAGCCAGTCGTTCGAAGATTAAAAATGATGATCAGAAAGGAGGGGGAGATGGTCAGCAGAGTGTCGGACAGGGGAACTAAAATCAATGTTGAATGTTGAGTATGCTCCGATAAGTGTTTTTTCTCGCAGAGAAGCAGTGGGCGCTGAGCGACCGTGTATATCACACTCCTAAATTAAATCGTTATACCACCTCTTTTTCCATCGCTACTTCATGACCGTAGATCGTCGCCGCTACCGCAAAAATAAAAGGCATTAAAATAGGTCCGATTACTGGAATGCTCATCCCTGCACTTGCAATGATACCAAAGAAGGTGGCCGCACCAAAATGACTCTGGATACGTTTTGAACTTTTTTTAATAGAAAAATGATACTGCTCCAGATAATTATCTAAAAACGCAAAACCCATAAAAAATGCGTACACAAAAAACATGATAAAATTGGTCAGTTTGGATAATCCTAAAATACCAAAAAGAATGGATACCAAAATATAAATGATTAAACCAAATATCCATTTATGCGCCATTATTTTAATCATTCTTATTTGAGCCCGGGAAAATTCTCTTACGATCAATAGTCGATTTTCATTCTTTAAAATATTGTTGGTGCCTACCGCAAAATGAAAAATCAGGATTTCCAAAAAGATTAGAATCAAGAATTTATAACTTCCAGAAAAGAGGGGTTTATGATTGTCTTCCAGTTTGTCTTTCGCATCTGACAACGATTTTTTTCCCGCCTCCAGACTTTCTTTGGCATTTTCCGGACTGATAAGGGCTGCTTCTTCCAGGGCCTGAATACCGTCGTCAAACCCCTCGGTCGGGATATCAAGATTAATATTTATACCCTCGTCTGGCGAAAAATAGTCATGCACATCGTAATAAAGCGTCACCGAAAGAGTGCCCATGATTAGAATCGTCACGATCATAATCCATTTATGATCCAAAAACCCTTTCCAGAGTTGGTGTTTTTTTATAAAAGCGGGCGTACTCCGCAAAACCCTTAGCGCGACGGAAGCTTGTTCCATTCCTTCTGAAAAGTTGATATGAGAAAGATTAAATTTCATTGGTCGTCAAAGTTGGTTCGTACTGCATAGTAGGGGAATTTAAGCATTTATCCGCTTTTTTTCGATTAATGGAAGGGGAATTCCGATTAAATTGGTAATTATGGCAAATGGGAGGGAAAGAAGTGTTTAGTTGAGATGTTGAGGCGCTGCGCTTGTTGAATCGCTGCGCTTGTTGAGACGCTGCGCTTGTTGAATCGTTGATTTGTTTAATCTTAGAAAAAATGAATGCATTGTTTCTAAGTAGTCCTTCCAGTTAATAGCGTCTGGTAGAATTTGGATGAATTTTGGGACTGAACGAGGCAAAAAACGCAGACATAGCCTAGATATGGCGCGTATTTTAAACGAAGTTAGGCACAAAAAATATTAGTCATAATTCTGAATCTATTAGATCGTTGTTCCTTAACTGAACGGGATGATCGTTGCGCTGAAACCAGGTGGCAATGGCCCGCAAATTATCTCCACCACCACAGCCGAGGTCGATAATTTTTAGCGGACCTTTAGCATTAAGAATAACAGATTTTACCGCAGAAAAGGTCCCACTCGTATTGCCTAAGCTTGACTTTACTATTTTTTTGTAGAATTTATTAAAGCGATCAAATACTACAACGAAAACGTAAGCTATTCATTATCAAATGGTAATCAAAAATTTTATTACAACAAAATCGATATTCAAAGCCAT
>Ga0209187_1001389_pt1 | contig 28513 bp, 23 predicted proteins | sample BantaG_FD_187430 | JGI IMG/M metagenome (GOLD analysis project Ga0209187, IMG submission 187430) | Marine algal microbial communities from Bantry Bay, Ireland - BantryBay_4 metaG (SPAdes) (version 2) | ecosystem: Host-associated > Algae > Red algae > Unclassified | place: Bantry Bay, Ireland...
GGTGGTTCCCTTCGGTCACCGACCGGCTAATTGCCTTCAAGCCTCCGGCTTTCTTTTCAGGGCGGAGCGAACTCCTTTCCATACAAATCGGCTTAACTAAGTGCCATTGGAGTCTGTCCCCTTTTCAGGAGGGATAAGGGGCATTTCCCCCTGTAAATCACGCTTCTGTTTCGCAAAAGCCGTGCAATCCTCCCAAAATACAGTGAAAATTTGCGATTGTATTAGACAGCTTCTTCCGTAGACAGCGATGGAAAGAAAAATTGAATCATGATGTTTGACCCTGAAAACGAAGAAATTGAAAACGAATCCCACGCAGCATCCGACCCATCGGCAGAGGCGGATACCCCGTCAGACGCCCACGCGGAAACCGCTGACCAAGAGGCCATAGATGTAAACGCCGAGGCGCCTGAAGATTCTGAAACCACGGAAAACCCTGCAGAGCAGGCCGAAGAAGCCCCGGAAGAGGTCGAGCCTTTGCAGCTCCAACTCATCCGCTTGCAAGCGGATTTCGAGAACTTCCGTAAGCGCACCACTCGCGAAAAAGCGACGTGGACCCAGCAATCCCTCGAAGGCCTCATGGACACCGTCCTCCCCGCTCTCGACAGCTTTGACTTGGGCCTGAACACCGCCGGACAACAAGAAGCCAACGCCAGCGTGGTCGAAGGCTTCACCATGGTCCACCAACAGCTAATGGACGCTTTCCGCAAATACGGCCTAAAAAGCATCGAATGCGTCGGCATCGAATTTGACCCCGAGCGCCACGAAGCAGTCAACCGCATGGCCTCAGAAGACGTTGCGACCGACCATATTTTGTACGAAGTCCGCCGTGGCTATGAACTGGGCGACAAACTTCTCCGCGCCTCACAGGTCGTTGTGTCCACCGGTTCCGCCGACGCTGCGAACGACACAGCAGAAGAAACGAGTGACGCTTAATGTCAAAACGTGATTTTTACGAGATCCTTGGGGTCAGTCGCGATGCAGACAAGTCCGCGATCAAAAAAGCCTATCGCAAACTTGCGGTAGAATTTCACCCGGACCGTAATCCAGATGATCCGACGGCCGAAGACAAATTTAAGGAAGCGACCGAGGCCTATGAGGTCTTGAGCGACGAGCAAAAACGCGAACGCTACGACCAATATGGTCACCAAGGCGTGGACGCAGGATTCGGCGGCGGCCAAGGCTTTGGCGGGGTCGATCTCGACGAAGCACTTCGTACCTTCATGGGCGCCTTTGGTGGCGGCGGTGGCGGGGGTGGAGGCGGCGGCGCAGGTGGCATCTTCGAAGATCTCTTCGGCGGTGGCGGCGGCGGCGGACGCGGACAGCAACGCTCACAAAACCGAGGCTCAGACTTGCGCTTCGACCTCGAGATCGATCTCGAAGAAGCCTTGTTCGGCAGCCAACGCGATTTATCCTTTCCGATTCGTGTTGAATGCGAAGGCTGTGACGGTGGCGGCATGGGCAAAGACTCCCGCAAAGATACCTGCGCCACCTGCAAAGGGCGTGGCACCATCGTAACCAGCAACGGATTTTTCCAAGTACGTCAAACCTGCTCGGCCTGCGATGGCACAGGACAAATGATCACCAATCCCTGCAGCAGCTGCCGTGGTGAAGGTCGTAAAAAAGGACAACGCAGCTTGTCGCTTCGCATCCCGCCCGGGGTCGAAACCGGATCGCGCTTGCGCGTGAAAAGCAAAGGCGAAGGCGGCACCCGAGGCGGACCTCCAGGCGATCTCTACGTTATCATTCACGTCAAGGCACACGATGTATTTGAACGCGATGGCGAAGACATTTACTGCGAAGTCCATGTCCCGTTTCACATTGCCGCCCTCGGCGGGGAAATCCAAGTTCCGACCTTGGCTGGCTTCGCCAAGCTCAAACTTCCTGCCGGAACCGAAAGCGGGAAAATTTTCCGCCTGAAAAACAAAGGCCTGAAAAATGCACGCGGCCGGGGCCAAGGCGACCAGCATGTGAAGGTCATTGTAGAAGTTCCGTCCAAACTTAGCTCAAAGCAGAAGAAGTTGCTCAAAGAAGTGCAGGAAAGCATGGAAGACAGCAATTTCCCAACCGCGAGCGCTGAACGCGACCGCGCAGTTGACTTCTTTGATCGCAAAAAAGCACTCGAAGAGGCCTAAACCGAGTTGGGCAGGGGAAAGAACGAATCGAGTCCCCCTGCCCTTCGTCTATACCTGTAGCGTGGGCTTTAGCTCATTCGGCTATATCGTAGACCTCGTAGTCGTCGTAGACCTCGTAGCCCCAAAATTGACAGCTAGACAAGCCAGACTGAACCGAACCCGAAGAGACCTGATATGAACCAGCCAGCTAGCCATCGCGCCTACCCATCCGCGACCTCCTTCGCCAAATCCCTTTTCAGCGCGGCATTAGCCTTGGGTATGCTATTCACGTTCACTAGCTCAGTTCAGGCCGATGAGCTTCAGGAAGCCCGCTTTTCCGACAAATTTCTCGATCAGGAACTCGGCTTCAGCAAAGAAGCGCCCCTGCCAACGGCAGCCAATCTTCTCAAACGCATTCAGCTACGCCTTCCGTCTGAGCCAATGATTCTAAGTGGCGACCTCAAAGAAGGCACGGGGATGTTCAATCGCAAGCAACTCGAGTTTGCCATGCATACCGACTGGGGCGTCGTCCCCCAGAAAGCTTCCTACGTGGTTTCGAACGGCAAACAGGTGCCGCTTGAACGTCTCGATGTGGCGTGGAATCCAGGTCGTAAACCCGACATTGCCTATTACAAAGGCAACCCCTTGCGCCAAGCCGCAGCGGTTGATTTGTCGGCCAAAATTCAAGACCTCAACATCACCTGGCAAGACCTGAGCCTTTCCTTTTTGTGGTGGCGCGAAGCGCGGGTTCTCGAGCGCACCCAAATCGGGCGCCGTACCTACATCGCCATGGATGTGAAAGCCCCAGACTGGGATCAAGGGCGCTTCGAGTTTGTTCGCCTCTGGGTCGACGAGCTGGAAAACTTTATTATGAAAGCCGAAGGCTTCGCCAATGGGAAGCTCGTACAGCGCCTCGAAATCAAAGCCATCGGCAAAGTCGATGATGTCTACATGGCCAAGGAAATCAAAGTCACCAGTTTTCCTGCCAATGACAAAGTGTACGTCCGGATTCGCGATGTGGAACAGCTGAAGCGCCAAGCGCTACCGGCCGCGGCAAACGCGCTTCTCCCGGATCATGCCAAGCCGAAATCAGTTGGCCCCGCAAACACGCCAGCAAAGGCAACCGCGCCAGCAAAGGCAACCGCGCCAGCAAAGGCAACCGCGCCAACCCCACCGGTTCGCGGCCCGATTATGCTTGGCCCTTGAGCCTAAGACTTCTGAGTAAAGCGCTTAGCAGGGGCGCCACGAAAAGACACAAAAAGTAGCGCGACCTTCCAAGGTCGTGTTGTCGAGACGGCCTTCTAGCCCGACGGAACTGTGCCTGAGGGGCCTGATCCTCGCGATTACTTCTTCGCGCTGTGATCGACGATCCAAATATTCCGGAACCGAACATCTTGACCGTGCTCCTGCAGCTTCAAGCCCTGTGGGCTGGGACCAACTTTTTCACCGCCATTGGCTTTCTTAATTTCAGCCTTGTCGTGCACCTTCACCCCATTCCACCAGACGGTTGCGACCGCTGGGGTAAGATTCTTGTCGCCGTCCCAGGTAGCCGCCTTAAACTCGACGTGAAAGGAATGCCATTCGCCGTTCGGCCGCCACGCGTTCACATCTGGAACCCGCTCCATGCAGAACGCCCCTATGCCATGCCCGCCGATTTTCCAGTTGTAGGGATCTTCGATGTCCTTCCCCTTGGGTGATTCGATCTGAATTTCATGCCGGTTCTGCAAGTAGACCCCGCTGTTCGCGTAGCCCTCGGCCTTGTCGTCGCCACGCGCGCCCATCAAGATGAACTCGACGTGCATCTCGAAGTCTTCGTATTTCTTTTTGGTGACAAGATCGTGGGTGCCCCATTTTTTCCCACCGTCGGTCATCAACACCTTGGCGTCGCCCCCAGTCGGGCTCTCAACTAACTTCCAGGTGATCGGCATCTTGGGCTTGGGCCACATTCGCCAGTTGGCCTTCACCGACTTCATGGTGCCATCGAAGGGGACGTCCGGAGCGCTCGCGCCGACATCTTTGGCTTTTTCGTAACCGGGCTTGCTTTCGGGGGTTTGTTTTTCTTGCGCAACCGCAGAGGTGAAGAGGCTAAACATCGCCAGCAGGGCGAATCCGTGGAGGGGTTTTATCATAGGTTAATCCTTACAGGTTATAGCTAAGGTACTTTGCGGAACCAATCCTTCTAACTGTAAATCGGCGGGCTCTTTGAGGAGGACGCTCTTCAGTGAGATCTTATTACGGCAAATAAGCTTGGACGCATTGAAGGGAGTATTGGTAGTGTACGAGTGTGAAGAAAGCCGAACAATCCCAATGAAAATTACATCGATCCATCATAGCGCAAACCTTGGTTCAGACGGTTTAGGAAAAATAGAACTCAAGCGCCTTCCTCGAATCGTAATCATTGCTGGCCCGAACGGTTCAGGAAAAACACGATTGTTAAAGCGTATCAAAGCCATGAACGGATGCGATCAAAATCCTAATACAGTGCAACGCTCAAAGGTGGAACAAACTGCAAAAAATTACCTGTCTAAATTTGGTAGATACAGGAGTTCAATTGATCAAAGCATAGGCTGGCAGAACGGGAAAAAGTACAGCCTTTCGTCGTTAGATGCTCACGCCGACAACCCAAATATAAAGTTTCAAGTTGCTTCTTTCACGACTTCATCGAGCCCCCCAATTGACCCGAGCAGCCAAAACCCAACCCAATTAAAAAAGGCAACTGAAAACGCGATGAAACCTGGGTTAGAAGGTGTTTTGGCAGGAACTTTTTCATATTTAACGAAGATTCAGAACCGGTCAAGGGAAGCGTCGCACCAGTATTGCCAGCTCCCCCCTAAAGATGCAGAAGAGCATGTTCAAAATTTCGTGGATCTCCACCTTCTTGTAAAAAGACTTCTAGGTTCTGATCTAGGAAGAAATGCTGATGGTGAAGTCAGTTTGTACGGCACACCACTTGCGAAAGCCAACCTGAGTAACGGGCAACTCGTTTTACTTCAATTCGCAGTGGCACTTCATGCTCAAAAAGCGTCCTTGAAAGACTCAATCCTAGTGTTTGATGAACCAGAGAACCATCTCCATGCAGAAAGCCTTATCGAGACGCTAACTAGAATAGCAGAAATGAATACTGAGGGACAGATATGGATTGCAACCCATTCAGTCCCCCTTATTGCCGGAATGACAGCTAAATTCGATGGGGATGCCGCCTTATATTGCATGGAGGGAGGAGTAATTTCCTATGCAGGACGCCGCCCTGAACGTGTGCTAAATTCGTTGCTAGGAGGCGAGGAAAACCGAGAAGCCTTACGCAGATTTATTGACCTCCCCACACGCCACGCATTCCAGACCTTTTCAAGCCAATGCTTGGCACCACCAGAGGTGATTTCTGGTGCTAGTGCAGGTGATCCCCAAGTCGAGGTGATCCAACGGGCCCTACACGGTAGGATCAAAGAAGACGAATCTCTACGCGTCCTCGATTTTGGTTCAGGAAAGGGACGGCTTCTTGATGCTTTGGCTGAAGAAGGTTCTCAATCCGTGTCAGAGTGGCTTGACTACATTGCTTACGATCCATGCACTGGCGACGCGGACCTTTGTGTGAAGGCAATCGAACGAAGCTATGGAGAAGGCTCAAACCGATCCTTCAGCAACCGTTCTGACTTATTGGACGCGGTTGATAAAGGATCAATCGATGTCGCCATTCTCTGCAACGTTCTCCATGAGATATCGCCCCTAGACTGGCCTAGCGAATTCTCTGACACCAGTATTTTACAATCAGTTCTAAAGCCAGAAGGTTACCTGCTCATTGTTGAGGACTATCTGATGCCAATTGGAGAGTCAGCACACGATTTTGGTTTTGTCGTCCTTGAAAAAGAACCGTTGCTGGCCTTTTTCGGAATCAAAGCATCCGCGATTGAATCTGCGTGTTCAGATAAGCCTGGATATGAGCGCCGCATTCAAGCCCACCTCATTCCAGCAACTGCCCTTGAGAATGTAACAAGAAAAACATGTTTAGAAGCACTAAAGATCAGCTGCCGGCTGTCCAAGGATACATTAGCCAATCTGAGAGCTCGGGCAAAAACCGGAGGCACAGGATACAAGGATGGACTCGCGATGGCGTTTCACACTCAGCAATTCGCCAACGCAACCCTCGCATTGAATGAATTCGAAAACTAAAAGAAGTTAAAACACATCTATGACTTATTCGGAACAAAATCTGCGGATCGTAAAAAGGGTACTCTAGAAGTTGGGCTCAAGTGTTTCCGAAGGCCCCTCGGTGATCGGATCAGATTCAGCAGCTTCAAGCTCCTTAGTAGATTCCGTGAATGCAGTCTCATCACCCGCCTCACCCGTCTCCTCCGTCTCATCCTGCTGGGCTTGATAGCGAAGCATCTCCAAAAAGAGCGCTTCGACTTTGGCGCGGGCCCAGGGGGTTTTCCGCAAGAACTTGAGGCTGGATTTGATCGAGGGGTCGTAATTGAAGCAGCGAATATCAATTTCAGTGCCTAAATCATCCCACCCGAAATGATCCACCAGCTGAACCAAGATCTTTTCGAGGGTGAATCCATGTAGAGGATTATTTGGCTGGGATTGGCTCATATTCATCTTTCGCCACCTTTCCTGCGTATTTTGGAGGGAAAAGAAAGCGGATTCCTTCATGGAAATCCGGAACCGCTCGGACGATTCCACCCCTTGCGACTTTACAGCCTTGGCACATTTGATTATGTAGACGAGACATGGCAGAAGGCGGAAAACACGAAAGATCACTGCTTTTAGCGATGATCGTCTTAGTAGCGACAGGCGGGATCGATCTTTACCTTCGATCACGCACTGGCCTGCTCTTATTTCAACTCATTGGCGTCTATATTTTATTGGCGATTGGGATGTGTGGCGTGGTGTTTTTACGCTTTCGCTTCGCTCGAGGCGCGCACGAAGAAAAACGCGAAGTCGACCGCGTACGAAATACCAGCTCTGGCGATACCTCTCTATTTGGCATGGAGTCGGGCGATCCCTTCAGCGCCATCCGTAATTTCAGCATCATTGAAAAACACCTGGTGCCCGCCTACACCATCGTGGCGGCAATCATTGCCATTCTGTATAGCGTACGTGTTTTCCGGGGCGCGGATGTCTCCACCATGCCGAACGAAGGGATGCTCGGGGCCGCCTTCCTCATCGGCCAAGCCTTCCTCTTCTTCCTCTTTAGTCGCTTCATGCTAGGCTTGTCGCGCACCAAGACCTTCCGCATCTACCGAGGCCCTGGCATTGCCCTTGGCCTGATCTGCCTAATCTCCTTTGGTGCAGGGCTGGCGATTGTCTGCACCGAATTCACCGAGTTCCCCTTCCATAAATTTGCCGGTTGGATCACCGCAGGCATCCTGGGTCTGCTCGGGGCCGAGTCCCTTCTCGTCTTGATGTTTTCCATCTTTAGCCCCCGCCGGAAATACCTCATCGGCACCGCCTACGAATCCCGCCTCGCCTCTTTCATTACCGTGCCAGATCAATGGGCTCAAAACGTGGCGCAAACGGTTGACTATCAATTCGGCCTGAACATCGGCGAACGCTTCCACCTCCGCGTGCTTAAAAATTTGGTCTTGCCGATCTTTGCTCTCACCGCAGTGGTCCTCTGGTTGATGTCGACCGTCTTCTTCCTCGAGCCCCATGAACAAGGCTTCATCGAACGCACTGGACGGCCGCTCAACCCCGAAACCCCATTGGACAGCGGCATGCATCTCAAGATGCCATGGCCGATAGACACGGTTCGCCGCCTGCCCTCCAAGCGGATTCAGACCATCCATGTTGGCTTTGACCCCGACAAAAAATCCGTCGATCCAATGCAGGCCATGTTGGAGGATCCGGATGTCCGCCTATGGACCGACCCGCATCATGACGCAGATGACCCCTTCCTGGTGAACGGCGGAAGCAACAACGCGCTGACCGGCAATCAAGTCGGATTGATTTCCATTAACATGCCCGTCGAGGTGTTGATCACCAACCTCTACGACTACACCTACCGCTACCAAAATCCCGAAGAAATTTTCGCCGAGATCGCGCGAGGCATTCTCACCCGCGAGCTCGCGAGCCTGGATCAAATCGGCGTCCTCTCAGCGGATCGACGCGACTTTGGCAGCCGCATTGCAGCCCAGCTCACCGAAAAAGTCGAAGCGGCTCAGCTCGGCCTCGAGGTGGTCAACATTGGCCTGGCAGGAATCCACCCGCCCTCCTCGGTTGCAGCCGCCTTCCAAGAAGTCGTGAGCGCGATCGAAGAACGCGAAGCGAGTACCTTAATGGCCAAAGCGCATTCGATCAAAATCGAAAAAGAAGCCGAAGCGGAAGCGGAAATTATTCGCCAAGCAGCCGAGACGGATCGCCTTCGCATTGTGAGCGAAGCGGAATCGCTGGCCTACGAATTTGAGCAGCAGCTCGGCCCCTACAAAATTGCCCCTGACGTCTTTAAGGCGCGGGCCAAGCTCGATGTCTTGCAGCAGGGACTGGTCAACACCCGCCTCTATCTCATCGATGGAAACGCGGACGAAGTCCTGACCTTTAATCTCGAAGAAAAACCGAAGCTCGAGCAATTTCTCGGAGACGAAGACGAAGAAGAACAAGCAAATTAGCCATGAAAAAAAATCTCGTACTCTGGGTCAGCAGCCTGATCATAGCCCTTATTTTCATCGTCCTGCAGTTTCGCGTAATTGTGAAGCAGGGCGAAGTCGCGGTTCTTACGACCCTCGGCAAACCCACACGTGAAATCGCCGAACCCGGTCTCTACTTCAAATGGCCGTGGCCCGTGCAGCGGGCGCATCTCTTCGATGCCCGCGTTCGGTGCATGACCTCTAGCTTTGCGGAAACCTTCACCAAAGACGGCAAGAACGTCCTCATCGGATTGTACGCCACCTGGCAAGTTGCCGAGCCCACGAAATTCCTTCAACGTATCGGCAGCGATGAGCAAGCTGACCGTAAGCTCGACGAACTCCTGCAGGCGGAGAAAGACACCGTGATCAGCGAATACGAATTTTCCGCGCTGGTGAATACCAACCCGGCCGCAGTGCAGCTCGAAGCGATTGAAGCCAAGATCCTCGAAGGAGTCCAAGCTGCATCGCTCGACCGCTACGGCATCGCGCTTTCCTCGGTTGGGGTTCCGCGCACCGGCATTCCTCAGGTGAATACCGAAGGAGTTTACGCGCGGATTCGCAGCGAACGTCAAAGCCTAGCTCAGACCTACAGGAGCGAGGGCGAATCCGAAGCGGCAAAAATTCGCGGCCGCGCGGATGCAAAACGCCAACAACTCTTGAACGACGCGACCGCCTTCGCCAAGCGCCAACGCGGAGAAGGCCAAGCCGAAGCCGCTAAGCATTACGAGACCTTTGCCAAAGATCCTGAATTCGCCACCTTCCTGAAAAGTGTTTCATCCATCAAGGCGAGCTTGAATGAACAATCCACGATTATTCTCAGTACCGATAGCGCGCCATACGACTTGTTGAAAACGGAGAGCAAGTAGGATGGCTGACGATCCGCACCTTCCTCCAGACCAGGTTCCAAGCGACCCCTTTGATGGCGATGCCGCTCCAAGTTTGACGGCAGAGGCCGAAGACGCCCCCCTGCCCTACGAGCAGGACGAAGCGGGATTTAACGCGCTATCCGAAGCGCTACAGATTGGCTTTAAATTTCTTCGCTGGCTGATGATTCTCGTGATTTTCGGCTACTTAGCCTCGGGCATTTTCATCGTCAAACAAGACGAGAAAGCCTTCGTGCTCCTCCTCGGAAAAATCAGTGGCCTCGGGGAAGACAAAGTCAAAAGCCCTGGGCTTCATTGGACCTGGCCACGCCCTTTTTCGGAGATCATCCGCGTTACCGCCGAGCGAGTTGAAACGGCTGAGACAGACACCTTTTGGTTCAAAGGCATGGGCGCGATGTCGCTCGAAGAAGCCATGGGCAGCGGCCGCTTGCGTCCGGAAAACGTGCGCTACAGCCTAACCGCCGATGCGAGCATCATTCACTCGCGCTGGAAGGCACGCTACACCATTAACGATGCAGAAGCTTGGGCCTTCGGCTTCAGCGGCGACCCCAAAATCTTGTTACGCCAAGCCTTGGATCAAGCCATTGTGCAAGCCTCGGCCCGCTACAAAGCAGACGACGCGCTTCGCAAGTTATCCAAGCCCTTCCAAGGCGAGATCGAACGCCGCCTCCGCAGCCGGTGCAGCGAGCTAAAACTCGGGGTCGAGATTCAAGGCGTCGACCGGATTGTCGCGATTCCGCCGCCGCAGACCACGGAAGCCTTCGCAGATGTCATCGCAGCCGAAAGCGAAAGTGGCACCGTGATCGAAGAGGCAAAAGCTTATGCCTCCAATGCGATTAACGCCGGCGAAGGCGATGCAGAACGGATTCGCGAACTTGGCAAACAAGAGAAGAACCGCATCATGCTCGACCTTGAAGCCGAAGCGAAGAACTTCGAAAGCCTGCTGGTTCAGTACAAGGCCCAGCCGGAAATCACTCGCAACAATCTACGGCAATCCGCGGTACAAGATGCGCTGTCGCAAAAACTCCGTGCGAAATACACCCTGTTTGAAAAAAGCGATGGCACCCGCGAGCTTCGCCTCAATTTCGGCGAACGTCTGAAAACGCCTAAACTCTAAAACCTGTCATGAGCGATTCAACCGTTTCTCCCTCCGCCTCCGCTTCTGGATCCGACCTGCCACACCCGCACGGCCCTGACTGCGATCACACACGCGATCAGAAAGGCCACCATCACAAAGGCCACAAGGGCCACGAGGGCCACGAGGGCTGCGATCACGGCCCCTCCTCCTTACACAATCACGATCATGATCACGGCCCTTGGGTCATGGTCTGCCTCGTGCTGGGATCCGTTTTCCTGTTGGCCTCTTACGCCACTCGCTTTGTCTTCCCCGACAACCCGCAGATCGGTCATTTTGCCGCCTTCATCGCCGCGATCCTGCTCGCGATTCCGATTTTCTACAACGCGATCACCGAGCTGATGCATGGCCACATGCACTTCTCTGAATTTGTCGCCCTTGGCATTCTCGCCTCCATGGTCTACCAAGATTATAAGGCGGCCGCCATTATCGGTTTCTTCATGCTCATCGCGGAATTTATCGAACACCGAACCGCCCAAGGCGCGCACGAAGCGATCGAAGGCCTGGTGCGCATGACACCGTCCAAAGCGATCCGACTCACCGCCAGTGACGCGGAAGAAGAAGTCGCTGCGGTTGACCTACGTGTCGGCGACCGCATCCGGATTCGTCCCGGCGAAAACATTCCGGCCGACGGCACCATCGTCTTGGGGAAAACCACCTTGAACGAATCAACCATCACCGGAGAATCGCTTCCGCGTGACAAAGGGGCGGACGAATCGGTCTTCGCGGGTACCACCAATCTCACCGGCATGATCGAGATCGACGTCACCAAAGTCGGCGAAGACACCACCTTGGGCAAAGTAAAAGATCTCATTCTATCCGCAGAGCAATCCAAGCTCCCGATCATGAAAATTGTCGATCGCTACGCGCGGCATTACACCCCGACCATTCTGATGCTCACCGCGGTCGTTTGGTTCTTCACGGATGACTGGAAGCGCGTCGTGGGCATGCTCATCATGGCCTGCCCCTGCGCCTTCATTCTCGCCACCCCAACCGCCATGGTTGCCGCGATTGCGGCCGCAGCCCGACGCGGCATCTTGTTCAAAAACATGGTCGACCTCGAAGCAGCCTCGCAAATTGACGCGGTCATTCTCGACAAAACCGGCACCCTGACCACCGGCGAACTCGGGGTGGTCAAAATGATCCCCGCTGAGGGCGTGAGCAAAAGCGAACTCCTGCAAACCGCGGGTAGCGCGGAACAGTTTAGCAATCACCCTGCGGGGAAAGCGGTAGTGCGCTTTGCGCAAAAAGCCGGGCTACAACTCGAAGAAGCATCAGATGTCACCGAAACCGCTGGCGCAGGAGCAACCGCAACGGTTCAGGGCAAGAAAGTCTTGGCCGGTCGCAGTGGCTGGTTACGCGAAAACAACATTCAGATCATGGACACCGACAACTCGGAAGAAGCGGCTGGCTTATCCATCGTACACGTCTCCCGCGATGGGCAGTACCTCGGCTGGCTCGGCCTCCGCGACCAAATCCGCGACCAATCCAAAGCCGCAGTAGAAGAACTTCGCCAAATCGGAATTACCCGCATCGCCATGTTAACTGGGGACCGCGACTCGGTGGCTCAACGCATCGCGGGCGAGCTGGGTGGCATCGAAACCATCTCTGAATGCCTCCCTGGCGATAAAGCGGCTCACGTCGAACGGATTACGGAAGAAGGCTACACCACCGCCTTTGTCGGCGACGGCGCCAACGACGCACCGGCCTTGGCCGCGAGCCGTACCGGCATCGCAATGGGCGCAGCTGGCAACGACATCGCGATCCATAGCTCAACCGTCGCGTTGATGAATAACGACCTGAGCAACCTCCCCTATTTGATCAAGCTTTCGCGCGCTTCCAAATCTGTGATCTACCAAAACTTAACCGTGGCGGGCATCATCATTTTGGGCGGCATGATCGCGATTGCCTTCGGCCACCTCACCGCCATCATCGCGGCTATCCTGCACACCATCGGATCGGTCATCGTTGTTTTCAATAGTGCGCGCTTAGTCCGTTTTGGACAGGAAGAAGAGGGCGACGACCTCGGGCTGTTCACCTTCGACGAAGCCCAGATCAAAGCGGAAGCCTAAGCTTACCGCCTCGGTATGAAAGTCGCGTATTACGTAACCGCGCACGGCTACGGACACGGAGTTCGTAGCTGCGACATCATCAACGCGCTCTATGCCTCGGATCCAGAGCTCGAACTGGAGCTCATCTCCGATCTGCCCACCGACTTTTTTGTCAGTCGCCTTGGGCACAACCGTTTTCGGCAACACCGCCGTATTTTCGATCTCGGCATGGTGCAGCTCGACTCAGTTCGGGTGGACATTCCCGCGACCCTGAAACGGGTCCAAACCCTTTTAGGCGACTGGGACACCCGTCTCGAAACCGAAACCGACTGGCTGAAGACCGAAGCCCCGGATGTTGTCGTAGCCGATGTGCCTGCGATTCCGATTGAAGCGGCGCATCAAGCCGGGGTTCGTAGCGTTGGGGTGGGTAACTTTAGCTGGGATTGGATTTACCAAGAATTCGTGGCAGAAAACCCGGCGTGGCAGCCCGCGATTGATCGCTTTCAAACCGCTTACGCAAAAGCCGACCTCGGGCTTCAGCTTCTCTTTTCCGGTCCCCTGCCCTTTCCGAATCAAGTCGAGATCCCGCTCTTGGCGAAGCCCGGGAAGGCACGTCGACAAGACATCGCCACGATGTGTGGAGCCGATCCGAAGCGTCGCTGGGTCCTGCTCTCCTTTTCGACCATTGAGTGGGATGCCGCCTCGGTGGCGCGGGCGGTCGAAGGAAGCGACTGCGAGTTATTCAGCCTGCGCCCCTTGGAGTGGCCCGGCTCCGGCATCCATGCCCTGGACCGAAATGAAATCGAAGTAAGCGATGTCTTTGCCTCGGTGGATGCGGTGCTTACCAAGCCCGGCTTTGGCGTAGTGTCCGAATGCATCGCGAACCAAAAACCGATCATCTATGTCGACCGTGAATCCTTTCGCGAGACCCCGGTCCTGATCGAGGGCATCCACCGCTATCTTCCGCATGTCGAGATCTCGGCCGAGGCGCTGTATCAGGGCGAGATCGGTCCGAGCATCGATGCGATTTGGCAAGCCGCCACTGCGCCTGAAACCGTGCCCACGGGTGGGGCCATACTGGCAGCAGAAGCTATTCTTGGTCGCGCTTAAGCTTCGTCAAAACAAAGCTGCCATTGAGTGGCAGGCACCGCGAAACCGTCTGCCATTGAGTGGCAAAACCGCGACCTGGTGATTCAAACAAAGTCAGCTATATCGTACCATGCCCTTACAAGGGAGTGTTCGTGCCATGCTCTTCCGAGGGCGTGTTTCAATTTAGTGGATCCTTCCGTCGCGCCCAAATTTGCGAATACGTTAAAGACAATGATGATCTCACCGAATGGTGAAATCCTCGTGATGAAACCTGGCTTCGAAACCATTAAAAATACCGTTAAAAAACGGGCTTCCAAGCCGTTCACCCCACAAAACCAAAATTAAATACACGCAAGCAGTTGATGATTGAAGGCGAAACCTTCGGTTGAAAAACCGAATAAATAAGTATAATTTTAACCACCTGCAAAACGATTGTAAGCTTTGTCTTATTGCGAACCTTCAATTTTTTCAGACAAAACCGGCAGTCACAAATCCCCGATTGACAGCTAACCGATCTGGGAGATATTATCGCACAGGAGACTATGCAATCATTACACAAAACCACCTGGAGGGGTGCGAATGAGGCGAGTGTAACTGGACTACTTTTTGTGGTTCTTACCTCGCTTCGGGTTAGCGCTCAAACCACGCCATCGGATCTTGTCGGACTCAGCCTCGATGACTTGCTCTCGATTGAGATCGTTCAATTCATGGACGACCATTCGGGCAATACCTTGGAGCAATTCGAGGACACCGGTTCGAAACGGCAAGCCGGCTATCGGGACATGCATGTGCTATTTGATGGCTATCAAAACGGGCGAAATGGGACAAGGCGACAGTCCATTCAAAAGCTGTTGGAATCCTTTCCGGTGGTTCCCTTTCGCATGAGGTCGCTAACAAGTTAGCTAAACTTCTCTAAGATAAAGCTATTGCGATCAATGAGTTTCCGGTTGCGGTCAAACTCTTGCCCAGCCTGAATACCGAACCGCATTGCCACCTCGCTTTTGTTCCTTCACGAGGATCAAATCGACTTCCTCAGCAACTAAAAACACTTATAGAATTGAATACCTTACTCGTGGAAAAAACGAAAAAAATCATACTGCGTGGAGGAGCTATTCGCTTCCGGCAAGTCGACACACACCTTAGCTTTGAGATCATCCAAGAGGCATTGGAGAAATCAGGGATTCGTATTCACTCGAGTTTACGACGACACGCGTACCAAGGAAAAACGGATCTAACTCTGAGGGTGGCAGAGTGAAGCCTAGGAAGTGGTCCATCCGCGCCAAGTGGAATAGCTCAATTATTTTGTCCACCTTAATGGTGCTCGGAATCGCCGGCAGTGTCATCATCACCTTTCAGTATTTTAATGATAGGCAGGCCATGGCGGAAACGATTCGCGGCTTACATGACAGCCTCAGAGACCCCCTCATCGCGGCAAAACACCTTGATCAACCCGGACATATCATCAACACCTTTGGAGCATTACGCTCTATTGAGGGCATTGATTTCGCGGCCTTTTACACCCCTCAAAAAACGCTTTATGTTTGCATCCCAGAAGAAGACGCGCCGTTACATGCTGTCGCCAACTGGTCTGAGCCTGAAGACGTTCGCTACACCCGCTCGCATTTAACCGTATTCCGTCCCTTGATGAACCAAACCGAATTAGTCGGCTTCATCGAGATCCGCTGGAAACTGACTTCGCTTTATGCACGCCTCCGTGCCTCCATCCTCATCTTTCTCGTTTCGGCCATCTTCTGTATGAGTGTCGCTTACTTGCTCGGCAAGCGGCTCATCAAAAAGGTCACCGAGCCCCTCGAAGAGCTTGTCGCCACCACCACCAGCATCACTCAGAAACAGGAATATAGCTTACGAGCGAAGAAAAAAGGCGACGATGAAATGGGGCTTCTCACCGATGCATTTAATGAGATGTTAGACCTCATCCAACATCGTGATGCCGACCTACGAAAAGCAAACACCGATCTTGAGTTGGCGTTCTCCTCTCTGAGTGAAGACCAACAAAAACTCCAAGACGCGCTAGAGCGCGAAACCGAGTTGAAAGACAAACTCGAACGCGCGCATCGCATGGAATCCCTCGGTGTCCTTGCCGGTGGCATCGCGCACGACCTGAACAATCTCCTCGGGCCACTTGTCGGATACCCTGACCTCATCATGGATGAGATTGGCGAGGATCATCCCGCGGGTCACGATGTAAAACTCCTAAAAACCTCCGCGGTGAAATGCTCAGAAATTGTGAGCGACCTCCTCACCATGGCACGACGCGGAACCTACACCAAAGAAACGGTTTTTACCGACGAATTTTTCGAGGAATTCCAAAACTCTCCCGCCTGCAAAAAAGCGATTCAAACCTTTCCCGATGTTGAGATCCAATTCCGCCTAGCGAAAGATTTGTGGCCAGTCGTTGGGTCCATATCGCACATCACCCAAGTCCTTATCAACCTGGTAAACAACGCGGCTGAAGCAATTCAAGCCGACCACGGTTGGGTCATCATCTCGGCAGAAAATCTAGACTCACCAGGTGATGAGTCCATCGGTCTGACTCAAGGCGAGTACGTAAAAATCGAGGTCAAGGATACTGGCACCGGGATTCATCCCGATCACCTGCCCAAAATTTTCGAGCCTTTTTATACGCGAAAGGAGATGGGAAGAAGCGGTAGCGGTCTTGGCCTCTCCATCGTCTTTGGAATTATCAGTGATTTTGGCGGCATCGTCGATGTGGAAAGTACCCTCGGCCAGGGTACCACCTTCACGGTCTATCTTCCCAGGGACCTCAACCCCATCCGAGCGCTAGAGAAGCGCCCCGTGAGCGACCTCAAAGGCAAAGAATCCATTTTGGTCGTCGACGACCTATCGGTTCAACGCGATCTTTCTCGAGATGTCTTGCGTCACTTGGGCTACGAATGCGACTCGGTTGAAACCGGTGAGGAGGCCATCGCGTACCTGAGTGAACATTCGGTCGACCTCGTTATTTTAGATATGATCCTTGGCGACGGCCCAGATGGCCTCGACGTCTATCTTGAGATCATCAAACAGTGGCCTAACCAACGCTGCATCATCGCTAGCGGCTACAATGAAACAGCTCGGGTTCGCCAAGCCGAAGACCTCGGAGTTCTCGGCTATGTCCCTAAACCCTACACCCGAGAAACCCTCGGCATGGGGGTCCGAAACGCACTGGATCAAACCATCGAACGGCCTGATGCGGTCACGAAATAGGGCATGGCAAACTCCTCTGGAGGAGCTGAAGGGGAGCTAGCCTATAGCGGCGACTCAATGCGAACCTTGGTCTTCACCGAATTGGCAATAAAACAGTTTCGATGCGCGCTTTGGTGTAATTTCTCAAGTGCTGCCGCATCCGGGATATTCTCACCGCTTAACTCAATTGTTGGACGCAAGACGACTTCGGTCACCGCCATCCGCCCTTCTTCATCCTGAGCTAAGGTTCCCACCGCTTCGTCCGCATAGGACAGCACCACCCACCGCTTTTTGCTCGCGATAGCGAGGACGGTCAACATGTGGCAACTCGCCAACGCCCCGACCAAAGCCTGCTCTGGATCTAAGGCATCTGCATCGCCATTGTAGCCGGCCGCGGCCGATGCACGAATGGATGGGGTTCCATCATCAAAGCGCCAACTATGGGCCCGAGGATAGGTTTCATAGGGCATTGAGTCGTCGGAATTTTTCCAAGCAATTGACACGGTGTGTTCTGAAGATTCAAACATGAACGCATATCTGGCACTTAAATAAGACGATTTGTATCAAAAACGAATGAAAATCCGGGCGAATAAAGGTGCGTAGCGCTGACCCATTGATAGCCATGGTTGACGAACGAAGTGAGGAGGCCGTGGTCCCGGTGGATTCAGCCTCTAAGCCGCGTAGCGGCGACACCCTAGCGGATGAAAAGCGTATAATAAACGATTCCTATTAATATAGGAGGTCCCGTTTTTGTGGATTCCGTGCACAGCAGGATGCAAACTCCGCGTGGCTGAGTCCTGCGCCTCGGTTCGCGTTCTCTTCCAATATAGAGCCTACCCCTCGTTGCCTATTACCGCCTGCACCAAAGAGGAATGAGTCTGACACCCTCCTTGTGTCAGACTAGAAAGACACTTTTGCGTGGGAATCGCCGAAGGCCAAGGAGCGGCGGTTTCCAACCGCCGACGGATGAAAACGGTCGGGTTAACAGGAATAAGTCTGACACTTTCCTTGTGACACCTTCCGTATGTCTCAAGGCCTGAAGAATCGAGGTAGAAAATTTTCCGCAATTGAATCGACCTTTCAGGCCGTGCGTTGAAGCACATACAAAACCCAGGCCTTCGACCTGGGCTATAATATATCGACCCTTCGGGCCTGGCAGGCCGTTGACAACAGAATGAGTCTGACACCTTCCTTTGCGCCATACAAAATAAGAGGAATGAGTCTGGCACCTTCCTTGTGTCAGACTACAATGGCACTTTTGCGTGGGAATCGCCGAAGGCCAAGGAGCGGCGGTTTCCAACCGCCGACGGATGAAAACGGCCGGGTTAACAGGAATGAGTCTGACACTTTCCTTGTGACACCTTCCGTATGTCTCAAGGCCTGAAGAATCGAGTCAGAAAATTTTCCGCAATTGAATCGACCTTTCAGGCCGTGCCTTGAAGCGCATACAAAACCCAGGCCTTCGACCTGGGCTATAATATATCGACCCTTCGGGCCTGGCAGGCCGTTGAAAAACTCAAATCGATGAAAAACAAATATTCTCACTACTCATCTCCGCGCCAATAACAAAACGTTCTACGTTTTCAACTGAAGCAATTTTTCAACGGGCTGGTACTGTTTCTCTGTGAAAAAAAATAATGCAAGACCCATCAACAGATCAATCGTCATCTGAAGATGGCTTCTGAGTCAGGTCGGTCCAGGTTGGTTGGCGTAGATCCGTTTCTTCCCCGCGTTCAGCCGCATTGGCACGTCGAAACATTTCAAAGTTCATCGGAATCAAACTTGCTGGCGGATCTGGGGTGGGCGAACCACGAGATGAACCACGTCGATGCCCCGTATTTTTCTCGGCCTCTAAACGCTCTTGCCGCCGCTCACGCCGCTCAAACAGCTCACACAATTCACGTCGGGCAAAAAAACGGTTCAAGGCCTGACTTCGGGATTTCTGACACTTGACTTCAAGCCGTGTCGGTCGATGCAATAACCGAACACAGGAAGAAGTTTTGTGCTTCTTCTGCCCACCTCGTCCTGAGCCACGGATATACTGCTCCTCGAGGTCGCCCTCTCGGATTCCAAATTTGTCCATGCGCGCCAGCAAGGCATCACGCTTCTTTTGTGTTACGGGAAAATCAACCATGAGTTATATCAACAAGCTTAGATCTGAAGCAGCCAGAAAGCAACTCAGCAACCATAAGGAATAAATCGGATATAGTTAGTGCGCTACGGCCCACCCTTTCATGCCTATTTTTTTTGCTAGCTCATTTTTCTCCGCCGGGATCCATTCAAGAGAATCTGAATCACATGCAGTGCATGTACGATGCTTCGCCTTCGCGATGCTCTATACGTTGACCACATGGGTTTCGGGTTTAAGCTCCTGAACCGGTAGAATCAGTAGAAGGGAAATACAAGAGGTCAGACACGGATCAGATACCAACCTATGGCGCAGATTCAACGGCGTGCCTACGCACCTTCGGAGCTTGTACCATTGATTAATACGTATCCCCGAGGCAAGCCTCGGGGCTATGGTGCCTACGCTACTTTGGAGCTATCGGTTACGGAGCTGCCATTGACGTCAGACACGACTCTGACACCTTCGGTCACGTCCGGATCGTATGGGCCAAATTGAGGAATTCGCAGCGGAATCTGCTAAGTCGGACAGCCTCCTAGGACTTGTTGCTCATGGCATCGGAAATCTCGGACAAGACCGCGTCGTGATTAACGGGACTGATTTCCTGTTGAGCTTCGAGCTGCGCCAAGGCGGTATCAAGATCTGCCTTGGAAATTTTCAAGCCCTTCATCTCGCCGTTTAAGGGCTCATCGCTCTGCACCACCTGCTTGAGATCGAGGCTACGACGCAAACAATTGTAGGCTGCCTCGCGCACCACGTAAGCAATATCTGCCCCGCTTTTGCCGAGCAGGCCTTGGGAAAACTTTTTGAGATTGAGTCGTGGCTCGAAGGGCTTGCCCTTACTGTGTATCTTAAAAATTTGTTCGCAGCCTTTGAGGTCGGGATACGGAATCTCGAGCTTCACGTCGAGGCGGCCCGGACGCATCAAGGCGGGGTCTAGCAAGTCCGCGCGATTGGTAGAGGCCAAAACGAAAACTCCTGACGCTTCGTCAAATCCGTCGAGCAAAGTGAGGAACTGATTCACGAAGCGCGCTTCATGCTGCAAGGTCTCATTCCCAGAACGGCGCTGTGCGATGGCGTCAATCTCATCAAAAAAGATGATGGCGGGGGCGAACATACGCGCCTCTTCAAACACCGCCCGCAGATTCGATTCAGATTCGCCTTGATACTTGCTGATTAGCTCCGGCCCACGAATGGAAATAAAGTGAGCTTTAACTTCGTTGGCGATGGCCTTGGCAATCAAGGTTTTGCCGCAACCAGGAGGACCCTGCATGAGCACCCCGCGATGCGGCTTGAGTTTAAGGTGTTCGAAAATTTCGGGATGCCGAATCGGGAGCTCGACCACTTCGCGAATGGTTTGCAACAGCGAATCGATGCCACCGATTTCCTTGTAGGTCGTGGTCGGGACATGGCGCTTGGCGGCCACCGCTTCTTCTTCAGGCACCGCAACCGGGATCGGCCGATGACTCGCGCCGGTGTCTTCGCTACCTGCCTCCTCAGCTTCGGCTTCCAGCATGCCTTGCCAATCGAGGGTGAGTAGGCCACTTGCGTCATCGAGGCTTTCTGTGCCGTTTTGAGGCGACAGCTGAACCCAAATCCGTGATTGCTTCCACTTTCCGATGATTCGCCACAGGCGGCGAAGCTTGCCGAGCTGGGCATCAAAGGCCTCTTCACTCAGGACAATGCGGTTGGGAACCTGACCATCGCCTTCGACTAATTCGGGAAAGCGTGTCGCCAGCGCCATTGCATCACGGAAATGGCGAGAAGAAGAGTTAGCAAATTCGAGTACAATTTCGACTTTCATATCTTCTTGTCTGTCGGCATCTCAGAACCTTACAAGTTTCAAACCAAACCCCCTGTTAACCACCTTTAATCGTGACCCGCACAACGTCCGCTTCCCCCTCCAGTTCGACCTGGCTCACTGTTTTCAGCCTGCTGGCCATTGGCGTACTCTGCCTGGGCAGCTATCTCATCGGGATCCGGCGCCCCTACCTGGCCAACTGGGAACGCGCCAAAGCATTACAAGCGCAAGGGGCAAATTTGCACATGAAAAATCTGCTCCCGGATGCCTGGCTCGACAAGCTCCCCGAAGGCGTGGTGCGTCGCTTTGACCGCATATCAAAAGTCGACTTTCGCTTCGCTGGGGAGCTACGTTTAGCAGGAGATTTGGACATGCGGGGCTGCCGACATCTGCGGGAACTCGGGCTTGTTTCGGATGGTCAACTGAGCGCCAGCGGTCAACCACATGCGCCACGCATTGACCTCTCAGGTTGCCGACAGCTTCGGCGCTTAGTCATTCGCAAGCTGGATGGCTGTACCTTTATCGGCCTGGAAGAATGCCTTAAGATCGAAGAGCTTGAACTGATTGATGTCGCACTTGATGACCTCCGGCTAAAGGCCTTGGATCAACTCAAAGATTTAGCGATGATTCGGGTGATCTCGCCAAACACGCTACGCTTGCCTGCGACCCCTTTGCTGGAACGCTGTATCCTCGAGGAATCGTCGGTCGCGCTACCGGACTTCGCTAACGCATCACAGCTCTACAGCCTTCGGCTAAAAAAGATGCCCACCACGCACTTGCGGATTGGGGGTCAACCACAGTTCCTCCAGTTTAATGACCTTGGCTTACAGCGCCTCGAGCTCGCCGACGTGTCCAAGCTGAGTCACCTAGTTAGCATCCAAAACCCCTTAGCAACGAGTGAGCTTCCCTTTGCTGCGATGACGCAATTAAGCGATTTAGTTTTGGCTGGCTATGCCAAGTCCGAGCTTCCTCCGCTCGACTCGCTTTTGGCCTTGGAGGTGCTGGATGTGAGTTATTCTTCGTTAACATCCCTTCCCGCGCTCCCGCCGAACTTGCATTCCTTAAGCGCAGCCCGGGTTCCGATTCAATCCCTTCCAGATCGCTTGTTGACCAATCCGCGCATGCAATACCTCGACCTTAAAGGAACTCGCTTCGAAGCAGGAAGTTTCAGTCGGATTCCCGGAATCGATGTTCCGGATCCAGCGATGCACACGCCCTTGGAGTTTTAGCGGACGGTTGGGTCTGAGGAATTTTAAACGCCCTGAGTCTAAGGTTTGAGACGACAAGAGTTCAGATTTTTTTTGGGTCGCAACGCGACGGCATCCCGCGGGTCAGGCCACAGCTAGAGCAGGAATGACGGACGCTCGTCGGGAACCGACGGTTTAGATAGAGGCGGGGTTCCAGAGATTGTGGAATACATATCGTGCAAGTTCGGCGACACGCTTAATCGTTGGTTTTTCCGGTGTGCACAATTCCGAAGGTGCGGAGGCACTTAGCCCCGAGGCTTGCCTCGGGGTTGCGAATCGGCCAATGCATCAAGCTCCGAAGGTGCGCCGGCATTTAGCCCCGAGGCTTGCCTCGGGGTTACGAATCGGCCAAAGCATCAAGCTCCGAAGGTGCGTAGGAACTACAGCGTTTGAAGCTAAAGAGCCGTAATCTGTGCAAGTCTTTCAGACTTGGCGCCGCCTCCAAAACCAATCGATGGGCGGTGCCCATCGCTACGCTGTTTTCGCCTTTCAGGCGAATATATACGTTAAGCCAGAGATAAGCCGATTACCTGACGACCGATTGAGAGGACTTCTTAACGGGGGTTGAAACCCCCGCCTAGGATAAGCCGTCGGTTCCCGACGAAACTCCGGCTGTAATAATTTCAATGTATGACACGGACGCTCGCGTCTATGGCTATCTAATGGCGCGGGTTCGTGGTTCGGCTCCGGCTGCACCGGCACTGAGCCTCGAGGCTTGCCTCGGGGTTACGAATCGGCCAAAGAATCAAGCTCCGAAGGTGCGGAGGCACTTAGCCCCGAGGCTTGCCTCGGGGTTGCGAATCGGCCAATGCACCAAACTCCGAAGGTGCGCCGGCACTTAGCCCCGAGGCTTGCCTCGGGGTTGCGAATCGGCCAAAGCACCAAGCTCCGAAGGTGCGTAGGAACTACAGCGTTTGAAGCTAAAAAGCCGTAATCTGTGCAAGTCTTTCAGACTTGGCGCCGCCTCCAAAACCAATCGATGGGCGGTGCCCATCGCTACGCTGTTTTCGCCTTTCAGGCGAATATATACGTTAAGCCAGAGATACCCCGATTACCTGACGACCGATTGAGAGGACTTCTTAACGGGGGTTGAAACCCCCGCCTAGGGTAAGCCGTCGGTTCCCAACGAAACTCCGGCTGTAACAATTTCAATGCATGACACGGACGCTCGCGTCTATGGCTATCTGATGGCACGGGTTCGTGGTTCGGCTCCGGCTGCACCGGCCAAAAGGTAGGCCAGAAATCCGATTGCAAAGGAAGCCGGGCCACGGCTAAGCTCAGCTCATGAATACCCCAACTCATCGCTCCTCTTCACAAGGCTTGAGCAACCTCGCTTGCGCCTTGCTTGCGATGAATTGTTTCTTCCTGAGTGGCTGCGCCATGCGCGGTGGCCCCGGCGGAGTGCGTCCACAAGCGGCCAACGCGGAAACCTTTTTACCTGTTGTGGCCGTGGTCGACTTCGAAAATCGCGCCAACTTTAATGGGCAATGGAATCTCGGATCCGGTTTCGCCGACCTCTTGACCTCCGAACTTCTCGGCTCGGGCAAAGCTGTCGTGCTGGAGCGACGCGACATTCGCGATGTCCTAAACGAACTCGATCGGCAGCAAAGCGACCTCTTTCGTTCGCAAGGCAAAGCTCGCCTCTCTCGCCTCAAAAACGCCGAGTACCTGATTCGTGGCACCATCACGGACTTCACAATTATCGGCGACAACTCGGCGTGGCTGGGAAGCCGCCGCTTTTTTCTCTTCGGACGCAAGGGCACCGCGCGAGTGGCGATGAACATTAAAATTAGCGATGTCGAAACCGGAGAAATTCTTGCCTCGCTCGAGACGGCTGGCACTTCAGCCTCAGGCGAACTCTTTGCCTCGGGCCGATATGAAAATGTTGCCTTTGGCGGGCGCAGCTTTTTCAAAACTCCACTGGGTAAAGCAACCCATGAAGCGATGGAACGCGCAGTGCGATCTGTCCTCGGCGCCCTCCCGCAAAAGGGGTGGAAGCCACGCATCGCAGAAGTCTCTGAGGATCGGGTGATCATCAACGGCGGTCATAACGTGCGGCTCAAAGTCGGCACTCGTTTTCTCATTCGTGGCCCCGAGGAATTAATCAGCGATCCGGTCACCGGAAACATCATCGAACGCATGCCCGGCGAGATTCGAGGCATTGTGGTGGTGAGCAAGGTGAAGGCTAGTTCGGCTTGGGCCGAGATTGAAAGCGGGTTTGCAACTCGAGGCGACGTGTTGGAGATGAGCCAGTTTAGTCAACCGCTATCTATTAAACCGCTGGGATCACAAGAACCGCCAAGCAATCCGATTGATCTGCCTCAGGCATCCATCCCAAACGGCCCGTAAAATGAGACGTTTCATTATTTTCAGTATTTACTGAAAATAATGAATTTACATGCACTCGGATTGATGTATGCAGGCAACATGAAAATCATGATAGCGGGTGGAAGCGGATTTTGCGGCAGGGCCTTGGTTAAGCATTTTAGGTCACGGGGCGACGACGTGGTGATTCTCACCCGCTCAAAACCTTCCAACCCTCAGCAGGACATCAAAAGCCTCCAGTGGGATGGCAAAACCCTCGGCCCCTGGGCGAGCGAGCTAGAGAGCACCGACCTTCTCATCAACCTCGCAGGACGAAGTGTCGACTGCCGCTACACCGCAAAGAACAAGGCGGTCATCATGGACTCGCGCATTCATTCTACCGCCATCCTCGGCAAAGCCATGCGGGCGTGTAAGCGCCCTCCCCCGCTCTGGATCAACAGCTCCACCGCCACCATTTATCCCGACACAGCTGGCGATGCTCCTACCAATACTGAGGGCGCCGCCCCGGGAGATGATTTTTCCATGAATGTGGCCAAGGCGTGGGAAGCGGAGTTCTTTCGGCACACGATTGAAGGAGTGCGACAAGTTGCCCTACGGACCTGCATCGTATTAGGAAAAGGGGGCGGCGCCTTTGTTCCGCTTCGCATGCTCACGCGACTTGGGCTGGGCGGCCATCAGGGCGATGGGAAGCAGTGGGTCACTTGGATGCATGTAGATGACTTTGTCGGGCAGATCCAATTCATCATGGACCATCCCGAACTCTCTGGTCCCGTGAACTGCACCGGTTCTTCTCCCGTGAGCAATCGCGACTTCATGGCGAGCCTGCGCCGCGCCTGCAACCGTCGGCTCGGACTTCCCCAGCCGGCGACCTTGATTCACGTGGGGGCCATTTTAATTCGAACCGAAGCCGAGCTGGTCTTAAAGAGTCGCAAGGTGATCTCCGCAAAACTTGTTGAGGCGGGGTATGCCTGGCAGTGGCCAGATCTCGAGGAGGCGCTGGTCGATCTTGCTAGCCCTTGATTCCTCACCTTGCGTCAAAGTTGCCTTCGGTCTTGAACTTTTAAGGCAAGGGGCTACAAATGAACTATGTTCGATAGTTTATCAGGTAATTTAAATCGCGTTTTCAAGAACCTGCGCGGGTACGGCAAGCTCACCGAGAAAAATGTGGAAGACGCTCTACGCGAAGTCCGCATGGCTCTTCTTGAGGCTGACGTACATTTTGAAGTGGCAAAAACCTTCATCGCCCGCGTGAAAGAACGCTGCATGGGCGAAGAAGTGCTCCAAAGCGTCACCCCTGGCCAACAAGTCATCAAACGCGTCAGCGAAGAATTGGTGAACCTGCTGGGCCGCGAGCGCACAGATTTTCAACTCAACGCACAGCCTGCCATGGTGATGATGCTCGGTTTGCATGGTGCAGGTAAGACCACCACAACCGGTAAACTCGCCACCCGTTGGAAAAAAGAAGGCAAGAAAGTCCTTTTGGTCGGTTGCGATATCCGTCGTCCGGCTGCGGTCGAACAGTTGACCGTTCTCGCCCAGCAAGCTGGCGTCGATGTGATTGGACCCAATCCGGGGGAAGCGGTGCCGCAGCTTGGGATGCGGGCCCGCGACCATGCGATGAAAAATGGCCACAATGTCGTCATTTTCGATACAGGCGGCCGGTTTCAAATCGACGATGAACTTGTCGGTGAGCTGAAAGAGCTTAAAATGATGACCAACCCACAGAACGTGGTCTTGGTCCTCGACGCTGCGATCGGTCAAGAATCGGTCAGTGTAGCCGAGAAATTTAATGATGCAGTCGGCCTGACGGGTCTGATCCTCACCAAAATGGACGGAGACGCCCGTGGTGGCGCGGCGCTATCGGTCCAAGCCGTGACAAAGGTTCCGATCCACCTCATCGGTGTAGGTGAGAAAGCCGAAGATTTAGAGGCTTTCCACCCAGATCGGATCGCTAACCGCATTCTCGGTATGGGCGACGTGGTTTCCTTGGTTGAAAAAGCCCAAGAAAGCTTCGACGGCGCCGAGATGGAAGGCATGTCCAAGCGCTTCCTGAAGAACCAGATGAATCTGGAAGACTTCCTCATGCAGCTGCAGCAGATGAAAAAAATCGGCTCCTTAGGCAAAATCATGGATATGATGCCGGGCATGCCGAAGATCCCTGCTGACGAAAAAGCCAAGGCGATTGAGCAGGGCGAAATGCAGACGAAAAAATTTGAGGCCATCATACTTAGTATGACGGTAGCCGAACGTCGGAAGCCCGCAATCCTGCAAGCAAGCCGCCGAAAACGGATTGCCGCGGGTAGCGGAACCGAGGTCAAGGATGTCAATCAGCTCCTAAAACAGTTTAAACAGGCGCAGAAGATGACAAAAAAGATGAAAAAGTCTCAAAAAAAGTTGCTTAAGTTCGCAAAGTAGCTACGTCGATCCTTCCCGACGTTGTGTTTCGGGATATTTTTGTATTATTTGGAGAACAATTAGATGGCAGTTCGTATACGACTTCGCAGGTTTGGTAACCGCAATCGTCCGTTTTATCGCTTGGTCGCAACCGACCAGCGTAACGGCACGCGTGGACCGTACATTGAAAACCTTGGCTGGTATAACCCAGCTGAGGCGGGCATGAATTTTAATCTCAAGCTTGACCGCATTGACTATTGGGAAGGAACAGGGGCACAGCCTTCTGATTCAGCCAAGAGTCTGATCAAAAAAGCCCGCAAGTACCAGCCACGTGATGGCGAGCCTGCACCAGAGCCCTTCCCTGAAGAGGCAGGAGCTGAAGCTCCAACTCCTGTTGCTGAAAAAGCTCCGGCGGCTGAAAAAGCTCCGGCGGCTGAAAAAGCTCCGGCGGCTGAAAAAGCGGCTGAGGCTCCTGCGGCTGAGGCTCCTGCGGCTAAAGAAGCAAAAGATGGTGATGCCTAATGCTCGCCATTCTCGAACAGATTCTCAGCTACCTGGTTGAGCACCCGAAAGAGATCCAGATCACTCAGTTTGCAGGTCAAAAAACCGTCATCTTCGAATTGCGTTGCAACAAGAAGGACATCGGCAAGATCATTGGAAAAAACGGGAAAACCGTAAATTCCATCCGTGCCATTCTGAGTTCACTCGCTGCCCGTGACGGGCAACGTGCCGTGTTTGAAGTCGTTGAGTAGAACGACTTGAGCGGGAACTCCCGCCAAACGCACCGAGAAAAACGTAGGTCATCACGACCTGCGTTTTTTTATGTCCGCTTAATAATGGGCCCCAAGTTGAGCAGGAAAGACCTGAGAAAGTTCGGGGCGACGATTGCACGTTTCATAAGCCCAGTAGCGCGACCTGTAAGCTGGCTTTAAGCGGCTATTTTAATGACGGGATGCCGTCGCGTTGCGACTCACAAATTTCAAGGCACGATATAACCCCGGACTTGCGTCCGGGGTTATCAAATGACGTCACTCCGCGACTCACCTTTGGAAATCAGATATTGATTGTGCCCATGCCTCCCCGCCAGCTTACTCCCCTTTCATCATCCCCGGAGGGACCGACGCCGCATAGCTCGGGATTTCAACCCCGAGAGTAGAGCCGGTAAAATTGACAGCGCCCCGGAGGTGGCGCACGCCTTCTCCCTGCCCCGTTTCTCAGGACCAATCAGACGGTTTTGTAGGGCGACAACCGGATCGATTTACGTTACATTTTCTTCGTAACAACCAACAACCAAGCTTCTGTCGGCGGTTGGAAACCGCCGCTCCTTGGCCTGCGGCGATTCACTTTTCGCATTGCTACCATTGGTGTCAGACACCAATAGCACTTAGTTAAGGCGATTTGTATGGAAAGGAGTTCGCTCTGCCCTGAAAAGAAAGCCGGAGGCTTGAAGGCAATTAGCCGGTCGGTGACCGAAGGGAACCACCGGAATTCATTGGGAAATAATATGAAGCGCTGGAAGCG
>Ga0209187_1001390_pt1 | contig 28401 bp, 19 predicted proteins | sample BantaG_FD_187430 | JGI IMG/M metagenome (GOLD analysis project Ga0209187, IMG submission 187430) | Marine algal microbial communities from Bantry Bay, Ireland - BantryBay_4 metaG (SPAdes) (version 2) | ecosystem: Host-associated > Algae > Red algae > Unclassified | place: Bantry Bay, Ireland...
CTTTAGCAGCCTCCGTGCTCCTACGCTGAAGCTTTCTCCGGCGGCCGAAGCCTATGGCGAAGGACTCGGCGAAAGCGTTCGGACACAGCCTTTGGCGGCGTACGAGGAGCAGCGAAGCCGTAGTATTCAATCATTCAAAATTACGCTCACTAAAGACCAACACAACAGATGGGAAACAAAAACAACGAACCAAGCAACTACCAACTAAGCGACAAAGCACGTAACTCTTCGCTCTACAGCGAAGACCTCAAACCCGTTCCGCCCAATGAGCGAACCTGGGGAATGTGGGACCTGGCGGCCATATGGGTCGGCATGGCCGTTTGTATTCCAACCTACCTACTCGCTTCTTATATGATAAAGGATGGTTTTAGTTGGGTGGAAGCAATCTCTATTATTGCAATTGGGAATATTCTGGTGACGATACCAATGGTTTTGAATGGACATGCCGGATTGAAATATGGTGTGCCTTTTCCGGTCATCGGCCGATCGTCCTTTGGTGTAAATGGTGTTCACATTGCAAGTGTGCTCCGGGGCGTCGTCGCCTGCGGATGGTTTGGTATTCAAACCTGGATTGGTGGCTTGGCCATTTACTCGATTGGCTGTGTGCTTTTTGGAATAGAAAGTAGTGCCGGATTGAGTGCCGGAAAGTTTTTCGGATTTGCCTTGTTCTGGTTGATGAATGTTTACTTCATTTGGAAAGGAACGGAAAGTATTCGCTGGTTGGAAACACTGGCCGCTCCCCTACTCATTCTCATCGGTATTGCTATGATTTGGTGGGGCGCCAATAATGTAGGCAGCTTTAAGGAAGTGCTGAACAGAAGCGCTGAATTGTCCGTTCCAACTGCTGTCATTACCAGTCAAACCGATCAGACGGTTAGCTTAAAGCTAAATCCAATTCGCGACAAAGACGGTCAGACCAAAGCCAATCAATATCGATTGGTCTCTGGGGAAACGCAGGGTTCCTGGATCGGATTAGCTAGTGCAAACGACGAGGTAAGTTACATCCTTGGTGATGCCCTAACTAAGGTGGATAAAAGTAGTTTGCAAATCCAATTCCAATCTATAAGAGGTGAAAAAGCAGTGCTCTCTTCTCCCGTCAATTTAACCACAGCAGGCGATAAAAAACAAGGCAGCAAAATTTGGAAATATCTTTTATGGCTTACCGCCATGGTCGGTTTTTGGGCAACCATGGCCATCAGTATTGCTGACATCACCCGCTTTGGTAAATCACAAAAAGAACAGGCGATGGGACAGTTCATTGGACTGCCCGGGACGATGGTGCTTTATTCCTTTGTCGGCGTGTTTGTGACTTGCGCCGCAGCTATTATTTTCGGAGATGTATTGGTGCTGGAAGATGCGCCCTGGGATCCGGTTAGTTTGGTTGACAAGCTGGACAGTCCGGCCGTCATTATCGTTGCTCAAATCTGTATGCTCATTGCAACACTGAGCACCAACATTGCCGCCAATGTGATTGCTCCGGCTAATGCTTTTTCTAATATTCTTCCTCGCAAAATTTCGTTTCGCAGCGGCGGTATCATAACGGCCATTCTCGGAATCATTATTTGCCCCTGGTGGTTGCTTGATAGTATTGCAGGTTTGCTACTTTTGGTCAGTAGTTTCTTGGGGCCAATACTAGCGGTTATTATTTGTGATTATTATAGCTTGCGCAAAATGGAGGTTTCTGTCAATGATTTATTTTTAGAAAAAGGAGCCTATACTTATTCCAACGGTTATCATGGTGCTGCGTTTATTGCGCTGCTTGCGGGTGTGGCGGTGGCCTTGCTTGGCTATTTGGTTCCGTCGATGGCGATCTTATATAATACGTCCTGGTTTAGTAGCTTTATTGTTGCTTATTTGGTCTATTACTTTTTGGCTAAGAGAGGGGATTAAATGGCAGTGCCAATTTCGAAACGTTGCGATTTAAGTTATTGAGATTGCCATTGAAATCGCGATTTTGAACGCTGAGCCGCGTCTCAGCATCACATTAGATTGCCATGCGATGTTAGACTTTTTGACAACAGGATCTTATGACTCATAATTGCCTTAGGTAATCTATTTCATTTTTCACTGTAGTTAGATCATGTAAAATTCAATCATGCTTTGACACCACAATTTTCTCGGTAACGACACAGTCATTTGATGAGATTGTTACGAAATACAAGCCGCTAAATAATTGATCTTTCAAGTCTACAAAAAAGATGGCCTCTTGTTTTTCTTTAATCTCAAACAATAAACGTCCGGACACATCATGTATCGTCAACCAATCAATTGGTCCAAGATTAGTGTTGATTGTAAATGTGCCATTGTTTGGGTTGGGATGAAAAACGATATTTTCGTTTAGATAATTAACCGCTACTGTATCATGAAAAATACATCTGTCGTTTTCAACAATAACGGAATATAGTCCCGTCTGTGATACTTCCAAAATACTATCCTTCGTGTTGTCATTCCATTGATAAATAGAAGTCAATAGTGTAGCGTTGAGCTGAGTTGTTTCACCTTCGCATAATGCTACATCATCACCTAAATTTATGGCTGGAATTGTTTTGACGTTTATTGTATCGCTTATCGTGCAGCCACCAGCAGAAACTTCTACCCAGTATTTCCCTGCTGTTTCTATTGTGTATTCAGCAGATTCAGAACCATCATTCCATAAATAACTTGCATCAGGGTTTGTTACATTTAGTAACAACTCTTCTCCTCCACAAAGCGTGGTATCTCTTAGATCAACACAAATTGGTGTCGGGCATTTCTCAACAGTTACATAATCTACAAAGAAATAGGCTGCCTCCTCCCCTGTCCCTCCTGACTCTTTAAAGGAAGTTTCGGAGTCCTTTTTAAAATTACCGATAAAAATATAACGTTCTCCACCTTCCGCTTTGTAATATCCAGAGATTTCATACCAAGCGGTGACATCGTCCAGATAATTTCCTTCTGGATTTTCTATCTGCGGTTTAAAGTCAAATGCATCCAGCCGATGCTCTGGAGGATCTGTTTTTGAAAAATATAAACCAATATCATCGGTAACGTATTTTGGTGCTTCATTGGGGCTTACCCAAAAAGAAACAAAATACATTTCCCCCTCAATCAAACTATCTTCCAACATGGTATACATAAACTCATGCCACTCGTATTCTCTAAAATCAAAAGCACGGATTCCCGCCATTGCTTCACCATGAAAAGGTTGTTGATAACCAAGTTCTGGAAAATTCATTCCCGTTGCTCCCAAGTCTCCCACATGAATGTCTACAGTCAAATAACCTCCCCAATCAATCACAGCCGTTCTAAAATGAGCATGTCCGCTCGGTGGCCAATAATGATCTTCAAAGCTTGAATTAGGTACCAGGTTTTGACAAAAAACCGAAAAAGAAATTAATCCCAATAATAGAATGCAAAATAGTTGCCTAAGCTTAGAAATTAATTGGTTCATAATTAGAGGTTATCAAAATCGAATAAACTTTTGCGTCAGTCGCTCTGAGCCAAATTCAACGGTTAAAAAATAAATCCCTCCTAGTATGTCTTCTATAGAGATTTCACAAACTTCAGAAAAGCAGGACAAGGAAGAAGCATATACTAAATCACCAAAGGCATTGTGAATTAAAACAGTATTTCCGTTTAGATCAATTTTATTAAATGATAGCAATAAGAGGTCAGCGACTAGAGGGTTTGGGAATATTTTAATTGCTGGGCTTGTAGGTTCAGGTGTGTTTATTGCTGTCAAAATAGAGCAATCCTCTCCTGTTTTAACAACACATAGCTCGTCTATGTAATAATAAGCCGAACCTTCTATAGTAAAAGACTCAAATTGCTCTACAGAAGTATTTGCGTTATCTCTAAAATTTCCTATTGTTATATATTCATATTCCCCGTCAGCAATAAAATCAAAACTTGTCAATGTCCAATCGTTGCTATATAAGATTTCGTTTAATTCGAAATGGGGATTAACTAAAACAGGGGTCGCATTCATTTGTATTAAATTGTCTGTTGAAAAATAAACGCCCAAATTATTCGAACCGTATCCTCCCACGCGAATGTTTTCATTACCATTAGAAGTGTAAAAAGAAACAGTATAGGAAGCCCCTACCTCCAACACTTCTGTTAAGTTAGTTGATATATACTCCCGAAAACTTATGGTATCAAGCTCCGCTTTCCATAAAACCATTCCCATTACTCCGTTCCCCTCAATAGGAAAAACTGTTGAAAATGCATTGGCAGGAAGGGTTACAGGATACTCACCATCTTCATGAAAATAGTCCGGAGACCCAGACCTCGGGCCTCCTGAATCATACTCACAATCCCCGGTCAAATTATACCAAGCTGTTGCGGCACACCATTCCCCTACTCTTGTTGGTAAATTGTTGTAAAACTCAAAACCTGGGTTAGGTACCAGGTTTTGAGCTGTTACAATATTAATTGTCAACAAGAATAAAAACGCAAACTGAAACTTTTTGATTATATCTTTTAGGTATTTCATCTGAATATTTCTTTGAAACAAACATAAACAAATAGTTAGGTACAATTGAGTCTATCTATTTAATTCGAAAAAACAAATCACCCACCTTTCACAATTTTTTGAACCAAACTCTTTCCGCTGTAATTTAAGGAAATGAAGTTATTTAACAGAAAAACGCTCCTCTCCAGTATCACCCGTAAGTAATTGAATGGGTTTTGTTGTCTGTCCATTATGAATCGTTAGACCATACTTAGTATCAATCGCTCCATTACCCTGTACAAAAAAATTGGAAGTTCCTAAGTCATCTTCAGCCAGTGGACTTCCTCTAAAAATTTCAAGTGCTTTATTATTTCCATCTTCAAGAATTATATTTGCATAAGCATCAGTACCTGTTGGAGTTCTTAATAATCTAAATTCTCCGGCACTAGATGAACCAACCAAGCTTCCAGCCTTAAAAAATCGGATTAATGCCCGACTTTAAGCTATTTATAACACTTTTGTTAACTTATAGTCTAAAGAAGAAGTCGTAACTTGTAGCTGCTTCTTTTTGAAAGCACTTCAACCTTGCACAATACTAACCTAACGTAGCTGTCTACTCAACTTCTGTAATAAAAATGCAGCGTAGCTGGTTAGTAAAAAAAAGAAAGATTGTGACTAGTCAGCCGTCCCTTAATCATTGAATCGTGCGACTCCCAAAACAAATTAACGCTGAATAGTTATGAAAGATTTTTTTATCAAAAAAATATAACAACATGAAACTCAACATTTTTTTAATCCTGATCACCTGTACCTTTCTTAACTGTTCAAGTAATGCACAGGTAACTACCAAAGACAAAGTGGTGGAAACCACTAAAGATAAAGTGGAAGAAATTTCTCAAGACGAAGTGGTGGCAGCAACAGAAGTGGTGGCAGCAACAACGGTTGAACAAGACACCTTCAAGGTTTACGGCAATTGCGGTATGTGTGAACGAAGAATCGAAGCCTTTGCAAAACAGCTAAAAGGGGTAGAAGTAGCCGACTGGGATATGATGACCGGAGCCATGGTCGTCTCCTTTGATTCTAAACTAGTTTCACTCGATGACATCAAACAGAAAATTGCAGACGCAGGTTATGACAGCGATTCACATCGGGCAAAGGATGAAACCTATCAGATGCTCCCCGGTTGTTGCAAATACAATAGACCTGAATAACAGAGACCTGGCTTCGGCTTCGCTGCTCCTCGTACGCCGCCAAAGGCTATGTCCGAACGCTTTCGCCGAGTCCTTCGCCATAGGCTTCGGCCGCCGGAGAAAGCTTCAGCGTAGGAGCACGGAGGCCGCTAAAGCTTCGGCGGCACGCGGAAGCTTACGATAATTGACTTGCAAACTGAGCATAGCCGGTCCCTACCCCAAATTCCCACCCAATTTCTGCACCCTTTCCTCCAAATTTCGTATAATTGGTTAAACAATCATCGATTTATGTCTACACTCATCAAAAACGGCAGAATTATCACTGCTTCCGACGACTACAAAGCAGATATCTACATAAAGGGAGAGCGAATTGTTAGCATCGGAGAAAAACTCAAAGTTAAAGCGGATCAGGTAATCAATGCACGAGGAAAATTAATCTTTCCCGGCGGTATTGATCCACATGTTCATCTTGACATGCCTTTCATGGGCACCTCCTCCAGCGACGACTATTCTACAGGTACACGAGCAGCTCTCCATGGAGGTACGACAATGGTCATTGATTTTGTTTTGCAAACGCAAGGCAAGTCACTCTACCATGCACTACGCCAGTGGCAAAAGCGTTCCAACGGAAAAGCATTTGGTGATTACTCTTTCCATATGGCGGTAACTGATTTTAATGAAAATACCCGCAAAGAAATCAAAGACCTGATCAACAAAGAGGGCATCACTTCTTTCAAGACGTTCATGGCTTACAAAGGTGCGCTGATGATCGACGATGGTCAGATGATACAACTCATGAAAGAGGTCAAGCAACAGGGCGGCATGGTCACGGTACACGCCACCAACGGCGACATGATAGACACGCTTATCGCAAAACATAAGTCCGAAGGAAAACTTTCCCCCTGGTATCATTATATGTCGCAACCAGAAGTGACTGAATCCGAGGCTTCTGGTCGTTTTTGTGATATGGCCAACTATACGGATGTGCCGGCATATATCGTACACCTCACCTGCGAGGGTGCGCTCAACGCTGTTCGTCAATCCACCAAACGCAATCAAAAAATTTTTGTAGAAACGTGTATTCAGTACCTTGTCCTCGATGCTTCACTTTACAAGAAAGGCATCAATGGGGCAAAGTGGGTCATGAGTCCACCACTTCGCGAACCAAAAGATCAGGAGGCACTTTGGGCTGGTATCAATCAGGGAATGGTGCAGGTGGTCGGAACAGATCACTGCCCATTTAAGTGGAAACAAAAGTTGATGGGTAAAAATGATTTCTCAAAAATCCCGAACGGCCATCCGGCTATTGAACATCGAATGGAGTTGCTTTATTCGGAAGGTGTACGAACCGGTAAAATCAGTTTAAATAAATTTGTAGAAGTTAGTTCCACCAATGCCGCAAAGATTTTTGGGATGTATCCTAAAAAAGGTTGTATCGCTGTTGGCTCTGATGCAGACCTTGTGATTTTTGATCCAAAGGAAAAACACAAAATTTCTGTAAAGACACACCATATGAATGTCGACTACTCTGCCTATGAAGGCTGGAAGGTGACAGGAAAAATTAAAACAGTTTTGCTTCGCGGTAAAGTTGCGATTGATGATGGTGCGGTGAAGATTAAGAAAGGATATGGGGAGTTTGTTAAGCGGTCTAAAGTGTCGAAGACGATTTAATGAGACCGCTGCGCTAAGAGATCGCTACGCTGAGAGACCAGAGCGCCTGCGGCACTCTTGAGAGACCGCTTCGCTGAGGGACTTCACTCGACCGCGATCCCGCGAACGCTTGCTCCGCAATAGTGGGAAGTCTCTCAGCGAAGCGATCTCTCAGCCGAGGGCGGTCTCGCAGCGAAGCGGTCTCATTCAACAATAATTAGAAACTAAACAAAATAAAAATGCCAAGAAAAATTAAATCAGGACTCATACAAATGAGCCTACCGATGACAGAAGGAGAAGGCAGCATAGCAGAAATCATGGAAGCAATGGTTGAAAAACATATTCCGATGATTGAAGAAGCAGGTAAAAAAGGGGTACAAATACTTTGCTTACAGGAAATTTTTAATACCCCTTATTTCTGTCCGGGACAGGATAAAAAATGGTACGCCAGCGCGGAGTCAGTACCCGGGCCTACCACCGACCGAATGGCTGAATATGCAAAAAAATACAAAATGGTCATCATTGTTCCGATCTACGAAAAAGAACAGGCTGGCTTTCTTTACAACACAGCAGCGGTCATAGATGCAGACGGTACCTACCTTGGGAAATACCGAAAAAATCACATCCCACACACCACGGGTTTTTGGGAAAAGTTTTTCTTCAAACCAGGTAATCTGGGCTATCCGGTTTTCCAAACTGCTTACGCAAAAATTGGTATCTACATTTGCTACGACCGTCACTTCCCTGATGGTGCGCGATGCCTTGGCCTAAATGGAGCTGAAATTGTTTACAACCCATCCGCAACCGTTAGCGGACTTTCTCAATATTTGTGGAAACTAGAACAACCCGCACACGCTGCTGCCAATGGCTACTTCATGGGCTGCATCAATCGGGTAGGAACAGAAAAACCCTGGAATCTTGGAACCTTCTATGGTACTTCTTATTTCGTAGATCCGCGTGGACAGATTTTTGCGCAAGCATCAGAAACAGAAGATGAATTACTCATCGCTGAATTTGATCTCGATATGATTGAAGAAGTTCGTAACACCTGGCAGTTTTTCCGCGACCGTCGTCCGGAGACTTATGGGAAGTTGACGGAGCTGTGATTGAAGACCGAAGACGGGAGACCGAAGTTCACTCGATCGTAGGCTCCGCAATTTTCTTTCGCAGCTCGGAAGTCCCTTTGGGCTTTCCGGTCTTTAGATCACGTTATAGGGAAACTTCGGTCTTCGGACTTCGGTCTTCCGTCTTAAACAAAAAACACTCTTTATGGCAGAACACAAACGACCTACCAATCAACAGGAAGTAGACGCTAACTTTGCGCAGCTACATCCTCTGATGAGCAAATCAGAAGCTTATTATGAAAGCTCGAGATGTTTATATTGTTATGACGCTCCTTGCGTGACAGCATGTCCTTCCGATATTGATATTCCGTTATTTATTCGGCAGATTAATAATGAAAATTTGAAGGGATCTGCAAAGACCATTTATGAATCCAATTACTTTGGAAATGTATGTGGCAAGGTATGTCCTACCGAAGTACTTTGCGAAGGCGCCTGCGTTCATAATCATCAAAATGTCAAACCGATTGAGATTGGTCGCCTTCAAAGTTATGCCACTACTAAGGCGATAAAAAAGGACAGCAAACTCTTCACACCGGCTAAAGCCAATGGCAAAAAAGTAGCCGTGATTGGAGCAGGGCCTGCTGGTATCTCTTGTGCTTGTGAATTGCGACTGCACGGCTATCAGGTGGATATTTTCGAAGCGAAGGCACATCCTTCCGGGCTTTCGCTATACGGTTGCGCACCTTACAAAATTACCAACGAGGAAATTTTGGAAGAGATGGCTTACTTGCAAAAGCAGTTTGAGTTTAATGTCAAATACAATGCTCCGATTAGTTCCGAAACGCAGCTCAAGCAATTGGAATCAGAATACGATGCTATCTTTTTGGGCATTGGCCTGGGCGATACATCTTCTATTCGATTGAAAGGAGAGGATATGAAAAATTGTATTGGCGCTACTGAATTTATTGAGCAGGTGAAATTGAATCCCCTTTCGGTAAATGTGCCAAAAAAAGTGATCGTCATTGGTGGCGGAAATACCGCCATGGACGCAGCTTCTGAGTGCGCTCGACTTGGGTCAGAACAAGTGATCCTCGCTTATCGTCGCGACAAAAAAGCGATGGGGGCTTATGAGTTCGAATACGACCTGGCTAAGCAGGTAGGCGTACAAGGCTGGTTCAACCTTCAACCATTAGAACTCCTTGGTTCGGATACTATTGAAGGTGTTCGCTTTATTCGCACTACGATAGAAAATGGAAGCGCAAAGGGAATTCCCGATAGTGAATTTAACGAAAGTTGTGAGCTCCTGATTTTGGCAACCGGCCAAAACAAACAAGTCGATTTTCTGCAAAAAATATCCAATATGAAATGGGATCAAAAAGGCCGTATTGAAATCGATCCCGCTTCCCGACAAACATCTAACCCCAAATATTTCGCTGGTGGCGATGCTGCCAATGGTGGTGCTGAGGTGGTAAATGCTTCTGCTGAAGGTAAGGCTGCGGCGAAGGGGATTATTACGTTTTTGAACCAATAGGAGTCAGGGGTTTTGGTGAGGAATTTTGAATTTTGAATAGCCCGATAACGTGGATCGCTTGCGCGATTTTTTGGATGGAACACGGCTTCTCGCGGATTAAGACGGAGGTCGGACGGATTTTTTACGTGAGACGGTGAATACTCTAACGTAAATGGACTTTAAGCTGAGCGCGCGATAAAAGAGAAAAAAATCCGTCCTCTTTCCTGTCCAAATCCGCAGAATCCGTGTTCCCATCAAAAAAAAATCGCCTTGGCGATCCGCGGTAGAGGGCTCATTAAAAATTCAAAATTCAAGCACTCAAAATTTCTAAAACAGACACTCTACTTCTCAAAAAAATAAAAAAATGCCAGATTTATCAATCAACTTCGCAGGAATAAAAGCACCCAATCCATTTTGGTTAGCTTCAGCTCCGCCAACCAATACGGGTTATCAAATCATGAAAGCATTTGATGCCGGATGGGGTGGCGCCGTTTGGAAAACACTGGGTGTACCGGTGGTCAATGTATCGAGTCGTTATGCCGCGATGAATTACAAAGGACATCGGATGATGGGTTTCAACAATATTGAATTAATTACTGATCGGCCACTGGCTGACAACCTTCGGGAAATAGAAGAGGTGAAAAAATATTTTCCAAATCATGCAGTGATCGCTTCGCTGATGGTAGAGACCCGAGAGCAGTGGCACCAGATTGTGAAAGATGCCGAGAATGCTGGTGCAGATGGGTTGGAGCTCAACTTTGGTTGTCCGCACGGGATGTGTGAACGTGGGATGGGATCGGCAGTTGGCCAGGAGCCGAAAGTTTTGCAAACGATCGTGGAGTGGGTGATGGAAGTGGCGACAAAGCCAGTGATCGTTAAGCTCACGCCAAATATCTCAGACATAACCGTTCCGGCATTAGCGGCAAAAGCAGGAGGTGCCGATGCGATCTCATTGATCAATACCATTCAAAGTGTGATCGGTGTAGATTTGGATACCTTGATACCCTACCCTGTTGTGGATGGGGCGAGTACGAATGGAGGTTATTGCGGACCGGCGGTAAAACCGATTGCTTTGAACATGGTGAAGAACTGTGCGCAAATTCCGGATTACACTTTACCGATTTCTGGTATTGGTGGAATCGGAAATTGGCGGGATGCTGTAGAGCATATTTTACTGGGTGCGAGTAGCGTACAAATTTGCACGGCGGTGATGCACTACGGGTTTGGCATCATCAGAGATCTCAAATCTGGTTTGGAAGGCTACATGGAAGAGAAAGGGTTTGAGTCGATCAACGACATGGTAGGTAAGGCGCTTCCGCAAACCAAAACATGGGAAAACCTCAATCTAAAATACAAAGTAGTTGCGAGTATTGATCAGGACAAATGTATCGGTTGTCAACTTTGCTATACCGCTTGTGATGATGGTGCGCATCAGGCGATTGGTTTAGTTGGCGATGGTGATTCGCGAAAGCCATTTATTATTGATGAGAACTGTGTGGGTTGTAATTTGTGTTCATTGGTTTGTCCGGTGGAAGAGTGTATTACGATGGAGCGAAGAGATGATGGCAAGGAGCATATTACCTGGAAAGAGCGTACGGATAATGATGATGTGCCTACGACGTTTAATGATGATCGTGCTGGTGGGAAGGGACATTGGGTGCCGGCGCCGGCGGATGCGTTGAAGAAGAAATGAGAGAGGGTGGGAAGTGGGAAGTGGGAAGTGGGAAGCTTCCTTCGATCGCGGGCTCCGCGTTAGATGGAGCTTCCCACTTCCCACTTCCCACTTCCCACTTCCAACTTCCAACTTCCAACTTCCAACTTCCAACAAAAATTAAATACAATGGATAAATTCATGCAAGCTGCCATAGAGCAGGCAAAAAAAGGTGCTTCGGAAGGAGGTATACCAATTGGCTCAGTGCTGATGAAAGATGGTGAGATTCTTGGTGCGGGGCACAACCAGCGGGTGCAACAAAGTGATCCGATGGCGCATGCGGAGATTGATTGTTTACGGCAGGCAGGTCGAATTGGATCGTATAAGGGCACCACGCTTTATTCCACCTTGATGCCTTGCTATTTGTGTGCCGGAGCGGTGGTTCAGTTTGGAATCAAAAAAGTAATTGTTGGAGAATCCAAAACATTTCCGGGAGCGGAGGAATTGATGAAAGCGCATGGCGTAGAAGTCATTAATCTCAATAATGAGGAGTGTATTGGTTTGATGGAGCAGTTTATTGCGGAGCGGCCTGATTTGTGGAATGAGGATATTGGTGTGTAGTGAGCCTGTTTTGCTATCGGACTGGTTTCTTTCGCAATCGTCAGGGCGATTTCTTTTTGGATGGCGCACGGATTTTTGCGGATTAGGATGGGAAGTCGGACGGATTTTTTCTCTTTTATAGCACTTAGAGCTTATATCCAGAATACGTTAAAACATTCACCGTTTCGCGTAAAAAAAATCCGTCCTCTTTCCTGTCTATATCTAACTAAACCCGTGTCCCATCCAGAAATCGCTTTAGCGATCCACATTAGAATGCCATTCTAAATTCAGCCATTCAAACATTTAAAATTATTAAGCCAACGCCCTCTCCCGAATAGCCTCAATCTCCTCTATCGTCTTAGGTATCGGCTTACCCAACACACGGCTTCCTTTTTCTGTGATGAGCAAATCATCTTCAATGCGGATGCCTCCAAAATCTTTGTAGGTTTCGAGTAGTTCGTAATTGATAAACTCCGGAAACATATCGTCTTCCTTCCAGCGATCAATCAACTGTGGTATAAAGTAAATACCTGGTTCAACGGTAATTACATTGCCCGCTTCCAGCTTTTTGCCGAGACGCAATGAGCGCAAACCAAACTGCGTACTACGTGTTATTTTTTGATCATAACCGACATTGTCCTCTCCCAAATCTTCCATGTCATGTACATCCAATCCCATCATATGGCCAAGGCCGTGTGGGAAGAATAGAGCATGTACACCTTCTTCCACCAACTCATCTGCATCCCCTTTCAAAATACCCAAAGCGCTCAGACCAGTGATAATCACTTTTGCGGCAAGCAAATGAATATCTCGGTAGGTCTTACCCGGCTTACATGCTTTGATGGCTGCCAGCTGACTATCTAAAACGATTTGGTAAATCTCTTTTTGCTTGTCTGTAAATTTCCCATCTACCGGATAGGTTCTTGTCACGTCACCTGCATAGTGCGTCGCCGTCTCAGCTCCAAAATCACCTAGTAATAAACGACCGCTAACCAGCGTATTGGTATAAGAATGATTGTGCAAAGTTTGTCCATTCACCGTGATGATGGGAGGGAAAGATGTTCCGCCACCACCCGCAATGGCAATACCATTTACAACACCAGCGATGTGCGATTCTTTGATGCCCGGACGAGCTGTCTGCATCGCTTTCACGTGCATGGCACGTGTGATGTTGACTGCCTTTTCAATCTCCATGATTTCTTCATCTGATTTGATCGAGCGTTGCTCCACAATCGCATCAATCAATTGCTGAGATACCCGATCCTTCACCTCACTTTGTGGTACGCCTAGCCATTTAGCCAAAGCGATCTCCCGCTCCGGACGGTAAGGAGGTACAAAATGAACCGTACGGTTCACCGAAATGGCCGCATTCAAAATCGTCTGGATTTCCTTATAAGGCTTTACCTCACGTACCCCACAACGGTAAGCGCGATCATCCATAGATGGCTGAGGGCCCGTCCAAACGATGTCATCCATACTAAGGTCGTCGCCAAAAAGCGTCTCTTCTCCACTATCTGCATCGATCACAGCAGCCAGGTGTGCCTGGTCGAGGCCAAAATAATAGAGGAAGTTACTATCCTGGCGGAACTGATAAACATTATCTTTATAGTTCATTGGGCTGTAATGGTTGCCCGGAAAGAGGATTAATCCTGAGCCAATTTTTGCTTTGAGTGCCTTTCTTCGGGCCTTGTAAGTATCTGAGCTAAACATATTTATTATTTTGGGCGAAAATAGGGAAAAAAGACGGAAGGTAGGAATTTTGAATGATTGAATGATTGAATGAAAGAAAGGTACAACTTGTTCACACTTATTTTATTTATAGAAAATAGGCGATCCTCCGTCTACGGACCACAGTATCTTAAATAAGCGCATAAAAAAGCCTGCAAAATATGGAGAATACTTTGCAGGCTATGACGTTGTTTCTGGAGGTTAACAATTAGAAGTCGAAGCCAAATCGCAGGGCAAAGCGACTATCTTCATCTGTGACAAAATAGGTAAAATTCATGACAATAAAGTCGACGGGAGCAAACCAAAGTCCTCCACCATATCCTGAATGCCATTTATCAGATTGCTCGTCATCCAGCCAAACCCGCCCGTAATCAGCGCCTCCCAAAATACCTAGTGTGAATGGCAGTATTTTATTTATTGAGCTAAACAGCTTTAATCGCAAATCAGTATTGTGATAAAAAGCAGTCTGACCATAAAAACGTTCAGAACGATAGCCTCTCAGGTTTAGATCACTTCCCAAGATAGCGGAGTGATAAAATGGATAATCCCCTGTTCGATGTGCCACTCCTACTTTTGTGGCTAAAACAAGACGGGCTTTTTGATCAATATTCTGATAAATCGTAAGCGATGAATTGAGCAAACTGAAGTCTTGTTCTGTAGCTTCCAAATTTGTCATTAAAGTCGCATCTACAGAAAAGTGCGCACCTCGGGTTGGTATTTGGATATTATCTTTTGAGATGCCATCAAATCCGACTTTAAAACCACCAAAGTATTTTTTTTCAAAAATATCAGCTGACAAATCGGTATTGTTTCCATCGATGAAACGAACATCTGTGTTGTCGATAGAAGATTGCTCAAATATAGGTCCGACGGTAAATCCAGCTCCTAAAGAGGTAAATGATTTTTTAAAAGCCGGATAAATTCGAATCAGACTTTGGCGTACCCGATTGAAATCAAAGTCATCGGTAGTCAAGGCCGTGTTGTTACCCAATCCAAAATAATTAAACGCTGAACGATCTGTCCTGAAGATTCCTTCCAGCATTACATTCCAATCGCCAACCACATCAACGAAGTCACCCAGGTAGTACATATTAATCCCTTTGGTGGCGAAAGCAATGTCACCACGAAACTGATGCAGTGAGGCATAAGGCGATTTTTTAAATCCGTATCGGGTATTGATTATATTAGCACCAAGAAAAAACCCATCGTCCGGATTAAAACCTAAAAGTGGAAGCGGAATGGTAAAATTGTACTCGTAGTGGTAATGTCTGCGGTCGTAAATATTTAAATCTCTTCTTTTCGAAACGTTGTTTTTAGATTCTGTCCCCAGGTCAAATTCGTTCTTCTCTTTATTGTCATAAACGATTGTCTTTTTAGACAAACCACTTACTTTTGATTTATCTATAAATTTATCTTCACCTAAGCCACCTATCAATCTTATCTTGATCCCTTTATTGGTTTCTCCTGTTACTTCAAAGTCATCATCATCCCCCAAACCATAAACGGCAATTTCTTTAGTAACCGAACGCTGGAAGGTTCGGTCAAAAACTAAACGATCTCCTTTCTTTCTTTTGTGATAAACCCTGATACGGGTGTTCTCATCATCTAGTCGTTCAATTACAAAGCGTTCATCTTTTTCAGTACCGTAGACATCTACTTTTTTGTACAAGAGGTCATAATGTTGCTTCGCAAATTTCAGCAATCTATCTCTACGCTTTTTCATGACGGATTTGATTTCCTCGGCAGTCAGCTCCTGTACTATTTTTGGCCAGACTTTAAAAGCTTCATCAATAATTTCATCGGTCAGGTTGGCCTGAATATATTTGGTTTCGCGTTCCCAGTCTTCCCAATCCATTTCGTTGAGAAAACTATTGTCGACATATTTTGGGCTCCAGCTCGACCATTTCATGTTTTTGATATCAGGTTTGTATTCTTTTAGCTGTCGCAAAAACGGCATAAATAATCGGGCGCATTTTACGAGAAAGCCATCATACTTACTAAAAGGCTGATCACGGTCGCGAGGAATTGCCTGGTAAGCAGTACTGTCTTTATTCACTTTAATTTTCGCCCAGCGCCATTGGTCATCATGGCGATCCCAATCACCAATTACCTGATCAAAAAGCCGGGATCGGAGAAACCGTTTTTGATCAACTTTACTTTTGTGATTCTCTGCTATTTCATCTGCCACATCAATAGTACTGATTAGCTTTTTGGAATTACCCAGGCTGGCTACGCCTTTCCAATTTCCTCCGGCACGTTCTTCTATGAGATAAACTTCACCGCCAAATAAACCATTGTGTACACCAAGTCCTGGCTGTTTCGGTACATAATACAACTCAGGATTAGTGTGATAAACCTGTACAGCATCTGCCAGTGGAGGAATCGCAAGTGCTGCAAAAGGATGTGATGAAAGAAACGTTTCTTGTACAATACCTTCGGCTGCCGTCATTTTATTAATTGGGTACGGGACTGTCCGGGATGCATCTTTTGTGAGGGAACGCATAACAATTTGTTTGCCATCTGCATCTCGAAGTCGTAGTGAATTGGTTTGGTTACCACCACCTCTTTTTATTATGGTCACACCACCTCTAAAGGTTTGCATATCCAAAACAGGGAATTCATATTCCCGTGCATATAAGTTTCGAAAATGTTCTCCCAAAAAGAAATAATGTAGTGGTCCTTTTTCTGTTATCTTATTGGAGGTAACTGTACTTACTTTGGTTTTTAAATCTTGCTCATACTCGGGAAAAGCTTCGGGAATATTTTCTTCTGAAACTTCCAGCTTACCTTTTAGTTGTTTTCTAAAAACAACTTTGCCGGCACTCCCGTCTTTCTCAGGTGCCCAAAACTGTAGCCAGGAAGAACCGTCTTCATAGAAATCAATTTGTGCAAAACCACTATGTCCATATCCAAACTCAGCGCCCTTACCCAGATGTACTGGTGTCTTTTTGGAACCAGCACCACTCACTATGAAATGTTGTCGTTCCTGCTCTATGTACTGCATATTGTGCTCGTGACCGGCAGCAAAAATATAGCTTCCATTTTTGGTAGCTCCAGCCATGACGTCATTGAAAAGTGCTTTGTAATTGATGTGGGTCAAATCACTACTGATACCTATAGTACTTCTGTAAAGTGCTGCCAGGGTACCGATTCCGGGAAGAGGGACGTACAACTTATTTTTGTATTGTGTCAGTGGAAACAGATGTTCTTTCACCGTGAAGTGCCCGCCATGTGGGCCGTAGGAATACATGGGATGGTGCATAGCAATGACCACATTTTTACTCCGGTGCTTACGAACTACTTCTTCAAAATAGAAAGCAAAATCTTTTCGGGATTTCATTTCACAACCATCATTAATCTCCGGCTCTTTATCCCAATCTCTCAAATACCATTGTGAATCAACAATGATGACAACCAGCTGCTCATTTATTTCAACAACTTCTGGTCCACTACAACCACGATCAGGTAAAAAGTAATTTTCCCAATCATCTTTATCTTCTATTCCTTTGTTTAGTTTTTTCTCTATGTACTTTTCCTGGCGCTTCACCCCTTTCAGCCCGTACTTACTCCAGTCGTGATTACCGGGCATAAAAACGATGCGTCCTTTGTAATTTTCTAGTATTTCTAATTGCGCATCCAGTCGATATTGGGAAAGTTTGTATTCCTTATCATTGTTCTTTGGCGGAAATCCATGAGGATAGATATTATCCCCAAGGAAAAGTACGGAACTATTTTCATCTGCCGTTGCCAGTTTTCTCCTGAGTAATTCCAATGCAGGAGGAAGTGGTTTACCAAGGTAAGCATTCCCTGAATCTCCTATTAGATACATGCTGTGTGTTATCTTCTGATTAGTAGGAGCCACATGCTTAGTTTCCCAATCTTTTGATTCTTTACTGTACTTAACTTTGTAAGTTGCACAAGAGGATAGAAATAGTAAAACCGGAACAAGTAGTGTAAATATTATTTTTTTCATTGTCTATATTTTTGAGGAATCAGGAGTCGGGAGTCAGGCACGCGAACGTGGGCTCCGCTTTAGCAGTGAACTGACTCCTGCCGCTTTAGGTTGTGACCATTAATTGATTTTGGTACTAAAAAAGGATTTAAATAGAGCTTATGTAGCCTGTAAAACCAAACTTACAGCAATTACATTAGATGCCCGTCTGCCCTGACTCCCGATACCTGACTCCACATACCAGACTCCTCATCATGGATAACAGATTAACTTAACTACGCTTTGACTGGGCAGTTGCAACAAGTACATTCCAGCCTCCAGATCACTCAGGTCAATCCGAATTTGGTTTGAATTGACATAAGTATTAAATACTTTTCGCCCCAGCGCATCTATCACTGAAATATCTCCTTGCAGCTGTAAATCTGAACTTATAACAACATGACCCTGAAAAGGATTAGGATAAACGTGAATTGTTTTGGCAACAGCCAATTCTTTTGTAGGAACAGATATTGAGCAATCAGAGGGTAATGGTTCCAGTTCCAATACAGCTCCCGGAGTAAGGTCACGCCCATCAAATGCCGAATAATCAGAACCGTAACGATATGCTCTGAAGACTGCGGTAAAAATAGACGTTTGACCCTGAGCAATTGGCCCGCCTACACCGATAGGATTTTTATAGAACCAATGTCTTTCACCAGATGGACTTACTTCAATAAAGTTTCCGCTTGCTCCTTCACAGATTAAAGTGTTTCCGTTGGGGAGCCGATGGGCACCTGATATATTAGGTGAAAATAATTCGCCCGGAGGATTAGAGACATAAGTCCAAAATAATTCCGTGGGCCCAAAAGGTTCACCCGGTTCAATACTGTAATGACCCCCACTATCCATCGGAGGGTCAATCACATCGATGGAAGAAAAAGCACCTGCGGGACGACCAATTCCATTGTTGTAAAACATAATTTTTCCTTGATCTGGTAAGCCCGGTGCGATCCATTGCGCATCATGTTGTCCAAAATTTTTTTGATCTGAAGCAATACCTCTTTGGTAAGCCTGGGGATTGCCATAACGATAAAGAAAATCACCGCCCTTTCCGGCATTACCGCCCGTATGTCCGGCAGCTTCCTGAGTGGTGGTACTATGGTCGATGATGTAAATTTCATTGAGGTGGCGAGAACTAAGCATTATTTCATCCCGCTCTGCATTGTAATTGATCGCATTGCAATGTATCCAATCTGAACCGGTCATGGAGGGAACATGACCGAGGTAATTGACATCCAATAATTCCGGATGATCGGCTACTACACCATAGTTGGCTTTGGTCGGATCAAAGTCCTGGATCAGGTGATCCCAAAAATGCCATTCCCAAACGATGGTTCCCCCACTGTTTCCATTGGGTTGAACTTCTACTATATGATCGGGCCAAAGTGCTGTCCCAAGCTTATCCGGATCACGTCCGGCGGCAATTGCCTGAGCTTCATTTTTTGATTCCCAGGCAATCAGTAATACATTTCCATTAGGCAATACCGCCATATCGTGATGATGGTGAACATCCATTGATGCATATTCAAAACTCCAGACCAAATTATCATTCCAGTCAATCTGCTGTATCATGCCTCCTATTCCTCCTCCCACAAAAAACTGACTTCCTACACGAACAGCTCTTATTATATCTCCATTTTCTAAAAGGTAAGTCGAAGCACCAGGCAACAGACCACCATCCCAGCTATTTATCAAACGCCCGCAATTGTCAATCAAAAAAGTGTTGGTAGATACACTTGGCGAAAAAAGGGTATAGCCATTAAATGCTTCTACATCATTTTGAAACAAACCTACTGTTTGTTGAGCCCGAACAATAGTAAGTGATATAAGGAGAACAAATAAAAGCGATGAAATGGATTTAATCATAATCGTGCTTGGTTTAAAAAGCTGATATGAAGGTACATAAAAAGCTGAATACCTTTTACTATGAAGTTGTTTAAAATATGAAGGTCGCATGACGGACAATTTGTTCTCTTAGAAAAATCAAGCCCCTTATACAGAAGTACCGAATATCATATTGTCCCTCTTCAGTGGGTCATGGCTGGATGTTAGCTATTAAAGATTCGTATTTATTAAAATTCCTATCTTCGTGACTAAATGAACCACACAAAATATGTCTAATTTAAAATACCTTATAGGGCAACTAATAGCGATTCCCGTACTCCCGATCATGTACTGGCAGTCGGTGCGAATAAAAAAGAATATGCCTAGGTTACCGGAAGCTACTGACGCAGTTGGAGCAATTGGGAATGGCAGAAGAGAGATCAAACTTTTGTCAATTGGCGAAAGTACCGTTGCTGGGGTTGGTGTAAAGAGTCATTACCAATCTATTGTTGGTTTTCTTTCCAACTACCTGGCTGACTGCAAAGGCGTCAAAGTTAGTTGGGAGGTATTGGCTAAAAGTGGTTTTACTGTTAAAAATGTCAATACTAATTTGATCCCACTTTTGAAGAATGAGATACCAGATTTGATTGTTATTGGTTTGGGAGGAAACGACACGTTCCAAACTAACCATCCAAAAAACTGGGCTATTGAAATTAAAAAACTGATTCAAAGTATTAGAAGCAAATACCCTAAAGCGCCTATCATCTTTATGAATATGCCTCCGGTCAGAGATTTTATTGTAATGGGATCCTTGCTTCACTTTTTTCTTGGCAATTTGGTTGACCTGTTTAGCCAGGAGCTAGAGAATATTGTTGCTCAACATCAAAATGTTTGGTTCAATGACAAACGCATTTCGCTTGAGGAGTTTAAAACTATTGGAGGGGAGGCTTATAGTATTCATGATTTTTTCAGTGATGGGGTGCATCCTTCTGAGTTAACTTATCGGATATGGGGTGAGGAGATGGGGCGGTATATTTTGGATGTTGTTTTGAGGTAGTTTCTGCTAACGCGGGATCGCTAAAGCGATTTTTTTGATGGGAACACGGATTGAACGGGATGGAATTGGAATGTGAATTGGAATTGGAATATTTCTGCTTCGCTTTAGTTGGGATTCGAAGTCAATCTTGCTTCTGAATTTTTTCTTTTGGTTAGCGACCATCCTAGTAGAGCGGGAATAGCAAAACCCACCGCATTGAGCGTCCCATGCACCGCGTACATCCATGGGATTGTCAGAAAGGTGAGGCTGTGATGGGCGCGCCAGCCGTAGAGCAAAGCCAAGGTCATACCCGCCAACAAACACAAACCTCCAATTAACCATAGTCCTTTCACCAAAAGATCAGTGCTTTTGAAAGCCAGATACAAATGTAGCAAGCCCACTCCTACTCCCGTCAGCGCCATCACACTTACGCAAAGGGATTCCACTATCTGCGGCAAACCAACTTGCGACCCCGTAATTCCAATGGCCACTAATGGCGCTCCTGCCAACAAACCAATTCCAATTAAATTTGAAAATCGGTTTTTATTTTCCGCCAAGGAAAAATAGAATAAAGTAGTCAATAGAAATCCGGCAAAATGAAAGTGTACTGCGGTCAACAAAACAATAATCGGATCAAAACCCATCACACTTAATCCCATTCGATCGAGCAAAGCCCAACTTGCCCCCACTAATAAAAAAATGAATGCCGCAATCCGCACCAATGATTTTATATTCAAACCAAAGGGCTTCAACAACTCCCTACCCGCTCGCTCTGCGCCCAGCAACCACCAGGGCAAAACAAGCGCCGCAGCTAACATTCCCTGTGGTAACAAGTAAGCAACTGCAAAAGTAATTCCTGTAGCAACACCACAATAAATTATTGATGATTTAAAACCCAGCAATTGATAACAAAGCGGCACCAACCAAAGCGGCGCAGCTATCAACAAAAAATGTACATGTGAATCAGCGAAAGGAGCATCAGGTAAGTAAAAAATACCGCTTAGTAGCCAGATAAGACTTCCAATAATTATGGGCAAGCTTTTCATACCCTTTGCTTTTTAGCAGCAGCGCAAACACTTTCCATATGTGCCATAGATTGCAGGACGAATTGCCGCTGATAGTAGCGCGCCATTGGGTAAGCCAGTTTCACAAACCAATAATAGGGATTCGAAAATGCGCGAATATGATAACTCACAGTTCCATCTACATCACGCTCTAGCCAAAAACATTCTTCGCCCGACTCGAGATGTCCCAGAAGTGTTCCGTAAGCAAAACCAAAGCGATTTGGTTCATCAAAATCGTAAACAATTCGCGCACTATTGATCCACCAAATTCCTAATATCCGGAATAGTACGGCCACCGTTTCTCCTTTTTTCAAAGGTGTTCTTTCCCGTAGGATCTTCGTCCATGGTGCTGGGAATTGTTCCCAATTGCGAAGTGCCTCTTTGGCGACTTCCCAGTCTGCTTCACCTGCACCAATAATGCGGTGACTGTAGTCGTTGTCACAACCCGCGACTTCACTTCTTTTGGAACCTTCCAGTTCATGGTAAGTGAATTTTGCCTTAGCTTGCTTTTGCAAAAAGGTGCTGATGGTTTTACTGGTTGGAAAAGACAGACTGACTTTCATTCTGGTTGTTTTGAATGTAAAACAGAAGATAGCAGGAAAAGTTTCGATATTATCTGATAGAAGGATCTGTGGAGATTTTGGACATAGAAGTTGTTTATAATTGGAGAAATGTCTTTTTTTTTCAATAGATTTCTCCAGATATAGATAGTTATATCTGGAGAAATCTCGTATATTTATGTACATTTCTCCAATTATACAATCAAAATCAATGGCCAATAAAATAATAGGCAGGGAAAAGGAACTAAAGATATTTAATAATATCACAGCATCTGATAAAGCTGAATTTCTGGCAGTTTATGGCCGAAGAAGAGTGGGAAAAACTTACCTTATTTATGAACATTTCAAATCTCAAATTGCATTTTCTTTTTCGGGTTCCTTCGAAGAATCAATGAAAGTACAGCTTGCTAATTTTTTTAGAGAATATCTACGATTTACAAAAGGGCAGAAAGAAACCATGATGCCCACGGATTGGAGTACTGCATTTTCGTATTTAACGGATTACTTATATGGACTCAAAGCTAAGCCTGGACAAAAAGTAGTCGTATTTATAGATGAAATGCCCTGTTTGGATACTCCCAGATCTGGATTTGTATCTGCCCTTGAATATTTTTGGAATCAACATGGTTCTAAAATGAATCACGTGTTATTAGTAGCTTGTGGATCAGTTGCCTCCTGGATGAAAAAGAAATTATTAAAATCTAAAGGTGGTCTTTATAATAGGATTACCCGAAGGATAAAATTGGAGCCTTTCAATCTTCATCAAACTGCAGCTTATTGCAAACATAAAAATCTCAAATTATCTAACTACCAAATCATTCATTTATACATGGTGATGGGTGGTATTCCATTTTATCTAAATGAGATAAGCTCGGGGAAAAGTGTTACTCAAATCATAAATGAAGTTTGCTTCTCTACCACCGGACTACTTTCAGATGAATACGAACAATTGTATTATTCTTTATTTAAAAATGCAGCGAACCACATTGCTATCGTAGAAACGCTTGCGAAACATCCTTATGGATTGGCAAGAAATCAATTGGTAAAAAAATCAACCCTTTCGGACGGAGGAACTTTCACTAGAACCATCAACGACCTACAGGAAAGCGGTTTTATCCTCAAGTACCAGCCCTTTCAAAAAAAACAAAAAGACAGTATTTATCGCCTTATAGATTTATACTCTCTTTTCTATTTACGATTTATTAAAGGAAATATTTCTGAATTAAAAAACACCTGGCAATTGCTCTCTAAGGAAAATAAATTTATCGCCTGGAGTGGTTATGCCTTTGAAAATATTTGCATGCTCCATACCTCTCAAATATTAAAAAAGCTTGGACTAAGCGGCACCTTTACTCAAATTTCCTCCTGGCACCATAAGGGCAATAACGAAATCCCTAGTGCCCAAATAGATTTGCTTATTGATAGAAGAGATGGTGTGATCAACTTATGCGAAGCAAAATTTTCTAACAAAGAATACATTATCACTAAAGAGTATGCTACTAAGTTGCGACGAAAACGCTCTGTTTTCGAACAGGTAACAAAAACTAAAAAATCTGTTGTAACTACACTCATCACGACTTACCCTGCAATTCAAAATAACTACTTTACAGAAGAAGTTGATTCAGCGGTTATTATGGAGGATTTGTTTCAATTATGAGCTAATGCTTAGCCGTGAATTTCTTTCCGAAGTGAATACATAGGTTAGACCGGCAAAATGCTTTGGCATTGCAACCAGCATCTTGTTTCCTTCATCGAATTTATTGATCGACAAGGCAACAAAATAATAATTTGTAATACATCTCGTTTAGTATCTTTACCTGACTTTAGTCACAAAACACCTCTACCATGCAAAAATACCTCTTTCTCTCTGCTCTATTATTTTTAACTTTTACTATCCAAGCCCAGGACGTCACTAAAGATTTTAAAACCAATTCCATTTCTATTTTTAAAAACGGAACTGCTTTTTATGTCAAATCCGGAACCGTGAAATCAGAAGATAAAACCTATCGGATGACGGAAAATATTCCACCGGCTTTGTTCGGAACGTATTGGGTGCTATCTCCTTCCGGAGAAGTTACTTCCATGAGTAGCTATTTGGATACTTTGAATACGACCAATAGTGTTTTAGCCAACTCGTTGAGCGAGATGATGGTGGCAAATGTTGGGAAAAAAGTAATCTTGCATTTGAGAGATGGTGAAATAAAATTATTAGAAGGTACAATGGAGGCAGTCGCTGAGGGAGAAGTACTACCCTCCATAAATCATAGAGAAACAATGGAAGTAGCCATTCCCAATATCATCCATTTCAAGATGAGTGGGAAATGGATGACTTTAAATATGAATCAAATCATGCGCATTGAATTCACAGAGAATCCAAGACAAGAATACCAGCGTAAGCAAAAAGAAGTGAAACCTATTTTACAAGTTGATTTTGCCAGCGACAAAAAGGAGCAAGCGCTAGACATGATGTATCTATCCAAAGGGATATCCTGGACTCCTATTTATTTAATTGAATTACTGGAAGAGAAAAAAGCTCGACTGACCCTTCGCGCTGAAGTAGTAAATAATGTTGAAGACATTGAAAACACAACGGTGAATTTTGTTGTAGGTGTACCTAATTTTAGCTTTGCCAATCAATTATCGGCACTTACTGATTTTTCTAAATTGGGAAATTTCATCCCTCCGAGGGATATGAATCTACATAATATTTCTAACACTAACTTTTCTCAACAATCAACCAATAGCTATAGCATTCAACATGACCTAAACTCCAACCTCTCAGCCAATACCGATGGATTAGACGGCAGCGCCGAAGAAGATTTATATTTTTATACCCTTAAAAACATGACCCTCAAAAAATTTGGCAGAGGTCATTATCCGGTCTTTTCTGCCGACATTGACATTGCACACATCTACGAATGTAACCTCCCTCAAAACACCGCCAATAAAAATAGTTATAAGAATGAATACCTCTTTTCGCTAAATCCCAACAAGGTGATTCACTCCATTAAAATAAATAACCATACCAAATACCCCTTCACCACTGGCCCCGCTTTGGTGGTCAAACAACAGGGCGACACGAAACCCATTAGTCAGGATCGACTGAACTATACCTCTATCAAAGGCCACTCTTTTGTTAAGCTAACAGAAGCGCCAGATGTTCAAATTACACGAGCGGAAAAAGTCATTACTACTGTGGAAAAAGCGAAGACCATCAAGCGAGGAAAGAACACCTATAATTACGACCTCCTCAAGGTAGAAGGACAGGTGATCATTAAAAATTACAAAGCGAAAGACATTGATATTAATGTACGTCGTACAATCATCGGAGAATTGCAGAAGTCTTCCATAAAGTGGTTGAAGTCCGAGCGGATAACCGCAGCGGGCGATTTGAATAAATTAACGGATGTTTGTTGGGAGACGAATGTAAAGGCGGGCAAGGAATTGAAGATTACTTATATTTATGAAATTTTGATTCCTCATTGATTCACCCTCAATCCACCGCACGTTTCATCTCTTTTCGAAATCCATAGCGGATGTCACAGGCAGCATCTATAAGTAACTCCTCATCGTATGGAAAGGATCTTCGACAACCTCCTTCATCATCACACAAAAGTGACAACGCTCTCCTATCTCCACTAACATCTGAATAAACATTTGACCATCGTTCGCAACCATAAAAAGAAGTTCGATAAACTTCTTCAGAACTTTCCGCATCTACAAGTGAATAGTGCATGCTCAATGAAGCGGATTTCTCCTGATAAGTAGTCCTCACTTGTACGCTAACCGTTTCATAAACTGGCTCTTTCACCGTCACCCAAACGGAGTCTTGTGCATTCCATGCTTTCTTTTCCACAGTGCCTGTTTGAATGGTCTCGCTATTACTACAGCAAGAAGAGCGCTCTCTTTCCCAACTCACATCCAAATCATAAAATAGAAGATTTGCAAAGTAATGCGGTTTCTCTACTGTCGCTTCTTCGATATGAAAAACCTGCCAATCATCACGATAAGGATATTTTCTTCCGGAGATAACTTCCGCAATCAATCGCAAACTAAAAATCGGATCATAAGACCCATAGCTATTTCGGAGTAAAACATGGGTTGTCCCCAAATTATACATTTCATGTTGTAAGGCTGGTGCATCTTTAAAGTTAACCCGATAATCACGACAGCGCTCCAACAGTGCGTAGGCTTCTCTTGCATCCTGTCGGTTACCTTTTCGAGCTGTTTCCAAAAATTCCAAAGCGCCAGCGTAATAGTAGAGTGCAGATTTATCAGCTGCTTCATCTAAAAGTGCACTAGCCGGATACAAACTAACAACTGGTTCAAAATCAGAACCATCTAGCCGATCCAACACGGGGGCCACTTTACGCTGACGATTTGAAATAGTAACTGCTTTATCGTAGATCACGGGCCAGGTTTCAGGTTTCCCCTCAGCTCGCAGAGCGCTTACCTGTAAAGAATCCTGTTCGGTCAATACTCTAAATGATTTTTCGAAGGCATTAAGATTTTTCCATTTTGCTTTGCCTTTTTTTAATCGTCGGGTACTGACCTTTAGAGCTTTTTCATACTCGGCATGCTCAACTAATTTCTGTGGGCTGGCACAACCAATCGCAATGATCAGGATAAAGAGGTACTTAAAAGTTTTCATAGATTCATGTTTAAGGTACATCGACAAATTTTAGCTTTATATTTTCAGAGACAAAATCCCGTTCTTTCGTCTACCTCAAACATAGAAGGTTTTGCTAAACAATACTCTTAAATTGAATTTTTGAAAACTGTTAAATTGTGTTAAATCAAGCTTAATCTAGTTAAATTCGCCTGTTAAGATGAGACCTGTATGTTAATATTTGTTTTTTGCTATTTGACCAATGCTTAAAACAGATTTTTTGTAGCGTAACTAATATTAAACAACGAATCGCTAAATTATGAATTTTGATTGGGCGCTCCTACGTAAAGAACACGATCGAAGGCAAATTCAGCGTTCATCAATTCGGTATTCAATATTTCTCTGTATCGTTTTCTCAAAAAGAGATTCGCATTAGCACCTTAATAAATCTTTGTAATTATTCAGCGTTGGTTAACAATAAGGGACATCGTTCGGGCATTTCCGTCAACTTAGAAGTAGCCTGACAGCTCCGAACCAGGTTTCGCAAAATATGGACTCCCCAGTAGACGAGAACCAACATCCTCTGTGGCGGCTCAGCGCTCACAAAAAAACATCCGACATCTAACATCCACCTCAATTCCATAGTTTGAGTTAAAGAATAATTCCATAAAACTAACAAAATTCGTAGATTGGGAAACTATCCTTCTTTTTAAATTGTATACCACAAGTAGTTTGCGAAGTTCGTCAACGTACAGAGAACTTCCTCAGTTAACTTTCTGAGAAAGCATTTAAAATCAAAAACAGCCTAATGGCAAAATTAAGAATACGCGGAAAAGATTTAGTTCAACTGGGATACCCGGAAGGTCCTGCTATTGGAATGGCTGTCAACATGATGTTGAAGCACTACAAACGCAGCACTATTGACGAAGTAATGGAGATTCTGAAAGCAGTTTTGGAAGATCCGGAAGCATACCTTAAGGACAAGGTATTGGGACGAATAGCTGATACCCTGATCGAAAAAGAAGTCGAGCGTAACGAAGTGGCCATCAACCCCGAACCAATGCCCTACATGCGCTACGGAGCGGAAGGTATTGAAGAGGGCGCCATTCAGCAAATGGACACGGCCATGCGCCTACCCGTGACGGTCGCTGGTGCACTGATGCCAGATGCCCATCATGGATATGGACTTCCAATCGGTGGCGTACTTGCTGTAAAAAATGCCGTAATTCCATATGGAGTCGGCATGGATATTGGTTGCAGAATGTGCCTAAGCATTTACGATCGCAAACCAACAGTACTCGAAAAAAATCTTCGTGATTGGAAAGAAATTTTGCTTAGTAACAGTCGCTTCGGCAAAAAAACCTTTGATAAACCAATGGACGACGAAGTATTACACCGTCCATTATTCAAAGAAATTTCGATGCTTAAAGCTTTGCAGAAAAAAGCTCGTGCGCAAATCGGTTCTTCTGGTTCCGGCAATCACTTTGTTGAG
>Ga0209187_1001393_pt1 | contig 28325 bp, 17 predicted proteins | sample BantaG_FD_187430 | JGI IMG/M metagenome (GOLD analysis project Ga0209187, IMG submission 187430) | Marine algal microbial communities from Bantry Bay, Ireland - BantryBay_4 metaG (SPAdes) (version 2) | ecosystem: Host-associated > Algae > Red algae > Unclassified | place: Bantry Bay, Ireland...
TTAAAACGGCTGTTGAAGAATCAAGTTTTGAGAAAACCGCGAGCAAGCAAAGCGCAAATCAAGTTATCTTAAAACGGCTCTTGAAATCAAGTTTTGAGAAAACCGCGAGCAAGCAAAGCGCAAAGCAAGTTATCTTAAAACGGCTGTTGAACGAATCAAGTTTTGAGAAAACCGCGATCAAGCAAAGCGCAAATCAAGTTATCTTAAAACGGCTGTTGAACGAATCAAGTTTTAAGAAAACCGCGAGCAAGCAAAGCGCAAATCAAGTTATCTTAAAACGGCTGTTGAACGAATCAAGTTTTGAGAAAACCGTGAGCAAGCAAAGCGCAAATCAAGTTATCTTAAAACGGCTGTTGAACGAATCAAGTTTTGAGAAAACCGCGATCAAGCAAAGCGCAAATCAAGTTATCTTAAAACGGCTCTTGACGAATCAAGTTTTGAGAAAACCGCGATCAAGCAAAGCGCAAATCAAGTTATCTTAAAACGGCTCTTGACGAATCAAGTTTTGAGAAAACCGTGAGCAAGCAAAGCGCAAATCAAGTTATCTTAAAACGGCTGTTGAACGAATCAAGTTTTAAGAAAACCGCGAGCAAGCAAAGCGCAAATCAAGTTATCTTAAAACGGCTGTTGAACGAATCAAGTTTTAAGAAAACCGTGAGCAAGCAAAGCGCAAAGCAAGTTTTCTTAAAACGGCTCGAAATTATTATAAATTGAAAATAAATAAACTCATCGCTGTCTACGGAACGCTCCGGAAGGGAGAACGAAATCACCAAGTATTGGGTGATAGTGAATATCTCAAAACCATTCGCTTAAAAGGATTTAAAATGTATGGTGCTCCAACCTTTCCGGCAGTGATTAAAGGAACAACCGACGATTCGATAGTAATTGAAATTTACAGAATAAAGCGCCTAAACATCTCACAAGCACTGGATTTTCTGGAAGGTTTTGATAGAAATAATCCGTCCAGCGCCAGGAATAATTATACCATTCAAATCATAAAGATAGATTCTGAAATGGAACCCCTTGAAATATATACTTTTGGTCATCATCCAGAAAAAGTGCATCAAATTGGCCGGGAAATAAAAAGCGGAGATTGGTGTAAGAGACATCAACCATAGAATCACAATACATTACAAGGTCAAATTTCAACGTTTCAACAAGCAAAGCGTTTCAACAAGCAAAGCGACTCAACATTTCAACATCTCTTCCCATGCTCCTCGAAGTCTGTGCCTCCTCCCACCAATCCGCCCTCCATGCTCAACGAGCTGGCGTCCACCGTATCGAACTTTGTACCGAACTCGGCGTCGGAGGACTCACCCCATCCTACGGATTACTTCGTCGAGTCATGGCGGAAATCTCTATCCCCGTACACGTGTTGATCCGTCCCCGCAGTGGAGACTTTACTTATGCCGACGAAGAACTGGCAGCGATGGAAGAGGACATTAAAATTTCTAAAGAATTGAGCGCCGCCGGAATTGTGACGGGTGCCCTAAATTCAGATTTGACGATTGATACGGAAAAAACAAAAGAGCTGCTTGACTTAGCTCGACCGCTTAATTTTACCTTTCACCGCGCTTCAGGACAACAGGTCAATGCTTATTTAGGAATTGAATTGTTGGAAGCGTTACAACAACAGGCGAAAAATCAGCTAGAAATTTTACCAGGAGGAGGGATTAATTTAAAGAATATAAATCGTTTTAAAGAATTGGGTTTCCCCGCAGTTCATACGTCTGCTTCCCAAATTTATGAAGGGAGTGGAGTAGGAGCGCTACCAATGAATACTTCCAAAATGCTCAAAGAAGGAATCCGCATAGAATCTGATTTTAAAAAAAAATCAGGAACTTCTGCAAGTGATCAAAAACGAATAGTAAGGGAATATTTGAAATCTTGAAAAGGCAATCCGTAAATTTACGATATAAGAGTTGTTGCTTTCGAGCCGTTTCAAGAAAACTTGCTTTTCGCTTTGCTTGCTCGCGGTTTTCTCAAAATTCAATCCGCACATCTACACATCTACTAATCCGCATCATCCACCTCCAGATTCACCTCCGCATTCAAATCCCCAAACCCTTTATCAATAATCCCGTCAATATTTTTTGCCAGTAAACGATGATCCCAGTTTGAATTTCTACCCAACACATTCGTCATCAAAGCCACCATGTATTTCGTTCCGTTGGGCTGTTCGACGATCGCCACCGAGTTCATATAATTATAAACGTTCCCCATGTATTTTCCGCAATCTGGCATGGTTTCCCGATTACATTTGTAGAAACTACCCGACTTAAAATAGACGGCCGCGCTATCCAGTTCGTTGGTCGCTGCGTAGCGAATACGACGTTCGGTCATGTACAATAAACGTTTCATTTCCAGGCTGCTTTGGGGATCTATGAGGTTACCACTCTCCAGCGCAATCAACCATTCCATCAAGGCCGCCGGCGTGCCCCGACTACCACCGTACCCCGAAACCCGTCTTTTACCACCGCTGGTAAATAAACTTCCGAGCCGCCACTCGTCGTTACTAATTCCGATAGCTCGTAATGGACCGTTTACTACATCCATCGCTACTTCGGTCAAGAATTTTCGGTCTTCCTTTTTAAAATAAGCCTCTGCCGCTTCATCGGTAAGTGCAGGGTAGTCTTCTCCAAATTCACGCATCAACATCAACTCTCTCCAGACTACACTCGCCGCACCATTATTACTGACCGATACCATGTGATCTGCCCACTCAAACAAAGAAAACACATCAGACTCCCGAACGGTACGACGACTGTATTTTGCATTTTCTACGTCAAATAAAGGAACTGTATGATGGTCTGACATCGCCCAATCTCGCGCGCTGACCCGCTTGTTTTTTAATAACGCAATTCGCTGGTCAAAATCATCTGGATAGATATTTTGTAACTCACAAAATAAGCCCGTAAGAATCGCCAGTTTTCCTACGCTACCGGGTTGATAAGAACTCGTTTCCTTTTGTGCCGCGTAGCGAACGGGCCGGCCGGCCGTAATATCCAGCAAAGCAATGGAATATCTTTTTTGCCGATTAGGAATGATGGATTCCAGTAATTTTTGCAGGTCTGCATCCACGTCGGGAAGACTGTCAATTCTGGGAGCATCTACCAAATTCAATTTGATATCTTCCAACATTAGGTATTGACCCACTGGGCCTAATTTACCACTCAGCGAATCCTGATGAATCAACTCCAGTCGCAATAACCGGGCAATTCCCGTCCGTACATATCCATCGTAAGGGTAGGCACTGGTTTTTACAATACCCGCTATCAAGCATACTGCTAGCAGGAAAAAGATTTTATTTTTTTTCATAATTTTTTTGTAAGTTTTCTTGCTTCCTTTGGCGCGTTCGAGTGAAGCAAATAGCAAATAGCATTCTAAGCTAATATCCAATCGCTTTAGTCTTCTTTCTGAACAACCTCCTGCTTATCAGCTTTGGCTTTCAAACCAAATATAGCCATACCGATCCCTAACAATAAAACCATTCCGCCGAGTATCCACCACCAGGATAAATCATTACTGGTTTTCTCCGCTTCCATATCTTCCGGGATACTGGTTGCAGTCTGGTTTTCCCAGTCATTTTTACTTTCCACAAATGGACGAATCTGAAATAGCCACAATTTATCGTTTGAAAAACCAAACTCTACATCATAAGCTGCCACGGCTTCTCCATCGTTAGCATCCGGAAAAGTATCTTCCACCGTTCTGGCGAAAGACCGGATTTTATCCAGATTATCTTTAGAAATAATCGGCTTTTCGAAAGTGGCCAGGTTACTACTGGTTCCACCGGAAACAGGCAGACGACGATAGCCCGGCTCGCGCGCCGGGGTCAACAACTGATTCGTACCATCGGCTCGCAATAAATAGGATTCGGCGGCCTGACCATCAACGGCTCCTCCAGCACCCCGACTAATGGCTACCGTTAAATCTTCCGCTTTGTCACTGGTAATCCCTTTAGTAATTAAAACGCCGGAAAAATCTACATCTACACTCGGAATAATCAAAATCGAAGGAAAAACATTTTCCGGATTCAGCAAATAACGTTGTCTCCATTTAAAACTACGTTCGGAATAAGGAGAGGCCCAAACTTTTTTGATGCCCTGCATAATTGCGTCCGCGTCCACGATATTAAACAAGGTCAGATTGAGACCAGCTCCCGTAAAATTTTTCAAATCTTCCATGTTGGTATCCGACCTCACAAAAACGGGAACTTCTCCGATTCTTTTTCCAAATATTCTTTTAAATTGTGTTTCTAAATTTTTTATGAAGGCGGCTTGAAAATCGATATCGTTGATGCCTTCTCGTAAAACTTCCAGTTTTTCTAACAAAAAAAGTTCAATAGTTGCATCATCCGTACCATTTGCTCTTTTATTTTCTGCTTCCGCAAATGAAGCTTTTAAAAATTCCCAATAAGAACCGTCTTGACCAGCCATTGGTAAATCCATATGTTGTCGAAAAATTCCGAAGGGAATTACCAGTCCTTCAACTACGTGATCGGGATACATCTGTTTTAGTTGTCCCAGATTAGCGGCTTTGGGTCCACAAAGTACGCCCGAATCGGTAGCGTCTACGTTGCGCATGTTCAGAACCCTGGTTTGGGTCAAATCAATCCGTTTAGTGGGAACAGAAACTTTCTTCTGGTTTCTTTCTTTTTTTGTAAACAACGCTTTTTCGGCATCCGTCATCTTATCGGCTCCTTTTAGGATAACTTTTTCGCTGGAGGTAACTGCGTAAAAAACTTTCTTACCGTTGTAATCCCGTAGACTCGCAAAATTTTGGTCGGAAATCACTGCGTTGGGAATCGATAAATTTCGCGCGAGCAATTGCACGTGTGAAACGAGGTTTCCTTCGGTCACCGTAGCGATCCCGGCGACGGGTTTTAAATCTGAAGGAGGACGATTAAAAACGTAGATTTTATTTTTGTCCACGGCCATATCTTCGGTAGTGGATTCCAGAATTACGAGTTCTCCCAGCGCGATTCCCGCGTTGAGGCCACGTGCGTGACTCGCGTTGTCGGTACCTAACAAATAATTTCCGGAGTCTTCATTTTTGGCGATCATCTGGCCTAGTTTTCCGACGGTAGTACCTAGATCGAGGAGGGGAGAGGCCCGAACCCGGTCGTCAATAAAACCGTATGCTTTTGGTTCGAAAGATCGGTACAATTCCACGACATCGCCGTATACTGCTCGGGTCATTCCGGCCCCCCATTCTACGATGCGACGGGCACTGGCCAGGTATTCTTTCTGGTCTGCCGCGCTGTCAGTCATAGTACCAGCGCGTAAGTTGGGAGCGATGGCTTTCCATTCCCAGAGTTCTACAAAACCGGTTCCAGTAGCGGCTTCTCCGGCTGCGTAGATTTTTTTGGTTGTTTCGGTAATAGTGGTGGGTTGCCAGTTTCCGGCCAGTTTGAAGTAGATGTTTTCCAGATTATTACTGAGGTCGATCAGCGCAAGTCGTGCGGTACGACTGGAAACATCGGGTAGACTGGTTCGGATATTTAGCAAGGCCGCCGCGGTTAGCATTGTACGGGTGGAGACCTCTTCCGTATTTTGAAAAGCCTCCATATAATCTGTGAGATCCTGCCGAATTTGTTCTTTACTGGATACCTTTTTTAGATAGGCTTCTAGCTCTTCCATGTCTACGGGTGCGTAAAAGGTTTCCATATCTGCGATCAATTCTTCCATTTGTTGACCGACGGGTTTTTTAAATTGGCTCGCGTGTTCTTTTTGGAAAGCTCGGACGGCGGGAAGATCGGATGCGTCGGGTTGTCCGTGAATTTTTACTCGCAGATCCATAAATTTAGGATAAGCTTCGGCGATTACTTTGGATAAAGAACGGATACGTTGTGATTCGTCGGTATCCTGATGATGCGGAATATCTTTGGCTGCCTGTCGGATTAGAAAATAGTTTTCCGAGACTAGTATATTCTTGCGGAGGACGTATTTAAAAAAATCTTCTCCCCATTCAATTTCGTCTTCAATTTGGTAGGCACCCCGGTAAAATTGCCCTTTGCGGTTTAACCAGCCGTTGTCGATTCTTTGCAGATAGCGTTCGAGTTGGTACTGTTTAAGTCGGGAAAAGTTGTTGGCCTCGTCTAAAAAGTCCTTTTGTTCCGTATTGGAAAGAATTTGACCGAGAAAGATATGATTGCTTTTCGCTAAATCTTCCACTTCCGGTTTGTAGCTCGCTCGTTGTACGCCACCATCTGGACAAGTATCTCTGGGGGAGATAACGGTCCCATCGTCGCAAAACCAGCGGATTTCAAGATAAGGACCCCGAGGATCTTCCTGATATTTTTCGATGCGTGACCGAATAGCCTCATCAGAGAGTTTTTGGGCAGCACTAAAATTGATTATTAATAAAACAAACGAAAATAGTAGACCTGTTTTCTTTTGGAACATGTAAAATTGAGATTTATGGATAGTAGAATAGTAGACCTGCTATTGAGGCAGTGTTTTAGCGTACTTTTTGTAATAAAATCAAACGTCAACATAAATTGGATAAATCGTTTGAAAATACAGATTGTTCAGTTTATTGTAATAATAAAATAAAAATTAGGAATTCGGGGTATACCCGTAGTAAAAAATAGTGGAAAACCATTAAATTTTTATGTTTAAAAACAATATCAGTAATTCGTTGACTGTGAATCAGTTGTTGATCATTGTTTTAAAAATAATAATTGAATTTTAAGAGAAAATTTAACTTAAAAAATTGGTTTAATAATTGTAAAATCACTATTATTGTACCGCGAAACGAAAATATATGTGGATTGTTCAGTTCAACAATAAATTTTCTTTCTCCCATCCGAAACACTATCATTGATTTAATAGATTATATTCTAATATATTACTAATATTTTGTTTTAAAATACCCAAACTATATGACGCTTTCCTTTTTAAGCCCAATTTTAAATCTCTCACTAGTTACCTTTTTTTTAAGTTTTAGCACTCCAGTTACCGATTTCAATCCCAATATTTCTCCAGCTACTACGACCACCATAGGAACTGTGGCAGAAGAGGCTGCACCTTTTCGTCCACTCAGATCTTGTAATGATTCTCATTTACAATCTGCTTTAAATCAGGTTTTGAACGAAAACCCTACCTGGAAAAAATTAATTAGACAAAAGCGCCTATCCGTTGGATTGGTAGATATGCGGGACGAATACAACACCAAATATGCTCATGTAAACGGCAAAGAAATGATGTACGCTGCCAGTTTGCCCAAGATTGCGATTCTTTTTGCCGCCATGGATGCAATTGATAAAGGAGAGCTTATTGAAACTGCGGCGGTAAAGAAAGATATGAAATTGATGATTGCCAAATCCAATAATCAGGCTTCTACACGGATGATTGATCGGGTTGGCTACGCTAAAATTGCCTCCGTACTAACAAATCCTCGATATGCGCTTTACGACAAATTACACGGTGGCGGTCTTTGGGTAGGCAAGCGTTATGCTGCCGGTGGAGCACGTAATCCCGATCCGATGAAAGGATTGAGTCACGCTGCCACCGCAGAGCAGGTTTGTCGCTACTATTATATGATGTCCAAAGGCAGATTGATCAGCCCACAGCGTTCCAGACAAATGATGGACATTATGGCCGATCCTTTATTGCACCATAAATTCGTCAATACCCTGGATAAAATCGCTCCAAGTGCTCGTCTCTACCGTAAATCCGGTAGCTGGAGTAATTTTCATTCCGATTCTGTCATGGTAGAGAGTGAATCACGAAAATACATTCTGGTTGCTTTAGCAGAAGATAAAGCGGGTGAGCAGATTATTCGCAAGCTGGTTTACGCAGTAGAAAGAGCCATGAAAACGGCTTAATTTAATATTATTTTCAGGTAAATTCCTGGCTGAAAAGAAAGAATCCGAAGTATCGATTAGACGCTTCGGATTTTTTTATTAAAATATTATAATTTTCCTGAACAAATCCCAGTTAATAGGCTTAAAGGGGGTAGAGCTAAAATAGCTTTTACCCCTACAAACGAAATTGGAATGATCAGGTCAGTGCTGGAACGTGTTTTTGCGGTGCGAGAAGGCGAGCTTTTTCGGGCCCTTTCTATGCAACTAAATATCTTCCTGATTATCACCACCTTGTTGATCGTCAAGCCTGCCGTCAACAGCTTGTTTCTCTCTACTTACGGAATTGAAAGTCTACCCAATGCTTATATTTTTGTGGCACTGATTGCGGGTATCATTACCTGGCTTTACGCAAAAATAGTTTCGCGCGTCTCTTTTTTCTATTTAAATATTGCCACGCTTACTTCCTCGGTCCTGGCCCTGATCTTTTTTGGCGTAGCGCTGCAAAACGGGATTTTGAGTAACTGGTTGATGTATATTTTTTACATTTGGCTGGCCATTTTTGCGGTTCTGACTACCTCACAATTCTGGATTCTGGTAAATTTTGTTTTTAACGAAAGAGAATTTAAACGACTGGTTGGAATTATCGGAGCGGGCGCCATTGTCGGAGGAATTTTTGGAGGATATCTTACCAGTTTTTTATCGGGATATATGGAAAGTACCCTGTTGCCTTTTGTTGGGGCCTTTACCATCGCCTGGTGTATTCCCCTGACCATCATGATCTACCGGAAATGTAAAAAAGCGAATGGCTCATTTTTGGCGTATAAAAAGAAAGAAGAGAGTTCAAATAATTCGGATAATCCGATTCGACTGATTTTACAATCCCGACATTTGACCTTGCTAGCGGCCATTGTGGCAATCAGTAATGTGGTGGCTAAACTGGTGGATTATCAATTTAGCGGAATGGCGGCGGCGACGATAACTGACCCGGAAGAGCTAACGGCTTTTTTCGGATTTTGGTTTTCTACTTTTAACGTTGGGGCATTGGCTATTCAATTATTTGCTACCCGTTTTTTGCTCAGTCGTTTAGGGGTTGGAATCTCCTTACTATTACTACCGGTTTCCATTCTTTTGGCGGTGATCTGTTTGATGATCGCCCCAGAATTACTGGTTGCGGCAATCGCTATGAAAATGGCCGACGGAAGTTTTAAACAGTCGATTAATAAATCGGCCATTGAGTTGCTGGTTTTACCGATTAGTGTAGATGTGAAAAATCAAACCAAAACATTTATCGATGTTTTTGTGGATAGCCTCGCTGCGGGTTTTAGTGGCTTGTTGTTAATTTTTGTGATTAAAGGTTTGTCTTTATCGGGTATCGTCATTAGTGGATTGATTCTGATCTTTACGTTGGTCTGGGTATTTTTGGTCTCTAATGTCAGAAGAGAATATCTGCTTACTTTTAAGCGTAAAATCATCAATAACCTGGGTAAAACAACCTTGTCTTCCAAGAGAGTTCGTAAAGCTGCCTTGATCAGTGACCTGATGAATGACCTGGTGCGTGGTTCGAAGTCTGAAAAAATAAGGGCATTGCAGACTATAAAACATTTTAAAAATAAAAAATACAATGAAGTTGTTTTTATGTTACTAAAAAATGAAGATGTAGATGTTCGAGCGGAGGCTTTTCAATATTTAGCTCATTATAAAGGATTGAAAATATACCATTTTGCCAAGAGAATGACCAGAGATGATTCCATGAAAATCAGGATGATTGCCATCGCTTATTTGATTGAAAATACACCAGTAGAAGATCGAGAAACGGTCCTGGAACAACTGGATAGTACTGATCCGGAATTGAGTGGTATTGCGTTAGTTAGCCTGGCTAAGCAGATGCAATTCAATCCAAAATTAAAGGATAAATATCAGTTAAAAGAACGGATTTTAAAATATCTACATGGTATTACAGAGATCGCAAACGGGAAGGAGCGGTATTTGAAAAAAATATATTCTATTCAGGCAATTGGTCACGCAAATATTACTGATTTATATCCAGCTTTACAAAAGTTTTTTTATGACAAAAAAAATGTTATTGTTCGGCAAGCTATCCAGGCGGCGGGTAGAACACGCCATCTTTTTTTTATAAAAGATTTGGTTTATTTTTCTACCAAAACAGCCTACGCAAGAATGGCGAATGAAGCTTTGAAAGGTTATAAAAAACAGTTGTTTCCAGCTTTTCAAGGATTTTTAAAAGAACGACCTCAGGATCTGGACACGATTCGTTTGTTACCTTCTATTATAAAAAATATCAATAGTCAAAAAACGATTCAGTTTTTGTTTGTATTACTGGAACATCCGGACGCTGTGGTGCGGCAAAATGCCTTGAGAGGAATGAGTGATTTAACGCTCAATTTTCCAAAATTAAAGTTTCGGAAAAAACGGGTCATCCTGCAAATAATTGAAGAAGTACTGAGATTTCAGCGGACGCTAGCTTTATTACACGTACAATCCAAGATAAACATTTCTGATCCAACCGATATTCTTCCGATCCGAAAAAGGGTAGTGGCTTTATTAAAAAAACAATTGAGTAATCAGCTGGATAATATATTTTTCTTACTCAGTTTGCGCTACTCAAGAGATAATATTTCGGCTATTCACAAAGGCTTGAAAAGTTCTAAAAAACGCTTGAGAATTACGGCGCTGGATTTTTTGGATAACCTGTTGGAACCTCGGTTGAAATCCATGCTAATTCCTTTATTTGAAGTAGGGGTGGTAAACAGCTTAAAGCCTAAAAATCTAGAAAAATTAAATCTCGAAATTCCCGATAACTACGCTTGTCTGGAAGAAATTTTAAAGAGTAACGGAAAAGATGTACGACTTAAAATGGCCACACTACATCTAATTTCCAAGCTGGGTCAACCCGAGTATCAGGTAATGGTAAGAATGGCCGCCGAATCTTCCGATATGGAATTGGCGCTATTTGCCAAAAGACTTTTAGGAGACTACGCAGGAGGTTTAAGAGTCGTATAGGGACAATGACGGCATTTATTATCGCAACAATAACCCCTTTTTTTATGATAAGCCTCGGTAAAAACGTAGCGACCATCTTCCAGATAAAAATCTACGCCTTCCACTAGTTTAACGGGTTGGTCGGAAGATGATGTTGGCGTATCCATAATTTTATGCTAGTTGGCAATTGGCAATTGGCTGTTGGCCAGTTAGCTTCTCTTTAACGCAATCTTATGCAATCGCCAGGCGAGGAAACTGCATCTTGACTAATTCAAAACTACCGAATAAAACACCAACATAAAACAGATCTCCGGCAATCGTATTGAGGAAAAAAGGCAATCCTGCCGTATACGAAGCGAGCAATCCACTCATATTCATCGGATACATCATTCCCGTGGCCCAGGTACCAAAGTTGGTGACCAGAAAGAAAATTAGCGAAGCGCCCAAACTTCCAGCAACCAATGCAGGTAGTTTCACCTTTTTCAAAATCGTCATGCCCAATAAAGCAATCAAGGCAAAGGAACCGTACATCCAGTACCAACCTTGTGTCATCAGCGTAAATCCTTCGTAATACTGTGGATAGACGATTGGGTACACCAGGTTATTAATCACCAGATCACTGACAAACATGGCCGCCAAAGGAATAATAAATGCCCAGTACTTTTTGGTAAAATAGGCAGCACCAAATAAAGCCATACCACCTACGGGGGTAAAGTTAAAAGGATGCGGAATCAACCGACTGAAGGCGGCGAAAAAAATCAGGATCGCAATGATCCCAAAACGTAAATCTAACTGCTTGCTCATATTTTATTATTTAAGACACAAAGTTAAGGAATTTTTGGGTAGATATTACTTCGTTTTGTCCAGGGTATTCAACTGTTGAAAAAAACTTGTGCACTTTTCAGTTTTAAAAATTCCAATTCCAATTCCAATTCCAATTCCAATTCTAATTCCAATTCCAATTCTCATTCTCATTCCAATTCCAATTCTCATTCCAATCACCTCTTCTTCAAACTAATCGTCTGATCATTTTCTCCATCCTTAATAACCAGAATATCTTTATTGGATTTAATAAATTCCGTAAAACTGCGAAATCCGAAATTTCCCTCGTCAAATTTAGGATCCAATCGGCGCATCATCGGCTTTACCTGGGCTTTATATACAAAATCCGTATTGTATTGATTGAGCAAACGACGGATGGCCGAACGCAATAATTGGCGAGATTTCTTATTGTCTGCGGTAGGGTGAGACTTCAATTCTTGTAAAATCTTATCCGAATCCTGATCGCTGGATTTGGCCAGAATTGTTCGGTAAAACTTAAATTCAGAGCAGGATTTGGCAAAATAGTCGTTGGTCGTATTTTCAATTCCAATCCCAATAATGTATTTTCCTCGCTGTTTCAGCTTTTGCGCCACCGCAATATAATCACTGTCGCCTCCGACAATCACAAAGTGCGAAAGGTGCGGAAAATTATTCGCATCATCCAGAATATCCAGGGACATTCGGATATCTGCTCCATTCTTGGAGTGGCTTCCCCGTGGGAACATTTGAATCAAATCAATGGAGTAATTCAGGAAATCTTCTTTATAATTGCTGAAAATGGTCCAGTCTGCGTAAGCTTGCGCAACACTAATTTCTCCAAAAGAAGCAACAAACTCCATAATGGCGGTGATATCGAGCACTTTAGGCTCGTGTTTGTGTCGCTTTTTGGCGAGTACCTTGTCTAAATTTTTGGCCGAAATATGGATATTATCGAAATCCCAATAAATGGCGACTTTGCTATCAGAACTGTTTCTAGGAGTATCAGGTGTCATATGTTTTTTGTTGCAAATATAACATTACTGACCAGATGAGGGGATTAAGTTTTAAGTTTTAGCCTTAATTTTAGGGTAACCTTAATCATTAACCTATTAATTTCAATAAACTACTCAAAAGCAAATTTCCAATCAGTCTCAAATTGCACAGGTTTTATTCCTACTTTTGTGCAAACAATCCCAATCCATTTAAAAAATCACCCTTATGTTTTTCAAAGCAGCCTACAAGCCTCACGAATCAGGTTTGGCGGAGTTTGTCCGGTATTTCTTGACCCTAATATCGGTTTTTGCCGGATATTTTCTGGGGCAAGTCCCTTTTCTAGTGGTTGTAATTGCCCAGCTGACCGAGCGGGATGGAGATCTTTCGGCGACGGCTTTAGAGGATTTTGCCAAGAATATTGACTTTACGGCCATTGGAATAGACGCTAATACCGGATTTATTCTGATTCTACTGTCTTTTGTTGTTGGATTGTTGGCCCTTTGGCTAGCTTTGGCGGTCATTCATAAAAGGCCCCTTAGATCACTCATTACTCCCTACCAAAATATTCGCTGGTCGCGGGTAGGCTTTGGCTTTGGGGTGTGGTTTTTACTCATTGCTAGTCTGGAAGTACTCTCTTATTTTATCTCGCCGGAGACCTATCAGTTTCAATTGGAGTGGAAAACCTGGTTGCCGCTCGTAGCGATTGCCTTGCTAATTATGCCTATGCAGACCTCCTTTGAAGAATTACTCTTTCGTGGATATCTGATGCAGGGACTGGGCCTGGCGTTCAATTCTCGACTTGTGGCACTTGTGCTGACCTCGGTGGCCTTTGGCGCAATGCACCTCGCTAATCCGGAAATACAAGAATTTGGACTCTGGCTCATGATGCCTTATTACGTAGGAATGGGCCTTTTCCTCGGAATTTTGACGCTGATGGACGATAGTTTAGAATTGGCGCTGGGAATCCACGCCGCTAATAACATTTTTGGTGCTGCATTCGTTACTTTTACGGGCTCCGCACTTCAAACGGATGCGGTCTTTCGGGTGACAGAGGTAAATACTACTTTTATGATCCCCGTTTTTTACGTATTAGCGGCCGGATTTATTTATCTTTGTGCGCGTCGATACGGCTGGAAAGACTGGTCGAAATTATACGGTCCTGTACGTGCTCGCTGGAAAAATGAAGAGGAGACCGTTGCGGATGATTACTAAATCTATTTTATTATAAGTACGTGGACAAATTATGATTAAAAAATTACAGTATCTTTTGCAGCCACTCAGCGTTATCAAAAGCATCATTATACCCGGCATAATTCCGGGAGCAATCCCGCCCGCTAGCGGTTCCTTCACTTGAATGTCCAGTGGACATTCATCCTTCGGAATCGTTCAGTCATGCCTCGATTGGCCACAAAATCTGACTTTAATTTTATCTAAACATAATTTTGTCTAAGCAACATTTCAACAACATAAAAAATGCGTAAACTTCTTCTAATAATCACCCTTCTATTTCTCTTGCAAAGCTACCTGACCGCGCAACCGGAACGTTGGCAACAAGCCATTAAATATGTAATGGAAATTGATTTTGATACCAAAAATCATCAGTTTACCGGAACCCAAAAGATAGATTATACTAATAATTCTCCGGATGAACTGGACAAAGTTTTTTACCACTTATACTTCAATGCCTTTCAGCCGGGAAGTATGATGGACATGCGTAATCGTGCGTTGGCAGATTCCGACCAACGCGTAGGTGGTCGAATCAGCAAACTTTCTCCAGCAGAAATTGGCTACCAGAAAGTAACCAAACTTACCTGTAATGGAAAACCCGTAAAGTACGAAATCGTCGGGACTATCCTGGAGGTATCGCTGAATGAACCGATTGCTCCAAATAGCACCGCTGTTTTTGAAATGGAATTCAATGCGCAGGTGCCCGTTCAGATTCGTCGTTCCGGACGTTTTAATAGAGAAGGAATTGATTATTCTATGGCACAATGGTACCCAAAAATGTCCGAATACGATTATCAGGGCTGGCACGCAAATCCTTACGTCGGTCGTGAATTTTATGGAGTCTGGGGAGATTTTGATGTAAAAATAAAAATAGACAAAGACTTTATTTTAGGAGGAACAGGATACTTGCAAAATCCGGAAAAGATTGGTTATGGTTACGAAGCGGAAGGTCAGAAAGTAAAGCGTCCAAGAGGTGACAAGCTAACCTGGCATTTTATCGCTCCCAATGTACACGATTTTGTCTGGGCAGCCGACCCGGATTATACGCATATCAAACAACAGGCAAAAGACGGCCCAATGATGCATTTCCTCTACAAGAAAAACGAAAAGACCGAGGAGTTGTGGCCGCTTTTACCGCAGGCGATGGATGCTTCTTTTTCTTATATCAATAAGAAATACGGAAAATATCCTTATGACCAATATTCCTTTATTCAGGGAGGAGACGGGGGGATGGAATATCCAATGGCGACACTGATTACCGGAGAACGAAATTTTGGGAGCCTGGTCGGGGTGTCAGTGCACGAATTAATGCACAGTTGGTACCAGATGATAATGGGAACCAACGAGGCTTTATACGCCTGGATGGATGAAGGATTTACGAGTTACGCCAGTGATGATGTGATGAATTATTTAATAACTAAAGTGCCTGCTTTTGCCGATAAAGAGGTGGTAGATTTTCCACAGGCTGGCTCGCTTAGAGGCTACGCTAATTTTTCCAGTAGCGGAGCGGAAGAGCCACTAAGTACGCACGCGGATCACTTTACGACTAATGCGGCGTACGGAGTCGGATCGTACGTAAAAGGAAATGTGTTTTTGGCGCAACTGGAATATATTATGAGGACCGAAAATTTTGAAAAAGGAATCATGGCGTACTATGATACCTGGAAGTTTAAGCATCCTAATCCCAATGATTTTATTCGAGTAATGGAAAAAGTTTCTGGCCTGGAACTAGACTGGTACAAGGAATATATGGTTAACACACTACACACCATTGACTACGGTGTAAAGTCCGTGAGTGAAAAGGACAATGGCGTAGTGATTGAATTGGAACGGGTCGGAGTAATGCCGATGCCAGTGGATGTTACAATTAGTTATCAGGATGGAACGGAACAGGTTATCAATATTCCTATGGTGATTATGCGGGGTAGAAAACCACAGCCAACGGATGGTACTAAAATGACCTATGCACCGGATTGGCCGTGGACGAATTTAAGCTACGATTTGGTGCTGCCTGGGAATATATCAAATATTTCAGCCGTGACGATTGATGCGAAAGAACGCATGGCGGATGTGGACCGGGAGAATAATCGGAAATTAGTTAATTGATATTTGAGCGGAATTAATAATGTCTTTCTATTGGGACAGAAAGTAAAAAGTCGCAGGAACTTATAAAGACTGGCGAATTAGAATCGGAGAATGGAACTATTACCATGAATCTGGTAACTTATTAAGCCGTACCGAAAATTACGGAGAGAAAGGAGTTATCCAAGAGGTCATTCAGAACAGGCTCCATCACTTAGGAATGAGTTAATAATAAAATGAACCTTACTCAATGTTTAGAATCCACCAAATATTTTAATTTTGCATCAGCCTCCATTCAAGCCCTGCTCCAGCCGATAATAGACCAGCACCCAACCGAAAGCATCCCTCGCTTTCAATCGGGCACTCTGCGAAAAATCTAACGTCGAACCCCTCGAATTTGATGGTGTTCACGACTCCGTATTTCAGGAATATGATCGAGCCGGTGGCCAGTTTATGGACTATCTGGAAGACTATGGCTCCTTCGAAGACGTGCCCGTAGATTTTATAAAAAATAATATTGTTGAATATTATCCGCAAATTCTGAAGCTGTACCAGGGGATGGATGAGGTGAATTTGTAAAGTAAATATTGATTCATCCTAAGTAGTCCTTCCAGTTAATAGCGTCTGGTAGAATTTGGATAAATTTTGGGACTGAACGAGGCAAAAAACGCAGACATAGCCTAGCTATGGCGAGTATTTTTAACGAAGTGCAGTCCCAAAATTCGCCAAATTAACCGACAGTATTAACTGGAAAGACTACTTAGATAGAAAATTTGTTGATGAAGGGAGAAATGGGTATTTTAGTTGATAATCCTGCTATTGGATCCGTAACCAATATAAATGGTAAATTTGAACACTGAAGTGTAAAGATTTTAAAATACATATAGGTATGTGTTTGCTCTCTAAAAAAAAAGAACTAAAATCAATCACCCAATTTTAAACGATTAAACGATTAAACGACTCAACAAGCGAAGCGACTCAACAACTCAACAACTCAACAATTGCCAACACCACCACCCATCCACAAACTCCATCTCCGTCGCAAAATCGCCGGCCACGCCATCAAGGTGACGATTGAATGCACTGTGGTAGGAGAATTGCTAAAGGTAAGTTCTCCCTTTTGGCTACTACCCGAAAATGCCCGTCGGCTGACCTACGGTCCTGAAGCAGTAGAGATCTCCGCAATCCTAAAAGGACTTATTCAAAACTACCGCTTCTTACTACCGTTACTAGCCGTGCCCGAGCCCGTTCTTCCCGGAAATATCAAAGACGAAGATCGTACCGTAGCCAAAGATTTAAGACAGCTACAAGTCCAGTTTTCCTATCCACAAATCAAAAAATTACGGGCGGAAATAACCGACGAGTGGAGCCGACAGCTGATCTACCGAGCGCACCACAAGGCCGGGACCGACTTCCGACGCAAGCTGGAACTAATCTACGATGTAGCTTTATTGCAAAAAATGAATGTGTATCAATTGGTCCGAGAACTTCGCGCCCATGATGACACACTTTTCATCTATCCACTAATTAACGGTTTGTCCCGCAAGAATACTACTTTTCGATCCTTCGCTATTCGCTGGCTACAGGACAATGTCACCCCGGAAATGGATACCCAGCTAATGACCGCTTTAACCAGTCAGGACGAATGGGTAAAAACAAGTGTAATTGATTTATTGGAAAAAATGGAGTCCTACAAAGCCCGAACAGATGTTGCTAACCTCCTACTGAGCGATCCATCTGTAAAAGTACGGAGTCGTGCCGCTTTCTTTCTCGGTAATTTACCCGATCCGGAAAGCGTAGCTAATCTGCTCAAAGCGCTGGAAGACGAAAGTTGGCTGGTCCGACAAAACACCCTGGAAGCTCTTGGAAAACTAGGCACCCCGGAAGCATTACCCATTCTATTAGAAAAATTAAAAGATCCCGCCAATCGCGATACCGCCGATATCATTACCGCCTTGGGCTACCATCCGTTTCCCAACGTAGCCATGGAACTCTTACCTTTCCTGAAAATAAAAGAATTGAAATTCATTACCATCTCCGCACTCGGAAAACTAGGAGATCCCATTGCCCTAAAACCCATCCGCGAGATCAGTAGAAAAATTAGTCATCCCACCCGCAAGCGCAGTGTAGAAAACGTCTTGGCTGAATTGGAAAAAAAGTTATAACTTTATTCAAAGGAATGTTGACAAAATAAATGACGATTCTATACTTCCTCTTTTTCCGCCACTCTGCGTCCATAAAATAATTATTAACTCATTCCTAATACCTGACTGTTACAAATTTTTTCACGTTAAAGAGAAAATTCTTATTCTTATTCTTATTCTTATTCTAATTCTAATTCTAATTCACATCCCTATTTCAAAAGCGTCACATCCCCCGCATACTCTTTTCGCTCCTCATCTACAAACAATACTTCTACATAATAAACAAATACTGCTGGATTCATCGCTTCTCCTTTAAAAAAACCATCCCAACCTGTCTTATTATCAAAAGGAGAAATATTAGTACCCTCGTATACTTGTTCTCCCCAACGATCATAGACTCGCAAAACCAAAATCTCCCGCACACCAACTCCAGCATAGACCTGAAAAATATCATTGGTCCCATTATTATCTGGAGAGAAAGCATTTGGAATGTAAATATTTCGATCCTTGTCTACGCTAATGACCACCTCATCCTCGATTACACAACCAGAAATTGTATCGGTTACCGATAAAATATAAGGAGTCGTGCGGGTAGGATCTACCGTAGAGTCCAGGCAGGAATTACACTCCAGACTATCTGCTGGTAACCAGGTATAAACTTGATTGGTGAGTGGGAAAATCTGACCTTCTAATTCCGTTCCTTCTCCTAGTTTAATTCGTTGATCCAGGCCAGCATCTACCGTGATGAATGAGGGCTCGTACACACTGACCGTCTCTCCTTGTTCACAGCCATTGTCATCTCGAACTACCACTTCATAAAGACCACCACTTACGTTATTCAGGATGGTATTATTTTGAAAATCATCATTACCAAAAGAAATTTGAAAAGGGCCCGTTCCACCCAAAATTTCACTTACCTGAATTATTCCATTTTGATCTCCCGCACAGATAACATTTACTACCTCCGTAGCAATTTCTAGCATTTCAGGTTCGGTAATCACAAGGGTTGATTCGTAAATACAACCTCTCTGATCGGTGACCGTCAGCGTATAATTTCCATCGCAAAGTTGAATCCGACTAGGATCATTATCTCCTGTGTCCCAGATTAAATTAAAGGGAGGTGCTTCGCCGGAAAGAACCGCCGTTGCTTCTCCATCGCATAGTTCAAAACAACTTACATTGGTTTGATCAAAGGCTAGATCAAATTCCGTATAATGTACACTTAAGGTATCACTAAATTCACAACCATTATTATTCAGAGTGACAATATATTCACCCGTTTGGTCTACCGTTATCTGGGAAGTATTTTCTCCTGTATTCCAGGAAAAATTAACCGGAAGGCCAGATATATTTGGCGCAATTATCTCTCGGGTATCTCCCTGACAAAGGGTATCTGGTAACCCCAGATCGGTAAGCGGCGTATTTCCAAAATCAATTATCACCGTGTCCCGATCAGTACAGCCAACCATATTTTCCACAAGAATATCGTAAGTACCCGCCGTGTTAAATTGTCGAACAGGGTCCGAACTTCCATCCTCCCAAAAATAGCTCACCAGATCACTCCTCGACACATCGAAGGGAGCGTCAATGACATCACAAAAGGAAAAATCTGGTCCGAGCGAAAATTCCAGTTCAGGTTCAAAGCGGACAATAAATGAATCTCGATTGGTACAACCGGAGATACTGATATCAACCCAAAAGGTTCCGTTTTGAGTAATCGTTCTAGTAGCATTTATAGTACCATCATTCCATAAATAACTGGCATTGGTCGTTGTCGCATTTACAAAAACACCATCGTTGGCACCACAAACCGTAGTGTCCGTGAGAGAACTGGAATTGTCCAAAACATTGATTTGCATATAAAAAGTATCCTGTTCGTTACAAGTTCCAGTGTTAGATGCTACAAAACGTACCTCGTAGGTTCCTGCTTCTTCAAAAACAGTATTTGGACTTTCTGCCGTACTGGTCAGTCCATTGCCAAAATCCCATTCGAATACGGTTCCATTTTTACCGGTATAATCAAAATTTACTGTAAAGGGTGCACAACCACTAGAGGCTGGCTCTACGGCGGCAAAAGCAGTTACGGTAGGCACATCAAAATCAATTTTAAAAACGCCGATATCACAACGTTCCGACTGATCTTCTGACCAGGCATTGTTATTGGTATCCATAATAAAATTAGTGCAGGAACAAACTCCCTGATAAACCACACCGCTCTTGTCAAATCTACTGGTACCTCCATCTACGTGATTGGCTGCTCCGTAATAAGTAGCAAAAGATAGCGCAGAGGCATCTGGTTCTAGTATCCCTAAATAGAAGGTTCCACCTAGGGTAGAGATAGCATCATTTGTTAAAGGCAAATTCGCAACGGCATCATACCCCGAAAAATAGATATTATCACATTTGTCTACCATAAAAGCAACGGGAACAAAATCAAAATCCGTAAAAGGTCCAGAAGAATCGATACTATTTGGACCACGGCCAATAACGGTAGAATAGACCAGACTGCCTAAATCGTAACTAAAGGAACTGATGAATTGTCGACTTCCAGCCATTGAAGAAAAGACGCCCGGAGTAACGGGAATAGAACCCGTTGAGATACCGTAAATGTGGAGGTCTCCTTCTAGATCCACATCCATAAAATAACTATTGTCATCCTGACTGGTTCCCCAAAAAGTTCCGTTTAAAATAGTACTTCCATTTTCAGATATCCTGACAATATACCCATCCGAGTCTCCCCCCTGAAAATTAGATTGAAAACCACCACCGGGCATCGGAAAGTTAGCACCCGCGGCTGTCCCGGTAACGTAAACATTATTATTATTGTCCACTCGCAAGCCCATGGCCGTATCCGCACCGTCTTCTCCCAAATAGGTACTCCAGTAGAAATTCGACAAATCATTATTTAATTTAAAAACTACTCCGTCCTGTGCGGGTGAAGGAACAGGAGCGTTGGTTCCGTTGGTATTGAAGGTGCGATCAAAAGCACCGGAAGTGGTGGGGAAATTACTGGAAGAGGATTGACTGGCAATGTACACGTTCCGTTCTCGATCAAGCATAATTTCACCTCGATAATCATCCCCGTAACTGGCATTTATTTCACAGTGATTAAATCCATCATCCTGCGAACCACCTACATACGTGGAACCTACCAAACTAGCTCCATCGGCAGTTAAAATAGACACTACAATATCAATCCGTCCCCCCTTGGTGGTTTGTACGGCATTGGAGGTGGTTGGAAAGTTATTCGAATCAGAGCTACCATAAATATAAAGTTGTCCATCAAAATCAGTAATTAAACTATGTGGTAAATCCACTCCGCTTCCACCAATGTAAGAGGCGTAAATTAGTTGTGATCCATTGGTATTATATTTTGAAACAGCAATATCAGCCACTCCTCCTCCAAAATTTTGTTGAAAAGCTCCAAAGGTGCTAGGGTATCCAGAACCAAAACTTTGAGCACCTACATAAATATTACCAGAAAAATCATAGGTAGCAGAGTGACCAAAATTTTCGTTATTGGTGGTGCCCGAGAGTGTTGCAGCCACTACAGTTGGATCAATTACCAATTTGTAGCGATGGTTGTATCCCTCTGGAAACTGGAAGGTAACGGTATTGCCATTTAATTGGTAGACGCAATTGACCGTGATTCTTTTTCCATCAATTTCCTGGTAAGCATATGGTTCGTGTTCGATAATTTTGTCAACGGAGGTATGGATAACCAGGTCTCCTTTTTTTATTTGCAATCGATCTGCTCCTTCGTAACGCAAGGCAATATTTTTGGTGAAAGCTCCTGGCTCTACAACAAAATCATATTTAAAATAACCATCTACGTCATAAGCGTCCAGGTGAATACCAGGGTAAAGGTTTTCATATCGTACCTGATCAAAAAGAGGAACATGAGAAGCCCATTTAGAGGGATCGTTTCCTAAAAAATAATTATTGTATTCCGTTCTTGGTTGGGTAGGTTTGAGCTTGGCTTGATTATTTGCATTTAAAAATGTTACGTGGTAAGCATGAGATCTGACGGGTTGTATTTTTTCTCGATCCCGCTTGCTATGGTCAAATAATTTTTCGGCGTCTTCTTCGTTGTGAAATAAATAGGTGAATCCGTCATTTTCCAGAAAAATAGTATTTAATCCACCTAAAGAAGCACGATATTGAACGGGGCTTTCCCACTGTCCATTATTTTTTACGAAACTGAGATCGTTACCATGATCGTGATCGTGGTGATGATTGTGCGCTTCCGCAGTTGATGAACTTTTATGAGAACCTCCAGGCAGCACAATCGCCTTTTCGGACGTTTGAGCATTGAGAGAACCTACCAGTAGATTAGTGCTTAAGAGAAATATGGCAGAGATAAAACATAGTCTCATAGATTATTTATTGTTGAAAGTACTTTGAAAACGGTTAATACCCCAGTGGGTACAAGCGAATAGGCATCAAAAGCTGATGCACTATTTTAATCTCGTGTTTGTGATACTATAAACGCATGTAAAGGCGTGAAGTTGTGTAAAATAGCTGACAAGCTGTTGATGTTATTCAAAAAGTGTCTAATTGCTTGCCAAATAAAATTTTGGGTTTCACCAGAATACCCTTTAATATCCAAAAAAATTATCAATTAATCAAATTTAAAGGGCTTCTCTGTCGCTAGAGTACTGGAAGATTATTTTTTTACCGCTATTTGAAGAAAATATGGGGCGTTTTGAATCCTAAAATTGCTTTTTTACCTGTTCCCAAGCCACTAAAAAAGGCTTTTCGTATACATTTTCCCATCCTTTCTTTGGATTGGCCTTAATAAAAGACAGTATTTCTAATTGTTTTGGTGATAGAAAAATGGTCGGGTCTCCTCCCAATCCAACGGCAGTATTGACTCGACTAGCCTGATTAGGCAGCATGGGAAGAAGTCGATACGGACTGTGTAACAAATAATATTTTGGCTGGCTGTCTGCCCGGAATTTGCCAGCTTTCTTTGAGCTAGACGAGCCAACGAGGGACTCAGCTACTTTTTCTTGCTCCTCGGTATAGGTAAAAATTCGATCAAACGCTTTCTTCTCTTTAGCCGTAACTACCAGATCTTCGTAACTTGTAATATCTGCATTAAACGTGACAGAGACGACCTCACTATTTCCCATAAAACCGGGTTCAGAATCTACCACCCCCGGAATGTTCCCTAACTTTGCTTCACCACTCCAAAAACAATACATGCCAAAAGTGGCTTGCTGCGTGGATTGAGGTCCAGCTCCAAGATTCTCTTTTAATAATTGTAAATATTCCGGAACTGTACGATTGGCTTTCTCTAAAGCCGCAACCATGCCTTTTACCAGACTACTTCGATCATATTTGCCATTGATCCTTGCGGTTAAAGGATTGCGATCCGTATCGATAATCCGAACCACCGGATTATTCCAACTAGGTTCTCCAAAGGATGCTAATACTTTTTTATCTTTTCCACCCTTATTGTTATGAATAGCTAGTGGTACAAAGAATTCTTCAATCGCCTCCACAATCAACGGGTGACTCAACACCTCATTGCCATACCCACGACAGGTACTACATCCGGGTACTTCCTGAAATAAAATCAAGACCGGCTTACTAGTTTGTTTTGCAGCCGCAATCGCCTGATCGTAATCCCGTAGCCAGTTGACCGCACCGAGTTCTTCGGGTTGAGGAATATCATTTTCCTTATTATCAAAAGCAACTAGCAGAGAAAAACCAAAAAGAAGCAGGGCTGTTTTTAAAAGGAGATTTTTCATGGGAATAATTTTTAACTTGTCTACGTACTTAGGTGAAAAAGTATAATTGCAATATTTCGGCTATACCAAATACCCCGATACCTATCTAAAACGCTAGAAAAGCACCATTAGTTATCAGCTCTTTACGTTATTGTCCTATTATGTCGTAGAATTGACTCCGAACGCCAAAAAACTACCGACCGCAATTCAAAAAGGAAAACTTTTTGCCCGCGGTCCTGTCCACTGGTTGCGGGTATTTGCGCACTGATGCTATCCGCTAATTCCAAATTAACCGCTGCGGAAGTCAGAGAAATTCTAACCCTGACCGCGCGGTAGCCGAAGCCTTACGTCGGGCGGACGGAGGAACCATCATCTAGCCGGAAACGATCGGAGGAGGAAATAGCCTTTTTTAATTTGAGGTAAAACCACAATGTCTTGATCCAAACCAATAGATTACGAAAGAAATATTCCCATAATACGCTGGTAAACATCAATGAATTAAACGGAAAAACGGTTTATAAATTAATTCTTGGCACATTTTCCACCAAAAATTCTGCAGCAACTGTGTTAAAATTTGTAAAAAATGGGGGAGATAACGGTTTTATCGTAAATTTGGGACTAAATTTGTAATATAGGATCAATAAAAGAATAACTTAATAACTTATTTTTTAATCGATCCATATTAATTGAATTTGTCTGGGAAAATTTTTCGCTTACCCTTCAATCCCTCAGACTTTTCATTCCCTATCAGACAGAGATAACTTATAGAAATTTCCATTTTTGCGAAATTTCAAAAATCGCTACGCTTAGTATCATTTTAAAACTAATTATTAATAATATATCACACGCAAATATGAAAAAGATATCCAACGCACTTTTATTAATGCTCCTGCTTTGTGTTTTTCCGAAAGCTTATGCCAGTATTCAACCAGTAAACCAAGTTGATCCGGAAAAAGAGACCATCTACGAAGTCTACGATGCGACCACCAAAAAATGGACCGCAGCCAAACTGGATCGGAATCCAGAAGCTAACGGCGGAGACGAAAATTTTTGGAATATTGTGAATAGTCAAATGATGTATCCTGACCGTGCACAACGAGCCAAATTAGAAGGAGATGTTATTTTAACTATGACGATCAGCGAAAAAGGCCAGTTAGTCGAATTGCAGGTTAAACAAGAAGTTGGTGGAGGTTGTGAAGAGGAAGCTTTTAACGCGATCAAGGTAGCTGCTACCAACCGTTTTGTTCCCGCTATGTTAGACGGAAAACCTGTCAAGGTGCGGTACGACGTGAGTATTAATTTTTCTATGAAGTAAGTCCAGATAGATCATCTTCAAAGTTTTCAAATTACCAAACCTATCACTAAACCAGATGATAGGTTTGGTAATTTGTTCACATTCTAATTTTTAAACCGAATCACCTTCATTTTCCCCTTATACAAAAACTGCCGAATAATCCGGGTCACATCCGAGTTATGCGCGTAAGATTTAATGGCATCCCGGATAGTCTCTACGTCATTAATATTGTCTTCGATCGAGACATACCCAAAACCTTTATATTGACCTTCTTCAACGAGGATCACCGCCTTTTCATCTCTGGATCGACCCTGATCAATCAGCAAAAAATCTTCCGGAAAATCAATGCGTAAATAGTCCACCGCTTCTTTTACCCGCAGGTTATATTCCTCGGGCGATTCTTTGCCTGCGCAGGCCCCTTTACATTTTTTAATATGGTATTGAAAGCAAGGTTTTCCGTTATGGTCAAGGTGACAAAAATGGTGACAGAGTCCAAAATTTTCCACGATTCGGTTGAGCGCACCTTTGGCGCTACTGAGCTTGGAATATTCGCCGAGCAAGGTCATCGACTTCCGAAGTTTTTTGTTGACGCGGGCTGTTTGTAGCGTAAGGTAACCATCTTCGCTGACGGTTTGGTGGATGACAAACTGGGTGGCGCGGGCGCGTTGGGCGCGGTTGATTTCGGGATGTAAATTTTTGATTTCGTGGGATTCGTAGAGTAGGGCGACGAGTTCGCTACCCATTTCTTCGCAGCTTATTTCGTGCACCGCCTGGTAGAGTTTACGCGCCTTTTCGGTTTGTTTGGCAAAATGACTCATGACCCTTTTACGGATGTTTTTACTTTTACCAACGTAAATTGTTTTGCCGTGTTGATCGTAAAAATAGTAGACCCCACAAGTATCGGGCAGCGCGTGTAATTTTTCCAGAGTGATGTTGGCGGGCAGTTTAGCTTGTCGAACACCGAGATTGACCATGTCGAGAATTTCTTCTTCGCTTTCATCGCGGTGAAGAATGCGTTCGAAAAGTTCAACGGTCGCTTGGGTATCAGCCATCGCGCGGTGGCGATCTTTGACTTTGATGCCAAAATGTTTGATGAGATTGCCGAGGCTGTACGACCGCAAGCCGGGAAATGCCTTCCGTGAAAGTCGCACCGTACAAAGATTCCGACGCGTATAAGTATAGCCGAGTCGGGCAAATTCTTCCTTTAAAAAGCCATAGTCAAATCGTACATTATGCGCTACAAAAATGGCGCCTTCGGTAATCTCTACGACGCGTCGCGCCACCTCATGAAATTTGGGTGCTTCGGAAACCATTTCATCATCAATCCCCGTGATTTGAGTAATATTATAGGGAATGGCCCGTTCGGGATTGACAAGACTTTCGAAACGATCCAGCTCTTTTTCCCCATCGTGGAGGATGATGGCAATTTCGGTAATACGATCCCGAGCGGCCCGTCCTCCGGTCGTTTCGAGATCCACTATAGCGTATATTTTAGACAAAAGAAAACTGCTTTTTTTAGGGACTTGGAAACTTATGTGTTCCACGTCCCGGTATGATTGAACAACCTCAAAGCTACCCATAATAAAACAAAAAGTGGTGTATTGTGGTCAAAATTTTGATTTTCAATAAAGAAAACCATAGAAAGTAACATCAAAAATCAGGCTGATTAGGTTTTTAGCAACAATTCGTTTATAAATCGACTTTTATTTCGTAACTTTATCGTTCATTTGTTTTGTGAAATAATAATGAAAATCGGTTTATGAAAAATATTGAGCAATCAATACAATTAAAACAAGACCTTGATACTCTTCGTCCTTTGAAGAAAGAAGATGAGTTGCGGATCATGCAAAAGTTCAGACTTGACTGGAATTATCATTCTAATAATCTAGAGGGTAATACGCTTACTTATGGAGAGACAAAAGCATTGATTCTTTTTGGAATTACGGCCCAGGGTAAACCACTGAAGGATCATTTTGAGATAACAGGACATAACGAAGCCCTAAAATGGCTAGAGGAAATAGTAACTCAAAAAAGACCGTTTACCGAGAAATTTATCCGAGAACTTCATAAATTAATTTTAAAAGAATCGTATGAAGTAGATGCCATTACCCCAGAGGGGGAACCGACAAAGAAGAAAGTGAATGTTGGTGATTACAAACAATCTCCCAATCATGTTAAGACAAAAACGGGCGAGATTTTTCGATTCGCTACGCCGGAAGAAACCCCTGCGATGATGACGGATTTGATAGATTGGTATCAACTAAGAATGAAAGAAAAAGAGATGAACCCAATTTTACTGGCTGCCCAGTTTCACTATAAATATATTCGGATTCATCCCTTCGATGACGGTAATGGACGAACGGCGAGAATATTAATGAATTTTATTCTAATGCAATTTGGCTATCCGCCCGTCATTATTAAAACTCAGGATAAGGAAAATTATTTTGCCGTACTCAGACTAGCTGATGTGGGTGAATTAGAACCTTTTGTAGAATATATTGCGAAAAATTTGAATCATTCTTTAGAAATAATGATCAAGGGCGCCAAGGGCCAAAGTATTGAGGAACCGGATGATGTGGATAAGGAAATTGCGTTATTAGGTGAGAAGTTAAAGACGGTGGGGGAACCAATTTTATTGTCAAAAGACGAAAAAAATACTACAGAAATATACCTTAATTCTATTGTTAGATTGATCAAAAAATTTAATGAAAAAGGTGAATTATTTGATAGTCTTTATCTGGAGCATAAATCATTTTTTCATTTTAATAATAAGAAGTTTAATGGAATTTCGAAAGATCAGATGCAAAGGGGAAATATTCGAATACGGGGAGAAATAGATTCCATTCTTTTAGAAAATAATTATCGAGGTTTAAATCAAGAAGGGTTAGATGATTTTAAATTTAGTACAAGCATAAGTGTAATTTTTTCTTTTAGTAATTATAAAGTCAGTACGGTAGAGAAAACCTTCGAAAAACCATACGGAGTCCAACTAACCGAAACTGAAATAACTGAGTTGGTAAATTCCGAATCCAAAAGACATAAAGAAGCGATAGAAGCGGAAATTGAAAAGATTAATATAGAGAAATAATACGAAGGTTTTCGATTTTTAAAAGCCCTTTCCTTTTTTTGGAAAAGGGCTTTTTTATTAGTGTGCCAGGCATGGCCGATACCTAGGTGGTGAAAGTCCACTACACGCTTAGTAGCGAGGAGTGTTAGCAGAAGGCAAGGGCGTAATCGCG
>Ga0209187_1001395_pt1 | contig 28256 bp, 17 predicted proteins | sample BantaG_FD_187430 | JGI IMG/M metagenome (GOLD analysis project Ga0209187, IMG submission 187430) | Marine algal microbial communities from Bantry Bay, Ireland - BantryBay_4 metaG (SPAdes) (version 2) | ecosystem: Host-associated > Algae > Red algae > Unclassified | place: Bantry Bay, Ireland...
GAATAATTATAATTAATTATTAGAGCTATAAAGTAAAGAAATCATGTTGTTTTAATTGCTTAAATCAATAATGAAATTGGTTAAATTGGTTCGTTTAATAATAATTCTATTGCAGTATTATTAGTACGTAAGATTATCATAAATTACATTTTAGAAATATGCCTTTCTAAAAAGTAAATTTTGATAAATAGTATCCTCTTAAAGTAAAGAATTATAAAAATGAAAATTAAAATCGCTAAATCATTACAGGCATTCTTATGGATTGGCCTTGCACTATCAATAAATTCATGCATTAATTCTACGAACAAGACGGAAGCAGTAGATTCAAATAATATAACATATGCGAGCGATGTGACTCCATTTTTTGATAACTTCAAATTGATTTTAGGGGACGGTTCTAATGTCGGAGTACCCACTAAGTTTGAAAATAAAGATTTCTTTTTTACGACTAATGAAAATAATCAGGACTGGGTCGTCTATAAATCACCTAATGGAGGAAATACCCATGGAACCTCTAACAATACTAGAACTGAATTAGGTCAAATCAAAAAATGGTCTCCTATGACTGGAGGTAAAATGACAGCTACATGCAAAGTAATGAATGTCTCTCCGACAGGTGATTCTAGAGTAGCAGCTACACACTCTGTCGTTATTGGCCAGATACATAGCGCCGATGGGCACGAGAACGAGCCATTTAAATTATTTTACAAAATATTTCCCGGCCATAAGAAAGGTTCAGTTTTTTGGAATTATGAAATCAATACCGCAGGTGATGATGACAATTCTGGCAGATGGGATTATTCCTACCCAGTCTGGGGCTACGACTTTTCTGTAGTGGCAAGTGACGATAGCACCTATCCAGAAGAACCACAAGATGGTATTGAATTAGGCGAAGAACTGACTTATGAAATCCATGTAAAGGATGGTATGATGAATTTAAAATTCATGAGTGAGGGACATGAAACCAAATCATTCACTAAAGACTTAATCAAATCAGAATACGCAACAAAGTCGGATATGCCTGAGCAGGTCCGTAATTTATTCGTTCCCATTGGTCAAGATGGAGTAGAACGAGAAAACGCTTACACAGGAGAAGGATTGTTTTTCAAATTAGGTTGTTATAATCAAACCAATGGAAAAGACCCTACTGTCAATAAAGTGTGGTGTTCTGGAGCTGAGACACATGGTGGCGATCTTAAAAAGCAATATGCGGATGGAAACTACGCTGAAGTTTGGTTTAAAGAAGCAAGTATAGAAGTTAACGAAGGTTCTATTTCGAATGAAGGGTATTTCGCAGCGAATGATGGCTTGAGCAACAAAGTTGTTTATCCTCATGAGGTCATTCCCTTTATGGATAAGTTTAAAATGCTGCTGGGAGATGGGACGAATGTGGAAGACCTTGTAGAATACGAAAATAAAGATTTTTTCTACACAGTCATTGACGGTACGAGGCGCTGGGTCGCATATAAAACACCAAACTCCGGTGTAACTTCTAAAAATTCCAGCAACACCAGAACAGAGCTGCATGAGAAAAGAGAATGGACACCTGAAGAAGGAGGTAAGTTAACTGGTACATTAAAAGTCATGCATGTGTCTACCTCAGGGGATGCAAGGGTCGCTGCTTCCTATTCTACAGTCGTCGGTCAAATTCATAGTGGTGAAGGACATGAAAATGAACCAATTAAAATATTTTATAAAAAATTTCCAGGCCATACTATTGGTTCAGTGTTTTGGAATTATGAAATTAACACAGCAGGTGATGACAATTCTGGAAGATGGGATTTTTCCTCCGCAATATGGGGCTACGATATGTCTGTAGTTGGCGCGAGCCCAACGGATTACCCCGCAGAGCCAAAAGATGGAATAAAATTAGGCGAGGAGTTTAGCTATGAGATTAATGTATATGATGGCATCATGTATCTGACATTTATCAGCGAAAATCATAAGACTGTCCGGTTTACCAAAAACCTCTTAAAATCAGAGTATACGACATATGCAGAGATCCCTGCGCAAACTCAAAAGTTATTTGTCCCCATTGGTCAAGATGGAGTAGAGCGCCAAAATGCCTACGCTGGTGAGTTGAATTATTTCAAGCAAGGGGCTTATAACCAAACAAATGGAAAAGATCCCGAATCAAATATGGTATGGTGCTCGGGTGCTGACACTTATGATGGAGATATAGCCAAACAGTATAAAAATGGTGACTATACCGAAGTGTGGTTCAGAGAGGCTACTGTAGGTCCTGGCTCACAGCCAGGTCAAGATTAAAAGTCTATGATCTAGACAATTAAACACCTAAGGGGATGACTAAATTTTCATAGGTGCTGATAATCATCCTGGCTACAGGCATCTGACTTTTAAATAAAGACTTATGAAAGACAAAATTCTAAAAGGACTTTCACTCTTCTTACCAGGAATTTTTCTTTTAGGATTTAACATTGGCACAGGTAGCGTCACGTCTATGGCAAAAGCTGGAGCTACCTACGGCATGTCGCTCTTATGGACTATTGTAGCTTCATGTGTAGCCACATTCTTTATGATCAATCTATACAGTCGATATACAATGGTCACTGGTGAGACTGCACTTCAAGCTTTCAAAAACCACATACATCCTGGAGTTGGCATATTTTTTATCATCGCACTAACGACGGGTGTCATGGGGAGTGTGATGGGCGTTATGGGAATTGTCGCAGATATATCTCATGTTTGGTCTAAGTCTTACATGACTCATGGGATTCCTCCTATCTATTTTGCAGCATTCTATATTGCTCTCGTTTATTTTATTTTCTGGAATGGTGAAACTCAATTCTTCGAACGTGCTCTAGCAGTCATAGTCGCACTGATGTCAGTATGTTTTCTGGCTAATTTTTTTATTCTTATGCCTCCGCTGTCTGAGATTTTTAATGGCCTCATACCCAATGTGCCTGTCATTTCTGATGATCAAGAGAAAGGCCCATACCTTGTCATAGCCTCACTTGTCGGAACGACTGTTTTTTCTGGTTTATTTATTATTCGGACGACATTAGTGAAAGAAGCTGGATGGCAAATTAAAGATGCAAAGATACAGAGAAGAGATGCCATTGTCTCAGTCGTGCTGATGTTCATCATCAGCATGTCTATTATGGCAGCCGCAGCTGGAACGCTTTATCCAGCTAATCTTGGATTGACTAAAGCTTCTCAAATGATTGAGTTATTGGAGCCTCTTTCTGGACAGATGGCCGTGACTATTTTCGCATTTGGAATCATTGCAGCAGGTGTCTCTTCACAGTTTCCTAATGTACTAATGCTACCGTGGCTCTTATGTGATTATAATGAATCTCCTCGAGATATGACGCTTTCGAAATATCGAATCATGGTATTCTTTATTTCCATACTTGGTCTTACCGTCCCAATTTTCGATGCTCGACCTGTATTCGTCATGATTATTTCGCAAGCGCTAAACTCTGTCATATTGCCAATAACCGTAAGCTGCATCATGTATCTGGGCAATCGAAAAGACCTCATGAAGGAATATCGATTCAACATAGGTACTAATCTTATTTTACTATTGATTCTAGCGTTTTCTATTTTCACATCTGCAATAGGAATAATCGGTGTCCTTCAACTAATAACTTAAGAATATATAAAATAAATGATCTCCTTTGCAGATGTCTTTCTGCATCAGATTTCATTAACAATAATAGACATACCTATGACCCGCAGACTATTGAAGTAAATGCCTGCGTATTTTGCTTTGTCAAATAATAAAATGAAGACCTCAAAATTTGATATCGGTTTATAGAAACAACTTATTACAGATTTACTATTTAGAGCTTTACAAAGCTACTAACACTGGACTTACTTTCGCCTTCAAACTTGACTAAATAAACACCTGATTGTAGCTCACTGATATCAAGTGATTCTAAATTGTTATTGATCCTTTTTTGGATGACTTGTCGCCCTGATTGGTCAATAACTAACATGACGTTGTATTTTTCTGCACCTTCTATTGTTATAAGACTTGAGGCAGGATTGGGAGATAGTAGCACTTCATTTCGAATTACTTCGTTCACACTCGTCGTTCGATCACCTTCTCCAAAGACCCTCAATTCAGTAAGGCTTACCCATGGACCAGCATAAATATCTGCACTGAGTACAGTTACTCTTACGTATCTAGCTTCCACACGATCTACAGAGTTGATTATTGGCGTAGTAGAACTACCCGAAAGTGTATTATCTGATCTGTCTACAATAGTCGTATAGGGGCCATCTTGATTTTGAGCGGCTTCAATAATGAACTGATAGGCTCGGTCCTCATAACATGTTACTTCTGTCTGGGTTATCGTTATGTCCGCTTCTAAATCAATTGTAGCTGACTGTGGAAATCCATTGACAGACCATCGAGTACCCGTACTATCATCTACAAGATTAGTTACAACATTAGCTCCATCAGTGGCACCGGTTCCGGCAAGCGGCTGATTTAATGCCCAGTTAAATTCACTAGATGGACTAAGGACTTGTATCATTTCCGAATCAACAAATCCTCCCTCCTCAGTTGCTACTGTGACTATAACTATACCCTCTGAAACTGCCGTCAATACCCCGTCAATAGTTATTGTAGCAATACCTTCGTCTTCAGAATTAAAAACCAAATTTTGATTGACTGCATCAGCAGGGGAAACGAACGCCTCTAGCTGAGTACTGGCTCCAACAGCAATTGCTCCATTAAGCTCAACCATGTCTACTCCCATCACATCCACCTGATCCCGAACCGTAATTTTAGTACTCAGTGATGTCCTCGAACCTTCCTCATTATCAGTAGCCTTAGCTGTTAACGTATATTCTCCAGCAGCTACATTCGTCCAGGTAAAAGAATATGGAGCTGCGTTAGCTTCTCCCAATTCAATATTACCACCTTCAAAAAATTCAACCATTGTTAAAGTGCCATCAGAATCTTCCGCGTCTGCAGTTATGGTAATATCACTGCCTGGTATAAAATTAGTACCACTTGCGGGGGCAGTTATACTCACTGATGGAAAATAGTTTTGCTGCATGCCATCTTCTTCAAATAAATCATCAAAATACGCTGTCGCCTCACCTTCATCCTGAAGGTAAACGCCAGCCTTCCAATAACTCGGATAGGTCCAAAAAGAAACATCCACATTCAGCTTTTCTTCGCCTTCATAATCTACGATCATTCTTCCGTCAACTAATCGAATATCACAGTTAAAATATCCTCCTGGATCTTCGCCAAGATCCACATGAGTGGTAGCTATTCCACCGGCATCTGTTTTAATAGCCGCCCACAAGTGATTAGCAGGTGTTTTAGCATTATGCTTATAAATTCTTATTAGTGGCTTGTTTGGTCCAGGGCCAGCATTGGCATCATCGTGTATTTGCATGACTGTAACCTGATCACAAGTCTGCTCCACAATATCTATTCTTCCATGTAACGATCTATTGGCTTGGGTAAGATCCCAATTTGTTTGATTTCTAAGCTCCGTTCGTTTGCTATCACCAGTTTGATTGAAAAGTACCTTATCTCCATCAACTACATAAAAATACTCAGGATGTGTATAACCTCCATTAAGTCTATCCACATCAGCTAAAGTAGAACTCGTAGGTGCTTGGAGCTTACATTCTGCGAGAAACGGCTGAAATCTTGGTATATCAGATGGGGCATCAAAACCTGTTGGCGGTACCGGAGCAAAGTGAGTCACATCTAAAGCAAAGAAAGAAACTTGCGCATATTCGTTTGCATCTCCAGCATTGTTTTGGTTATAGTTTCCAGCTTTGAAGTACATCCAATCATCAGAAAAGCCACTATCTGTCATATCTACTTCTTGGACAACGTCAGGCTTACCTTCTCGCATGATGGTAACAGTTAGCGCATTGCCAATGGCCCTAATCTCGTAGCTAAACTTTTCACCCAAAGCAACGCCATCCGCCGGGTCTTGTGCATCATCACTTCTGCTACCAATCATATCATACCACTGCTCAGCGCTCGTAGTCGGTTCATGAGCGAAATAAATAGAGCCTTTTGTGTTCCCAGGTAGTTTACGATAATATATTCTACAAGGTTCGTCATTCGAAGCATGTATTTGCCCGACTATAGTCCGTCCCACCTTACGAAACTCATCAGAAGTCTCAGACACATGATCTACGGCTACTGTGGCAGTCATGATACCATCGACCCCTCCAGATGCTTCTTGGTTAGCCATCGTAGAAGAAGAAAATACCCAGTTATTTTTATTTATCCCTTGAGTAGGGATACTGGTATTCTCTCCACGTATCATTTCTCTAAGCTCATTCCTTGGGTATGAACTGCCGCCCGTCTTACCATCGTTAGGACACCAAAATACCATTGCGCCAGTAATCGAGTCGGTATAGAACTCACCTGGAATAGTGTATCCATTTGAGACTTGGTCCACATCCCTTTCTTGTTGATTTGGGCGGGTAATTTTCCAATATGAAAGATCAAAATTTCCACTTGGCGGTAGACTTGGATCTAAATCTTGCGCCATTGTAGAACTAACAAATAAAATTAAAACTAACAGCTGCAATATGCATCGAGTGAAACAAGAGACACAAGAAAAATCGATTTGCGCACTGCTTAAGCCTATAATATTAGATGATACTTTCATAATTTTTTTTTGAAAAAATCTATTCGCATATAAAACCACTGATGAAAAAAATCTTTCATTTAATGACATCATTGCAAAAGAATAAACATTTCTACGCAATTTGAATATTATATAATTGGTTGACCAATTAAAAGCAAAGTACAACATTTAATATAAACTTCCTTTTTCCTATTTGATAAATTAGTTATTCCAAAGGACATTTTCAACAATGGAAAAAAAAACGAATTTAAGATACGAAGGAGTTTACTTGGCATATAATTTTAAACCGATGCTATTTTATACAGATAGCTATCAGTAGGAAATTGATAGAGTATAACACCCTACAGAAATAGGTTTACTGGTTTAAAAAAATCCAAACCAGTTTCTCTTAGGTATTAACAAAAAAAAAGAGTCCTACACTGTAAGACTCTTTAATATTATATTAATCACCTAACTAGTAGCCAGGATTTTGTGTCAAATTGGGATTATTCGAAATTTCCAATGGTGGGATTGGCAGCAAGTAGTCTCTAGCAGGGTTGAAGTTTTTTGTACCTTGAAATTCTTGTTCAAAGCCATTTGGTCCGAAGACCTCATCTCCCATTCTTCTTCTGACTATATCGTACCATCTTTTTTGCTCGAAGGCAAGCTCCAATCTCCTTTCCTCTAAAACATCAGCAACACTCGCTGATGAGATGTCCGCAGGTGAAGCACTAGGGGTACTGGTACCATCACCATTTCTTGCTCTTTCTCTTACCATATTAACATATTGAGCAGCTTCTGACGGATTACCTAATTCAGCAGCAGCTTCGGCAGCAATTAAAAGCACCTCGGCATAACGCATCATCTGATAGTTAGATTCCGAATCACGTCCGCTAGTATTAGATTGTGGCAAATCACCAGCCATCGCAGTATATTTAGAAATATGTGGACGATTCGCATTTCGTCCATCTAAGCTTGAAAATTGTGTGAAAGGAATCACAGTGCCCATGTTATCAGAAACAGCTTCATCATCAAAATTGACTGATTTTCTATAGTCTCCATCATCCCACGTATCAAATACGGCTTGAGCCGGCACCATCACTGACCATCCTCCTGAAGCATAGTAAGTCTGCTGCCCAAAAAAGCCTGTAAAGGCAGCTAGATAATCTCTAGATTCATCACCAACATTGGTTGCAACAAAGTCTATTACAAAAATTGGCTCTAAAGAAAAATCGGTTTTAATTGAATTAAAAATATTACGATAATCGGGTTCTAATGCTAAGTTATAAGTTCCTGCTTTGCTGATAACATCAGTGGCTTCATTATAGGCCATTTGATATTCCTCTCTAGTAAGATATACATCAGCAAGGAAAGCGCTAGCCGCTGATTTAGCAGGAAGGGCCCTATTCGTTCTTGAATTTGGCAACCATTGCTTGGCATATTCAAAATCTGCGATGATGCTCTCATATACAGTTTCCACAGCGGTTCTTGTTGCCGTCGAAGCGTCGACGGTTAAAGTCGTCTCGTCTAAATAAGGAACGTCTCCAAAAAGTCGTACCAAATGATAGTAAGCAAAACCTCTGATAAATCTTGCTCGCCCTGCAATCTCTTCTTTTACCCCAGCTCCTTGTTCTTCAAGTGCATCTAGCTCACGAAGGGTCTCATTAGCACCTCTTACCATCTGATAGAGTCGAGGCCAGAAACTTCTTTCAGGATTTGACGGATTTAAAATTAGCGGGTTAGTCAAAGAAAGCGTAAACTGATCGTGTTCTATTCTTTCAGCATTAGTCGTCGGATTTCCTATATCTACCATATCTGAACGCAACATAAGTGTCAATCCCAATCCTCTAGATATAAATGCTCTAGCAGATAAATGACCATATGCCCCAGCAACGGTAGTCTCTACTGTTGTCAGATCGACAATCCTCTCATCTGGCTCTAATTGACTTCTTGCATCTTCCTCTAAGTCAGAACATCCCAGAATTGATAAACCAATAAAAAACGCTATTAAATATTTATATTTTTTCATTTTAATCATCTTTTTGTGATTTAGAATTGCAAGTTGATACCAAAGGTAAGTGAACTTAGATTAGGATAATTACCATAATCATGTCCTTGAATGACATTATCGTCTCCACTGCTTTCTCCACCGCTACCAAAGTAACTCACCTCAGGATCTAATCCAGAATAATTTGTAAAGGTCAGCAAGTTCTGAGCACTAACAGAAAACCTTGCTGAACTGATGCCTGCTCTTTCCACCAATCTAACAGGCAAATTATATCCTATAGCTATATTCTTAAGTCTTACATAGCTACCGTCTTCTACAAAACGAGAAGAGCGCTCTCTTCCTCTGATAGCTGCTCGAGGTATATCTGTATCTGTATTTTCTGGAGTCCAAGAATTTAGAACATCCGTTAATCCATTACTGTCGCCGTTATATAACTGAATAGCTGTCAGGTTGTAGATATCTCCACCTACAGCACCCTGCAAGAAGACATTCAAATCAAAGTTTTTGTAAGAAACCGTATTGGTCAAACCAAAAGTAAAATCAGGATTTGGATCTCCTATAATCTGCCTGTCATTGTCATTAATAATACCATCAAAACCACCTTGCTCATCTGCTACTTCAGCAAATAATGGCTCTCCAAGTATGGGGTTTCCATCTCCATCAAACGAAGAACCTGCTAAAGCTATACCTTCTGAAATAGCCCCACCTTGATATACACCTTGGTAATCTAAACCCCAAAACTGACCAAGGGGCTCACCTTCTCTTAGGATATAAGTCGTAGCACCAGAAAAATAACCAGGAGCTCCACTACCTATAAGCTCTGATCCTGAAGATAGCTCCACTACTTTATTTCTATTTCTTGCAAAATTTAAATTAGTAGTCCATCTAAAATCATTTCGTGTGATGTTGTTGGAAGTTATTGAAAATTCAACTCCACTATTATTAATGGAACCAACATTTCTAAGGACATCCAAATCAGTTGCTCCTAAGTAAAAATTTGAAGCTCTATCAACAGCTAAAAGGTCTTTAGTATCAATGTTATAATAGTCTGCGCTTATTTGAATTCTATCTTCAAATAAACCAAGATCTACCCCGATATTCGTTTGAAATGAAGTCTCCCACTTCAAATCTGGATTTGCTTCACGTGCTAAATCTACACCGAAAGCTCCACCAACTGCTCCAGGTGGCTGAACACGATAAGTAGCAAGCGATTCATAAGGGCCAATGGCTTGATTACCCGTGAGACCATAACTAGCTCGTAGCTTCAGGTTAGTTATTGTAGCGTTATCAATCAAAAAACTTTCATTTGAAATTTTCCATCCCAATGCTACAGAAGGGAAAATGGCATACTTATTATTTGCTGCAAAGTTTGATGCACCATCCCTACGAACTGTAGCAGTAATCAAGTATTTGTTTGCCCAATCAAGATTGACACGTCCAAAAACAGACTCGATTTCTGATTCAGAAAAACGAGAATCTACGGTACGTTGATCTAACTGCCCAACCTCAATATTATCCCATCCAAACGCATCAGTCAACAATTCTCTGGCACCAGCTTCAAGTCCCTCTGTCGTTCTTTTTTGATATGAATGACCTACAGTGGTAGTCAAGTTACCTTTACCAATTGCTGAGGTATACGTTAAGTAATTTTCATTAAGAAAGTTTGTTCTTTGCACTGATTCTAAATATGCTCCACCCACAGAAAGTATAAAAGTCTGCGGTTTAAAATATGCTTCTCTACTATTTTGAGTTCTGTAGCCCAAAGTAGTTTTAAAATTCAAACCATCTAATATCTTATAATCAGCATACATATTAGTCCTAGAATTGTCCGTTTTAGATTCATTTCTTATCTGTGTGGCTACTGCCCACGGATTTTCTATATCATCTCCTACTGTATTTTGTGAGAAATTTCCAGCTTCATTAAACCTTCCAACATCAGGTGCAAATCTGAAGGCCAAAGCAACCACATCGTCTCCTCCTCCGTTTACAGAACCAATGGCATCTCTTCCAGTCGATTGAGTTGAAACTCCATTTTGCGTGCTTCGACTAGAGACACTATTCATTCCAATTTTTAATCTATCACTGGCTTGTACATCTACATTAGCTAAGAACTGAATTTTATTGAAGTCAGAATTAATTATGATTCCCTCTTGGTCGAAGTAAGTACCAGATACATAATAGTTAACATTTTCATTACCACCTGAAACTGACAATTGGTGATTTTGTGTATTTCCATTTCTATAAATTTCATCTTGCCAGTCTGTATTCTCTGTTCCTTGAGCATAAGGTGCATCACCTGCATTAGCACGGATCATGTTTTGATACCGCGCAAAGCCATTGGCATCTAACAAGTCCAATCTATTGGTCGTTTGTTGAGCAGAATAATTAGAATTAAGCTCTACGACTGCTTTTCCAGTCTTACCTTTCTTAGTCGTAACTAAAATAACTCCTCCAGATCCTCTTGATCCATAGATTGCTGTGGCAGAGGCATCTTTCAGAATCTCTATAGATTCGATGTCATTTTGTTGTGGAAAAGAAGCTCCTACAAAACCATCAACCACCACCAGGGGGTCACTGCTTGCATTAAGCGATGAGCTCCCTCGGACTCGAATACGAATATTAGCTCCTGGCTCACCACCATTTTGCGTTTGAACTGCCACTCCAGCGGCACGACCTTGAAGCGCTTGACCTGCATTTAATAATGGGAAAGCATTTATTTCCTCATTCTTTACAGATGAAACGCTTCCAGTAATGTCACTCTTTTTAACAGTTCCATATCCGATGACGACAACTTCGTCTAGTACTTCTGCATCTATAGCTAAGGTGATATAGAGCATGGATTGTCCATTCACAGGAATCATTTGCTTTTCAAAGCCTATATATGAAACCTCCAGTACGGCATCGGAGGCAGCTTCCAAGCTAAAGTTACCATCAATATCGGTAGAAGTCCCATCGGTAGTTCCCTGTGCAGTCACTGTGACTCCAATTAAAACTTCACCACTCGCGTCAGTTACTTTACCGCTAATGAGTTCCTGTGCATGTGCACTCGTAGCCAAGAGGATAAATAGAGCCAAGAGCCCCATACACTTCTCAATGTATCCAGTATATTTTTTCATTAAAAAATTCATTTGTGATCATTTAAAAATTATAGTTTTTAATCATGTCTAATCAAAAGACCACTAGTGCAAAAGAGAGTGTGGCACTTTGTAAGCAGGTAATCTGCCTGATTAATATCAAATTAATTTCACTAAAGTTGATACATAGTTAAGCTATTTGGTTGACCAATTTAAACCGATTCAGTTTAATTATTGAAATTTCTGTAGATTATTTTTGCGGAAAGTGTTAATAAACGCATTACTCATGATTGAAAATTATTGAAATAATCGCAAAGTAGATACTCATACAGAGATGACATGGCAAGTGATTTGGAGACATAAAGTTAATACCATGTCAAGACTTTGATATATGGTATTCTTATGAGTAGAAAAGGGAATGCCTGAATAGACACTCCCTTTTAAAATATGGAAATTTATGTTCCATATCTATATTTCTTATTTGGCTATTAAAGCCTGACTATCCTTCGCCTACTGAAGCATCTGAACTATTTGGATGATAAGGAGAATCTTCATTTACCTCAGAGTCTAAATCCTCACCTGCTACTCTTCCTTGGAAGTCATCACTGAAAATGATTGCCTCAGTTCCTCCATCAGAAGAATATATGACGATATCATCAACATGATACACTCCATCACTTACATTGGAATTTGAAGCATATTTCCACTGGAAATTAGCAGCACCATCTATAGTGGCCGCCAAATGGCCTTCTACATCACCATCACCACCATTAGTCGTACTGACTGCATCTTCGATTATCGTTTGACCACCGATTATTACTGTGTATGTTGGCGTAGTTGTACCATTAGCAGCCCAACTAATCTCTATTGGTACCCATACAAGAGGCATTCCCTCTGGGAAGACAGCAGCAGCAATGGCATCATCAGAAGCTCCTTCTCGGAATTCGTGAGGTGCATTGTCTTTAAGTCTTAACTCGACAATTGAGAAATCACCAGTCGTTGAACTACCAGCAACGTTAATAAAACCGTCTTGAATATCCATATCAATAGGGCCTTCAGCCACTCTGTACATGAAAGTTATCCTACCAGTTTGAATAGAATCTACTGCTAATCTGAGCTCACCAGTATCATCATCTTTAGTGTCGGTAATGACAGCATACCTGTTAACAGGCGCAGTTACTTCGATTGTCTCAGTTGCTGTACCCATGACTCCATCTGAAGCAGTGACGGTCAGTGTTACTGTGTAACTACCCTCAGCAGAAAAAGTATGTGATGGACTCGCGTCAGTAGACGTCCCGTCTCCACCAAAGTCCCAAGAAGAATCGAAAGATCTATCAGTGATACCATTTACGACAGAGTTGTTTGTGAAATTATAAGTCAAAGAATTTTCTGCGTCAACCTGCGCAGAAAAATCCGCCACGACAGCTGAAGGATCAGGGCTTACTGGTATAGGGTCATCATCGCCATCACCGCAAGAGGTAATCACTGCAAGTGCGAGAAACAAGGACATCATTAGAAAGATATTCTTGTTAATTGTAATTAGACATTTTTTCATTATTGTTATTTTTTTCATTGGTCAAAAAATATAGTTTGTTATTAATGTTGTTTAAAGTTTAGGCTTCATTGAGTTTCTCCCTTATGAATTGATCGGCCTTCAATAATTGGTTGACCAACTTGTGCGAAAGTAATTAAACTGCTAAACATTTTGAATTATTCTTTTCATGTCATGAAATATGCCAGCTATCACTATAGATAGAAGACAAACATCTGATCAGGGGCTCCATCCATATTAAGTTATTTACTGATCTCACGCCATTCTACACCGCTTCTCTTATAGTAGATAAAAGGGGCATTTATTGATAAAGACTTGTTTTTATAATATTATTTACTACTTTCGTCATATCAGTTTTGGTTAACCAATAATTGGTTGACCATAATTTGAAATACCAATGCATTTTAAAATTTGACTTGATAATGCTTAAGAATCTGAATAAAATTGAATTGGAAAACCCTGTAGACTTAATCATTTCTCAGATCAGAGATCTCATTAGTTCAGGCAAAATCAGCCCAGGAGATAAACTTCCTGCTGAGAGAAAGCTGGCAGAACATTTGGGAGTGAGTCGAAATCAAGTCAGAGAAGCCATTAATAAACTTCAATTTTATGGCATTGTAAAAGTTCAACCTCAGAGCGGGACCACAGTGACTGGTATTGGCATTGTGGCTCTTGAAGGGCTAATATCTGATATTTTAAAAATCGAAAATGCAGATTTTAAATCACTCGTAGATACACGGATTCTACTCGAAAAAGAAGCAACAAAATTAGCAGCACTTCACAGAACCACAGATGATCTAATTCAGTTAAATCTAGCCTTGGATAATTATGAGAAGAAGCTGTCTGAAACTGACTCAGCAGTAGAAGAAGATCTTCTATTTCATATTAAGATTGCCGAAGCCAGTAAAAATAATGTGCTCAAGTCATTGATGATGATCATCACGCCTGACATCGTCAATAACTTCATTCAATATAAAATCTGTAATGTCAGCACAAATAACCAAACTTTCAAAGAGCATCGAGATATTCTTGACATGATAGCTAATCAAGATACTGAAGGCGCCGTCAAGGCAATGGATATACACCTATCAGGAATAAAAAATTTTAGTGAAAACAATTAAAAATAAGAAGTAAACGCTTCTGCATATTTCAACATACCTAAATGAAAAAATCTATCTAATATGAATTTTAAAACCAAACTAATTTTACTAATGATGCTTCTACTGAATGTGTCATTATACGCCCAAGACAGTTATACACTGTCTGGCAATATATCTGATGCGGATAATATTCCGATCATCGGCGCTAATATCCTCATAGAGGGATCTACCAGAGGTGCTATTACAGATATTGATGGTAACTATGACATACAGGTTAATTCTGGTGATGTCCTTCTGATTTCCTACTTAGGATATTCTGCACAGTCTATTCCAATCACTAACCAAAGGGTACTAAACATTTCAATGTTTGAAGATGCCAATCAATTAGATGAAGTGGTCGTCACTGGATATGGAACAAGAAAAAAATCACATAATACAGGTGCAATCGCACAAGTAAAAGGCTCTGATGTCGCAGCTATACAGGCAAATCGGGTTGATGACGCTTTAGCTGGTAAGTTATCTGGGGTATTAATCCAGAATCAAGATGGTGAGCCAGGAGCAGATCCGAAGATTCAGATTAGAGCCGCTTCCTCTATTTCTGGAGATTCCAATCCACTTATAGTTGTGGATGGCTTCCCTATTTCTGGAAGTTTAGCTACTGTCAATCCTAATGATATCGAAAGTATTGAGGTACTGAAAGATGCCGCCTCGGCTGCTATATATGGTTCGAGAGGAGCTAATGGAGTGGTGTTAGTGACTACCAAAAAAGGAAAGTCTGGCAAAGCTAGTATAAGTTACAACGCATTTGTAAGTACATCGAGCCGATACGTTGGTGATGTTGATCAATTAAAGACATCGGGCGAATGGGCAGATATATTAGATGCTGGTATAGCAGATGGCACATACGACGTATCTGAAGTAGATCCTGCTTTAGTAGATTATAGAATAAATGCTTTTAGAAATTCACCTGATGTGGTAGCAGCAGAAGATTGGCTTTTCAGATCAGGAAGTACTAACAGTCATAACCTAAGTATAAGTGGCGGTACTGATGACGTGAATTACTATGCATCGGTAGGTTACCAGAATACAGAAGGTGTTGTCATAACACAGGGCTTCGAAAGATATAATGCTCGACTGAACGTAGATGCTAACTTAGGTGACCGATTTAAAACTGGATTAAACTTTAATGGCTTTTTAGGAGACAGGGATATCGTAGGTCATGACATGAGGGATCTCTTAAGAGCTTATAGCGTACATCCCATCTACCATACACAAGCATCTATTGATTTCGTTCAGCGATTGGATCAGCAAGCTCAAGGTTTAGGATTGGCTGCATTTGATGCTGGTTATAGAGGAGGAGATGCACCATTTAACAATAGTATCTACACACTACAGCCTGGTGATTTTGCTAATGACTGGCATTACGGAAGAAGTGGCAATGGTATTGGTGGATCAGGAGATGCAGGTCCTGCAACGAAGCTTGACAACACTGATCGGTTTCAGAAGACATATTTTGGAAACGTAAGTACCTATTTACAGTTTAGTATCATAGAAGGTCTGAATATAAAAACTGTTTTGGGTGGAGATCTTAGTGATACAAGAGACTTTTTCTCCAGATCACTTGAATTTGATTCTAGAGCACGAACTAACCAAACTCGCTTTAATACGAATGATGTTAAAAGATCTTCCGTCTTAAGCGAAACGACTCTAAACTATAAGAAAGTGTTGGGTGATCATGACATTGATATAGTCGGTGGAATAGAGTTTCAAAATTTCTATATTGATGGTATCCAGCTAAATGGTTCTAATGTTCCATTTGGCCAGCCTCTTAACTATGCGCTCTTAGATCCTGCGGATATATCTGTATCTGAAAGAGACGAGACGATTAATAGACAGAGTGTTTTTGGAAGAGTAAATTATGCTTTTGATAATCGTTATTTAGCATCAGTTTCTTTGAGAAGAGATGGTGATTCTAGATTCGGGGCTAACAATAGATTTAAAGTATTCCCAGCTGTTTCATTGGGATGGAATGTTCACAATGAATCTTTTTTTAATAATAATGGCTTTATCAGTGATATGAAACTTCGAGCCAGTTACGGATCTTTAGGAACGACATCATTTTTAGGTTCTTACAGTTCATTAAGTCTATTAAATCCTCAAGCCACAGTATTAGGTAATGGATTTCTTATCCCTTCAGATATAGCTAACCCTGATTTAACTTGGCAAACTAATACTGAGACAAACTTTGGTTTCAACTTAGGTTTTCTTGGTAATAGATTTACTGTGGGAATAGATTATTACACATCTAACATTGAAGATATACTGATCAATCAAAGTGTATCTGAGGTATTAGGTACGACTTCTATTATTCTAAATTCTGGTGATGTAAAAAGTTCAGGATTAGAATTAGAATTAGGAGCAGCAGTGATCAATAATAGTAAACTAAGATGGAATGTTAGTGCAAACTTATCTACAGTAAATACAGAAATTACTGATTTGGGTAATCTGGATGAACTACCGCGAGCACTCTATGGTCAGTCAGGTAGAGCACCAGTATTTAGAAATTATGTAGGTGGAGAAATAGGTGAGATGTGGGGATTAGAAACTACTGGGCAAGTCGAGACAAAATTCATAGAAGATCCGACAAGGGCAATTGGGATCAATAGTTCAGCATACTATATTGTCGATCAGAATAACGATGGTGTCATTGACAGAACCAGAACGGTCGAAGAAGGTGGAGATTTAGTCAAGATAGGACAGAATACACCTGATTTTTACTGGGGATTAAATAGTCAAATGAGTTTTGGAGATATTGACTTTTCATTACAATTTCAAGGTGCTCAAGGAGGAGAAGTTTGGAATGTAGATCCTATATACTGGCAGTCACAGTTTGGTCCAAGAGTAAGAGACAGTTTTGATGCAGAAGGTGATGGCATAGCTGATCATAATGGACTTCACTATGAGCAGCCTAGAAATTCCTTAGACTCACAAATACAAGATGCTTCTTATATAGCTTTGAGAAACTTGACAATAGGCTATACACTTAGTCCAGATGTGACAAGTAATATAGGTATCGGATCCTTAAGGGTATATGCTGCTGCGACTAATTTGCTTTATCTAATGGGTGATAATTATACCTCACTTAATCCAGAGGGAGTAGAGATCACCAATGGTGGTTATCTGGGGCCAACTACATATGGAGTGCAAGTAGGTGCAAGCCCAATAGTCAGAAGTTTTACCTTTGGTCTTAATGCTAATTTTTAATCGATAAATAAAAATAAATAATGAAATCATTATATATAATATTGGTGTCAATGCTGTTGATGATAGCATGCGAAAGTGACTTAGATCAGTTTCCGCCAAATATTGCAAGTTCAAATTCTTTAACAGATTATGAAGGCGTTTTAAATGCAGCATATTTCTATCAGCACGGATCAGTCACGCCTATGGCTGTGATGGGAGATTTCAGAGCTGACAATGCAATTATGGATGAAGAGCCATATACTGAATTTGATATTTTTGGTCCTAATCTGACGGTTATGGAAGATCAGTTTTTCGGCCCATTTTATACTAGTCTATATAAGTCTATATTGAGCGCAAATAATGTTATTGAAAATTCTGCGGATGGGACTGAAGTAGGAGAAGCAAAATTTTTAAGAGCTTTAGCCTACTTCAAATTAGTCCGAGTCTTTGGTGATGTCACAGTGAATTTATCTTCTACTCCAAGCACGACAGATGGATCTATTCTGGAAAGACAGTCAGCGGCTTCAGTCTATAACAGTGTCATCATTCCAGATTTGAATGATGCCATATCAGCCTTAGGAACTGATATAAACAATGGACGAGCCTCTAAATTTGCAGCACAAGGTATGCTGGGTAAAGTATACATGCAGTTAGGAGACTTCAGCAATGCTGCCTCTAATCTTGCAGCAGTTGTTAATGGAGCTTCAGGCGCAGGTATCAGTTTACAAGATAATTTTGCTGATATTTTTGGTGTAGATAATGATTTAAATTCTGAAGTCATTTATGCAACTCAAGTATCAAGTTCTATAACAGATGAATATGGTTTTTCTGAATTTTGGTCATGGTCAGGTGGACTTGATACAAAATCTTTAAATCCTTTAGATCAAGATCTAATTGATGCTTTTAATGCGAGTCCTGGAGATCTAAGAAGAGATGTCACGATTGATACAACTCTATTAGCTTCTCCTAAATTTCCTCAGACAGGCGGTCCTGATCACGATTGGATCGAGCTGAGATTAGCAGATGTTATATTATTATATGCAGAAGCATTAAACGAAACAGGAAACGCTTCAGGCGCATTAGAGGAATTGAATAAAATCAGAGCCAGAGCAGGTCTAAATAATTCAACTGCAGCATCACAAGACGAAATCAGATCAGCTATTGCTGATGAGAGAAGACTTGAGCTAGCATTTGAAGGACATAGATGGTTTGACTTAGTCAGGACTGGTACTGTAGATGCTGAAATGGGCGAATCAGTAGATAGCCGTTACTATTTATTCCCGATTCCAGTATCTGAGGTATTAGCCAGCTTCGGAGTCATTACACAAAATGAAGGCTACTAATGATGTCGATGAAATAATCAAAATGTAAGCTAAATCATTTTACACTTAAATATTTATGTAACTACATAGTCCCTTCTTCTTCATAGGTAATCCTTTGGAAGAAGAAGGGACTATGATTAATGAGATTCTTCTTGATATTGACCTGAGTAACTATAAGGTGACCTTACCAATAGGATACCCTTCAGAAATAGAACCGCCAGAAATATTAGACTATACGACGAATTGCTTATCACAAAAAACATGCATAGAGCTTAATGACATAATTAATAAATCATGATCAAAGAGTATCTTCAAAGAATATAAATTATAAATAGTTTTTTCATGCAACGGCAAAAAGGGGGATCAACGGTATTCCCTTTTATGCCATTCAACAACCATAGCCAGAAGATACATGAATGAAAAGCCTTCCATATTTAATAAATTCAAGCTAATTTTCTTGGGAATTGGACCAGCCTTTATGGCGATTGGTTATACTATAGGAACAGGGAGTGTCACTTCTATGGTGGTAGCAGGAAATAAATTTGGGATGGACCTCCTCTGGGTATTGCTATTGAGTTGTATTTTTTCTTGGGTATTAATTGAGGCTTATGGACGGTATACATTAGTCACTGGCGAGACAGCGCTTTACGCCATCAGAAATCGTATCAAAGGAGGTAAGCTTATTGCCATACTGATCATTTTAGGAATTACCGTAGGTCAATGGAATTCTTTGATTGGAATACTCGGAATATCTGCGAATGCACTATTTGAGACGCTGGCTATATTCTTTCCTGTAGTCGAGTCTAATCCTTATACTTCTGTTTTGACAATAGGTATTATCATACTCTCTGCTATGTATTTTATACTGTGGCAAGGAAGCTTTAATTATTTGGAAAAAGTATTAATTTTCTTTGTTTCATTAATGGCCATTTCATTTATCATTTCACTATTTTTTGTATTACCAGACCCGCATGAAATTGTCCAAGGGTTAGTCCCACAAATACCTGATGTACCCGGAGGTAAAATGCTCGTAGCTGCCTTTGTCGGCACGACGATGGCTGCCGCCACCTTCCTTTCCAGATCACTATTTGTCAAAGGTAAGGGATGGACGAAAGCTAATCTGGCAGATCAAAGCAGAGATGCTAAAATCGCAGCCTTATTGATTTTCATCATCAGTGGATCTATCATGGCTATTGCTGCAGGTACGCTTCACGGTAAAGGAGAAAGTATAGATAAAGTATTTGATATGGTCTACGTCCTTCAGCCCATATTAGGAGATTTTGCAGTCACTGTTTTCCTATTTGGAGTATTGGGAGCTGGGCTTTCGTCAGTATTCCCCATACTATTAATTACACCTATTTTGATAGCTGACTATCAGTCAGGGACACTAGACCTTAAATCGACTCAGTTCAAAATTATAACTGGAATCGCATGCATCGTCGGACTGATGGTGCCCATCTTTGGGGCTAATCCAATCAATGCTCAAATTTTCTCTCAAGTATTTAATGTATTTGTACTTCCCTTAGTTATTATATCTATTATCATACTAAGCAATAAATCTGAACTAATGGGAAATCACAAGGCCTCAACATTACTGAATATTGGAATGGGTTCAGCTTTAATATTTGCATGTATTATTTCATACACTGGAGCAGTGGCCATCATTCAATCATTATGATATGAGTATTGATTTCCAAAATAGATACATAGGATGGAGAAGTAGAATTATTATCCCTATTATATCCACTATGCTGATCATGGCATCATCATGTCAGCGTCAACTACCTATAGAAATAGAACAAGAAATGTCTAAACTTGATATACCAAGTGAAGAAATTACAGAAGAGTCAACTGAAGAAACTATTGGACTCTTTGAAAAAGTACTCTCAGAAGCCATCATAGAAGTCGATAAAGAAATTCAAAACGGAATAGAAGTCCCTATCCCAAAAGACATGGCTGGTGGATATACGCACGAGCGTCACAAACGTAACTTTTTCATTTTACAGAAAGCTGGTAATCTATATGAAATAACAAAGGATACTAAGTATGCTGACTACATCAAAGAGAGCTTATTAGCATATGCAAAGATGTACCCCACTCTACCGCTACATCCCACACAGAAATCTTATGCGACAGGCAAGATATTCTGGCAGTGCCTCAATGATGCTAACTGGCTGGTCTATGTCAGTCAAGCATATGATGCGATATATGATTATTTGACACCAGATGAAGGAAACCAAATAGAAGCTGACCTCTTTAGGCCTATGGCGGATTTTTTATCAATAGAGAATCCTCAGTTCTTTAATAGAATTCATAATCATAGTACTTGGGCTAATGCAGCAGTCGGTATGATCGGCCTAGTCATGAAAGACAAGGACCTGATTCATAAAGCGCTGTACGGATTACCAATAAACGAGAATAACGATCTAGCTAAAGATAATGATGGTGGATATATATATGAAAAAGGTATGGCTAAAGCAGGCTTCTTGGCACAGCTAGATGGCTCATTTGCACCTGACGGGTATTTTACTGAAGGACCGTATTATTTACGATATGCGATATTTCCATTTTTGATATTCAGTAAATCCTTGTCTAATCATATGCCTGAGTTAGACATTATGGATTATAGAGACGGCATATTGACAAAAGCTATCTATGCACTTCTGAATCAGACTGATGCAAATGGTCAGTTCTTCCCTATCAATGATGCTCAGAAAGGCATGTCATGGGAAGCAAGAGAACTCGTCACAGCAGTGAATATTTTATACTCTGAAGACCCCTCAAGTAAGACACTACTTGATATCGCTAGAAGGCAAGGTAAAGTACTCTTAGATGATACTGGAAGAACTGTGGCTCGAGCATTAGCCAATGGAGAGGGAGAGCCTTATCATCAAGCGCCTATGACTTATGGAGATGGCAAAGATGGAACCGAAGGTGGGGTCGGTATCCTCAGAAATAATAAGACTTGCTTAGTGATGAAATATTCTGCACAAGGCATGGGTCACGGTCACTTCGATAAGTTATCTTTTTCTCTGTACGATGACACAGGGGAAGTGATACAAGATTATGGAGCAGCGCGATGGGTAAATATCGATCAGAAAGGTGGAGGTCGATATCTAAAAGAAAATAAAACATTTGCTAAACAATCGATAGCACATAATACAGTAGTCATCAATTCTACTTCTCATTATGAAGGCAAGATCGAAAAAGGCGAACAGCATCATCCCTACTTATACTTTGCAGACTATGAGAACAGAAAACAGCAGATCTTAAGTGCAAAGGATACTAATGCTTATCCAGGCGTAGAACTCCACAGAACTATGGTCCTACTGACAGATGAATCGCTGCCTAATCCATTGACAATTGACCTATATAGAGTCTCCGGCGAAACCTCTTCTCAAATAGATCTTCCTCTCTGGTTTCAGGGGCATATCTTAGCGACTGACTTTGATTATAAAAAATCATTAACCCAATTAGTCACACTTGGTGAATCTCATGGATATCAGCACATCTGGAAAGAAGCAACTGCTGATATCACTGAAGAGAGCGTCAATTCTCTTACATGGTTTAATCAAGGAAAATTCTACACCACGACTTTCATTTCTTCGACAGGAGAAGAAATTATTGTCGGAAAGTCAGGTGCCAATGATCCAGAATTTAATCTTCGTTATGATCCTGTATTAATACGTCGTAAACTTGCTTCGACAGATGCATTATATGCTTCAATCATAGAATCTCACGGCACTTACGATCCTATATCAGAAACACCTCTTAATCCATACTCTAACATAAAAATGCTAGTGGTTCTTCAAGATGATAGCAGATATAGCGTCGTGAAGCTAACGACAAAAAAAGGTATGAGTTGGATGATTGGAATTGCTAATCAATCTAAAGACCATTCAGAAAAGCATTCTTTATCTTTATCCGGTGAAACGCTAAACTGGTCTGGACCATACATCATTTCAAAATTATAAAATCAAAAACCAAATGAGTTTACACGAGAGTATTAAGCCGACAAAGGAATATTGGATAGATAAGGAAACTGACTGGGAACAGGTAGCTGAAGGTCTTGACAGACAGATCATGGGCTATGATGATAAGATCATGCTGGTCAAAGCACGATTTAAGACGGGTGCAGTAGGACAGGTACATAAACATTATCACTCTCAAGTAACCTACGTGGAAAGCGGATCATTTGAAATGAAGATTGGCGATGACATCAGAATAATCAATGGTGGAGATTCTTTCTATATCCCTCCGCATGTATGGCATGGCTGTGTCTGTAAAGAGCCAGGTATTTTAATCGATGTATTTAGTCCTGCAAGAGAAGACTTTTTAGGTCACGAACAATTAAAGATAGAAGAATGGCCAATCAAGTAAAGAAAGGAGGACTGCGCTGGTGGGTAGTCGGTCTAGTGGCACTAGCCGCAGTTGTCAATTATATTGATCGACAAGCCTTCGGCGCTTTATGGGGTGATATAGCTGGTGATCTTTTCCCAGATATGGATGCAGATGGTCACAAGGCGATATATGGAACCATCTCTACAATATTCATTTTATCTTATGCTGCTGGGCAAACAATCTTTGGAAAAATTTTTGATTGGATTGGGACAAGAATTGGTTTTGCTCTTTCGATAGGCATTTGGTCTTTAGCTACTGTAGCACATGCATTGGCAAATAGTTTAGCTACTTTTTCAATCTTCAGATCCATTTTGGGAATAGCAGAAGCAGGAAATTGGCCAGGAGCTGCAAAAGCCAATGCAGAATGGTTTCCGACCAAGGAAAGAGCCTTTGCTCAAGGAATATTTAATTCTGGAGCTGCTATAGGTGGAATCGTTGCGTATCCTGTCATAGGATTGCTTTCTGGATTTTTATCTTGGCAAGCCATCTTTATTTGCGTTGGACTTCTGGGTTTTCTTTGGCTGTTACCATGGTTATATATTGTGAAAGCTCCTCCAGAAAAACACCCTTGGCTATCAGAAAGCGAAAAGCAATACATACTATCAGGACAGGAAAATCAAGACATCAATGAAGATGGAACCTATGATGAGGGATACGCACCAAGCACAGGTCAGTTATTGAAACATAAGGAAAGCTGGGGAGTCATTATAGCTTCAGCTGCAATAGATCCTATATGGTGGTTATTCATTGTATGGATTCCGATATATTTAGATGAAGTATTTGGCTTGAACGTGAAAGAAATCGCATTCTCTGCTTGGGTACCTTATGTAGGTGCGATGATCGGAGCTTGGTTTGGAGGACTTTTAGCACAAAACAGACTTTCTGCAGGCTGGTCAGTTGATAAAACGAGAAAGATGGTTATTACTTTAGGTTGTTTAATTATGATACCGTGTTTCTTTCTTCTGAAATCTCCGGGCACTGCAGTCAATGCAGTCATCATTATGGCAGTACTTTTATTTGGATTCCAAACAGCCATAGGCAATGTACAAACGCTTCCTAGTGATATGTTTAGCGGAAAGGTCGTCGGGACACTTTCTGGATTTGCTGGAACAGCAGCAAAACTTGGAGCAGCCGGCTTGACAGCATTAGTTATATTTATAACGAAAGGAGGAAATTTCACACCTGCATTTTTGATTGGTGGAGCACTGGCCGCTATTGCACTCGCTGCAGTATGGTTTTTATGCCCAAAAATCGAGCCTTTAAAACCATTGATTTAGAAACTAAAACATGCATATTCAAATAGGTATAAACGATTAAGTTTGCACACCTCATTAAAAAATAAAAATCAGACAAAATATGAATAAAGGAAAAGTAGCAATCATAACTGGAGCGACCGCCGGAATAGGTTTAGCTGTCGCTAAAAGATTAGGTAAAGATGGATTTACTGTGGTCATTAATGGCCTCCAACAAGATAAAGGAGCTAGAAGAGTAGAAGAGTTAAAAGCCGATGGAATTACTGCCGAATACTTCGGATTCGATGTCACTAAAGAAGATGCTGTGACTGATAACATTACGAAAATTGGTGAAAAATATGGAAGAATAGATGTGCTTGTCAATAATGCAGGTGGGCTGGGAGGAAGGTCAAAGTTTGAAGAAATGACCACAGAATTTTACAGATTTGTCTTGGCATTAAACTTAGATTCTGTGTTTTTTGCTTCAAGGGCAGCGATCCCATACTTGAAGAAAGGAGATAATGCTACGATCATAAACTTCACATCAAATGCAGGCTGGAATGCTGGAGGACCTGGAGCTGGAATGTATGGTACTTCTAAGGCAGCAGTGCATACCATCACAAGAGCTTTAGCTAAGGACTTAGCAGAGTACGGCATCAGAGTGAATGCTGTTTCTCCTGGAACTATTGATACAGATTTTCATAAAGCAATTAAGGCTACAAAGCCAGAGGTATTTAAGTCTTGGGCAAATAATATCATGCTAAAAAGATTGGGCCAACCAGAAGATGTAGCCGGAGTCGTATCTTTCCTAGCGAGTAAAGATGCAGCATTCTTGACAGCAGAAACCATTCAAGTCGGCGGCGGTCAAGCACTTGGTATATAATCATTAAAAAATTAAACACAAATAATGAAAAAATTTAAAGGAAAAGTAGCGGTAGTCACAGGTGGTGGCAGAGATATAGGAAGATCAATATCCATCAAGTTGGCTCAAGAAGGAGCTAAAGTGGTTGTCAATTATAATAGCTCTAGAGCTGCCGCTAAAGCGACAGTGGATGAGATAAAATCATTTAAAGGTGACGCTATAGCAGTTAAAGCGGACGTCTCTACTCTAAAAGGCATTAAAAGCTTAAAGGCAAAAACGGTTAAAGCTTATGGCAAGAAAGTCCATATTTTAGTAAATAATGCAGGTGGTCTATTTGCTCGTAAAACACTACAAGAAATCGATGAAGAGTTTTATGACTTAGTGATGAATGTTAATTTCAAGTCGACCGTTTTCGTCATGCAAGCATTCGAACCGTTAATGGGTAAAGGTAGCTCAATCATTAATCTCTCATCTTTAGCAGCCAGAGATGGTGGCGGCGGTGGGTCTTCATTATACGCTTCTTCTAAGGGTTCTACTTCTACATTTACCAGAGCCATGGCTAAAGAACTGGGACCTAAAGGAATCAGAGTCAATGCGCTTTGTCCAGGATTGATTGGCACAAAGTTTCATGATGATTTTACCTCAGATGAAGTACGAAAAATAGTCGCTGGTAAAACTCCCGTTAGAAGAGAAGGTAAAGCTGATGAGGTGGCTGATCTGGTGGTTTATTTAGCAAGTAAAGAAAGTTCATTTATTACAGGAGCGAATTTTGATATTAATGGAGGATTAGCTTTTTCATAAAAGAAATATGAATGTACACTTAATAACCACCAAGCAGTTTTGGGTAGTTTAGACTCAATATTTCATCGAGACTGAAACGAAATATGATAAATAACTACTTATTTATCTAAATTTAGTATTATTATTTCGATACTGTTACTTGAACGAATAATCATAAGAAGAAAAGAGTATAAATAAAAAATAAAGCATAAATGAAGAAGATAGTTACGTTTGGTGAAATCATGTTACGGCTGAGTCCTCCAGGTTTTAAGAGATTCTCTCAGACCTACTCTTTTGACGTCATCTATGGTGGCGGAGAAAGTAATGTAGCCGTATCCTTAGCTAATTATGGTTTGGACAGTTATTTTGCTTCCAGAATCCCTGATAATGATTTAGGAGAATGTGCCATCATGGAACTGAGAAAACGAAATGTCAATACAGACTTCATCCTTAGAGAAGGCGAACGCTTGGGGATATATTTTCTTGAGACAGGCGCTGTCAGTAGAGGGAGTAAAGTCGTCTATGACAGAGCTCACTCAGGCATGGCGACCATTGAAAAAGGATCCATTGACTGGGAAGGCATACTAAAAGATGCGGACTGGTTTCACTGGACAGGTATCACACCGGCTCTATCACAGGGAGCGGCTGATGCTTGTTTAGAAGCCATACAAGTCGCTAATCGGTTAGGCATCACAGTATCTACAGACTTAAACTACCGTAAGAAACTTTGGAAGTATGGCAAAGAGCCTAATGAAGTCATGCCCGAGCTGGTAGCAGGGTGTGATGTCATACTGGGCAATGAAGAAGATGCTGAAAAACACTTTGGCCTTCATCCAGAAGGAGTCGATGTGACGCATGGAGGATCTGTGGATGGACAGGCATACCTATCTGTGTTAAAGCAATTACAAGAGATGTTTCCAAGAGCTAAAAAAGTCATCACGACATTAAGAGGCTCTATATCTGCGTCGCATAACTCGTGGACGGGAGTGCTCTATGATGGAGAGACCTTATTCCAAGCGCCTTCCTACGAGATCACTCATATAGTAGACCGAGTCGGTGGCGGAGACAGTTTTATGGCAGGGCTTATATACGGCTTACTGACTTATGAAAATGATCAGGACGCATTGAATTTTGCAGTGGCCGCTTCATGCTTAAAGCATACGATTAAAGGTGATGCTAATCTGGTCACAGTAGAAGAAGTAGAAAAATTGATGTCTGGCGATGCCAGCGGAAGAGTATCAAGATAAAGCAACATGGAAAAATTAAGATTATTACAGCTGATGGAAGATCAGGGCATGGTGCCGCTGTTCTATCACCCAGATATTGAAGTATGTAAACAGGTCGTCAAGGCCTGTTACGACGGTGGAGCAAGATTACTGGAATTCACTAATCGTGGTACCTTTGCCCATGAAGTATTCACAGAACTTAGTAAATACTGCCAAAAGGAATTACCAGGAATGGCTCTGGGTGTTGGGTCAGTCACTGATGCTGCTACTGCATCTCTATATATGCAGATAAGCGCATCATTCATCGTGACACCTGCGATGAGAGAGGATATAGCTGTTGTCTGTAATCGACGCAGAGTCCCCTTTATGCCTGGCTGCGGATCACTCACAGAGATAGGTAAGGCAGAAGAGTTAGGCTGTGATATCGTCAAGTTATTTCCAGGGAGCGTGTATGGGCCAAATTTCATTAAATCTATCAAAGGGCCTCAGCCCTGGACCAAAGTCATGCCCACCGGTGGTGTATCGCCAGAAAAGGAAAATTTGAAGTCATGGTTCAGCGCTGGTGCTGTCTGTGTGGGTATGGGCTCTAAGCTACTATCTACAGATCTGATCAAAGAGAAAAAATATGATGCAATCAGAGATAAGGTATCAGCGGCATTAGCATTAGTAGCTGAAGTAAAAAACAGCTAAAGATATTAGTCGTGGAATTAAATAGGGGTACTCAGAAGTAAAGCATAAACACATTTTTTATAGATGCAAAGCTTACTTGCACTCGCCGTGCGGGCCTTACTGCCCACCCGTACTCAGTGGTCCGGTTCCTTCTTTATTATAGATACATTTAGAATATATGATTTCCGACGTTGTCGGAACCATTG
>Ga0209187_1001396_pt1 | contig 28241 bp, 15 predicted proteins | sample BantaG_FD_187430 | JGI IMG/M metagenome (GOLD analysis project Ga0209187, IMG submission 187430) | Marine algal microbial communities from Bantry Bay, Ireland - BantryBay_4 metaG (SPAdes) (version 2) | ecosystem: Host-associated > Algae > Red algae > Unclassified | place: Bantry Bay, Ireland...
ATTATCAGAGCTATAATTTTCTTTATTTTCCAAAGAGGTAACAACCCCTCGAGGTGACTCTATGATGAATTTCATACTCTGATGAGTGCCAGATACAGTAGCGTTGATACTGAGAACAGAACCTGTGAATCTGTCAGAACAGAATTCCTTACCATTCACTTGACCTATCAGTTCAGAGTTATTAAGTGGATTTATTTCCAGACAAGTGATTTTGCCTGTGCATTCTGCAGGAGCGGCTACAGTTCCTGAGCAAGTGCAATCACTAGTGATCATATCGTTATTGGTTGCAGGATTGCCATCATTGCAGATGTCGCCTATGTTAGCAGTGAAGGTGGGGCAGTCATAAGTTGTGCTGCCACCTGCTGATATGCTTATATCGTCCAGGTAAATCTGATCATAATTAGAACTAGCATCACATCTGAATCTAAGGACAGTATTGTTAGTAAAATTTTTATTGATGGTAACAGTTTCATTTATGATTTCACGATTTTGGAAGTGCTCTCCACTCACATAATTTTTTATAATTTCAAAACTATTGCCGCCATCATCAGAGTATTCCAGAAAAAAATCCTCTCCTGTTTCCATACTATGGGCTTCGTAGGTAAAGGAAATAGTGGCCTGACTACTAAGAGTCAAATCAAGAATATCCGTAAAGATGCTGGAAGCTTGGTCATTGTCATCTCTGAGTCTGGCATGGTATATATCTTGTGGCGTGCTAGTGGCTTTGAGCAATCTCATCGCGTCTGCACCACCATCATTCCATATGCCCCAGCCTTTTTCAAAATTATCCGTCCATTGGGTTTGAGCCTCGACAGATATTCCTGCGAGTAAAAACAAGCTTAGTACAAAAGCAATTTTATTTAGTTGATTGATTTTCATTATAAGTAAGGTTGTGAGTGCTGAAGGTTTTCTTACTGGTCTTAATTATAGAAAGCTGTGCTGAGATTATTAATCGTGGTATTTCTCAGTATCACATCCTCCAGTGTAGTAGCCTTGATACAGTTTCTATCGTCAGTGCTGAGTGCAGGGTCGTTTTCATAATAATAGAAATCTCCGTCTCTGAGAGCTGAGAATTGCTTATAGAGCAGTTGAGACATGGTGTGACTGAAACTAGAGCCCGCCAGCTTGTCTTCTGCTAGTAGGCCTACCCATAGGTCTATGGCCTCCAAATCGTTGTTGTAGGCTTGTGCCAATTTTGTACTGATTATAGGGTCAGAACTGATCTGATCAAATCCGGTGATGGGTTCGCAAGACATTAAATCTCTTAATGACATATAGCTTATGAGACCGTGATCTCTCCCTCGTTGTATATTAAGACTTACCAGATCCAGACCAAAAGCTTGGGCACTGCCAGGTATCGGAAAAAGAAAATTACGGAGTGCAGAAACGACAAAGGGATCCACCTCTTGCTGTGTCTGATGCATGAGTCCCATCAGTATGGGTTCCACACCATTGCTAGCAATAATAGAAGGATTAAAGAAAGCTAGCATCAATGGAATGTTGCTGGTGGGGTGACCATTATTGTCTGCCAGGGGTAAGTGCTCAGTCACCATGGTGTGGCCTATTCTGTAAGCGGCTGTAGAGAATTCATTGAAAATATTGGGGTTTACTGCTGGATCATAACCTGTGTACGATTCCAGGTCAAGGCCCAAGGCAGGCAGAAATTCCTCAAAGGTTATTTTCTGCATCAGTGCTCCTACTATTTTTCTGGCTCTCTGATACAAGGCCTCATCGTCGGACATTCCGGAGGCTATGAGTTGGTCGCAGATTCTATTGTGTTCTCTGACAAACAAAGTATGCAAGGAAGTCAGGCCTGGCTGTTCTGAAGCTCTGACATCGCCAGCTATGAATTTTTTGGGATTGGTGTCTTCACCGGCCATGGACGGTGCAGTGGGGTCGATGGGACCATTCTGTTCGCTGGTGGTTGTGTTATAGGGCAATAAAGCACCAGCTGAGGTTTTTAATTTGCCATTTCTAAAAGTTCTCAACCAGTCAGCTCTGGTTTGCTCAGAGCCGTAGACATTGGATCCATCTATCCATGCGGTTATGAGATTGGTCTGAGCTCTAGGTATGGTGGTGCCTGTGCCAGGATGTATCAGAGATCTATGGAATTCCATCGGTGAAACGAAAGTTGGCTCATTTGCAGGCAACGATATAGGAACTGATTCTGAGCCAGCTGGTGTGACTGATATGTCATGATCCAGGAATTGGCCCCAAGTAAAGACCATGCTGCTCAGGCTATTGGCGCTGAGAATATTTCCGGTCTGATCCACGACTGTATTGGATATGGAGCGGGGATTAGGTCTATTGGGTCCAGCCATGGAGTTGATTCCATCAGCATAAGCATGGGTATATAATCTTCTGAGGGGGATGTCAGTTGCACCATACTCAAAGGTGATTGGATCAGTGAGGTTGTTGCAGGTTCCATCTATGGTCCTATTAGGTAGTCGTGTACAGTTGCCATTGGTTCTGGTTGAATTAAGTGGTGCTCTCAGGGTATGTATGACCTGCTTTCCATTAACGACGACTTTGATCTTGTCTTGCCCATAGGTAGTCATAGTAGTTAGAAGTAGGCATATGAATACAGAAAGAAAAGCCAGGATTGTCTTTCTCATATAACTTGACATTTAGATGTATAAAATAGCGGGGGTCACCATAGGGGTGACAGATAGAATGGGACCAATGGAATAGATTTCAAATGTAGTTATTGCTTGAAACATCTTCTCTCCAAAGTCGGCTGCATGACAAGTAAATTGCATTATAATCCAAGCTTTGCTTCTCGATATTCAACTATAGAGGGTCGAACTTTTTCTAAAGGTTTACTGTGTCTGAAAGTTGCTTTTCTTACTTACCAGATGAGAAGAGTAATGCCATGTATACTAGACATGATATCTAAACTCATTACACTCAAGTATGATTCCAGTAAGAGGCATGCGACAGGATTTATGGTGATCTTGGAATTAATTAATTAACGATCATAGCGGACATTTTTATGAGAAACGAGAGCCATTCAATAAGCCATAATTCCGTACATTGACGTCCGTTTAGAGTATTCTTAGTTAAATCACTAATCAATTAATACAGAAATGAAGAAAATTTTACTATCGATTTTAGCATTAGCAATTTGTTCTGCCATTTATGGTCAGTCAAAGAGAACTGCTTTATTTGAAGAATTCACAGGATCCAATTGTCCTCCTTGTGCAACTTCTACACCCTTTATTGACGAGAGTATGGCTCTCAATGCAGATAATGTTGTGCAATTAAGATATCAGGTTCCAATTCCAACTGGGCCGGAATTAATGTATAATGACAACACAGGAGAGGTGGATACAAGAAGAACTTATTATGGAAACAACCAAGCCCCTGATCCCTACCTCGATGGGCAATCTGTAGGTGGAACTTTTCCTGATTTATTGCCACAATCAGCAATAGACCAAGCGATATCAACAGATGCACCTGTGCTTATAACAGTAAGTCACACTTTATCTGCAGATGAAGAGTCACTGGATATTGCTGTCCAAGTCATCAATGAAGGTACAGATGCTTACAGTATGAGTACTGATATGTTAAGAGTAGCTCTGACAGAGCAAGTCATCACTTGGGACAGCCCACCAGGAACTACACCATTGACTCATTTTGAAGGTGTCATGAAAAAATTCTTCACTGACCCAAATGGAACAGAAGTTCCAGAAATAGCTGCTGGAGAAACTTGGGAAATGACTTGGGACGGCATGGATATATCAGGTATTAACATTTATGACATTACCCAGCTAGAGGTTGTTGCATTCGTACAGGATGATTTTACGAAAAGAGTAGTAAATGCTGGAACTTCAGTGCCAATAGTATTAGGTGATTATGTGAACTTGGCGATAGAGAATACCAGTACAGTAGATGGCGGTTTATGTGATTATGCATTCACACCGAAAATTCTCGTTACTAATCCTGGAAAAGCAACAGTAGATCAGTATGATGTTGTATTCTACGTAAATAATTTCGAGATAGAAAGAAGAACAATAGATACACCGATTCCACCAGGGGGCTTCAATAATATTGTTCTCACAGAACTGGATCTGCCAGGAGGTAACAATGTAATCTATTATGAAGTGGAAGCGGATGGTGACATAGGGGAATTAAGTAATGTGACAACAACTATAGCTGCTGGAAAAATTGGTGGTGCTACCACAAGTGTAGAAAACAGTTTCGAGTCTGAAACTGCAGGAGATGTAACTACTGTCATGATTGTAGATGCGCCAATTAACTTCCTGGTTGTAAACCAAGACGTTTGGGGTGGAAATGCACCATTGGGTGGCAGCGGAATGTCACAAAATTCTCTACTTATACCGTTCTATTTCTGGGCGAATGCTGGAGAAATGGGTAGTGCTACTATTCTTGACCAAGTGGAGGTAACTTCAGCAACGCCAGCAATTACATGGGATTACGCTTATACTTCATTTCAAAGTTCAAATGATGGAATGGCAGCTCAGATTTCTACAGATTGTGGAGAGAACTTCACAACACTATGGGAAAAATCAGGATCTGATCTGGCGACTGCGCCAGAAGTAAACAATCCTAATAATGTGTGGTTTAGACCAGATGCAGACCAGTGGGAATCTGCTCAAATAGATCTTTCTAATTATATCGGTGAAGAGGTAATAGTAAGATTTCAATTCACATCGCAGTATGGAGATAATCTCTATGTAGATAACATTAACACTGATGCACTTTCATCTCTTGACGAGCTAGATCAAGATGAGTCTATCGCTGTATATCCCAATCCTGCAGTAAATGAATTGACAGTGGATATGAATGTCAATCAGGTTTCTGATGTCAATATCAGAATGGTGAATGTTCTAGGAGAAACTGTTCTTACTGAAAGAATGAACAGTGTATCAGGAAGTAACAGATCTACTATCGATGTTAGCGGTCTAGTTCCAGGTGCTTATGTTATCTATATGACTGTAGGTGACAAGGAAGTTGTAAGAAGAGTAAGTGTTGCTAAATAAGCAAGACTGAAAATAAATTATACAAGAGGCTGTGGTCATATGATCACAGCCTCTTTTTTGTGTTGTGGCTTGAGAGATAGAAGTGTAGTACCTTAGCTGATATTAAAACATATGCTTATGTGTATTTGCTTAAGGGTAATAATCTTAACCCTACTTTTGATTACTTTACCATTATTTCTATTATCTCAAGACACGATATTCATAGAGGATTTTCAATCGGGAGGCCTTAATGGATTCACCTCTCTTGACGAAGACCAATTAACACCTATCAGCGACTTCCAAGGCCTCAGTGGGGGCTTTCAAGTAGCTCCCATATCGAGCAGCTCTGACTTCAGAGCCATTGCTGTCTCGGCTTTTGAGAATGGCGGTACGGCTGATAATTGGTTGATCTCGCCTGTTATGGATCTGACAATGAACGGTGCTCAATTATCATGGGTGGCTGCTTCACTGAGTGGCGCACCTTCACAATTAGAGAATTACCGAGTGATGTTGTCCAGAAACGGTGGGTTGGACATAGCAGACTTTACAGACATTTTGACTATAGTCAACAATGAATCTGCCACCCCTCAGCAGCGGTCCTTGGATCTTAGTGCTTACAGGGGCTCACAAGTGAGAATAGCTTTTCATCAGAATGGAATTGACAATTATGCATTGACTGTGGATGATATTCTGGTGACCCAGCCCTCATCAGCTTTTGCGGCAGAGATAACAGACATCAACGGTGACAGATATCAAGCTATTTCAAGTTCTGAGATTATAGTCAACATCCAGAACCAAGGGACTGAGATCATCCAAGATATGACTCTGGAAGTGACAATAGTTTCTGGCAACGGTAATCTTAGCGCTTCTTACGGATTGAATAACCTGATGCTGAGACCGCAAGAAGTTACAGAATTCTCAATACCAAACACTGATCAGCTAGATGCAGATAAATTGGTGATGGACTTTACCATTAAAACTCTTAATAATGAGCCCTATAATTCTCGGAATGAAAAAAGAACTTTTTTCTTTTTTGAGTCGGGAGTCCAACAAGTTGGACTGTATGAAGAACTGACCAGTACGGGTTGTGCCATCTGTCCGCAAGGGATCGTGGATAAGCAGGAGCTGAAAGCACAATTAGGTGATGGAGTTGTAGTGCTCTCCATCCATACTGATGATCCCATGGTCCTGCCCTTATATGAGTTGGGATTCAATAGCCTTGAGGGTAGTCAAGGATTACCTTCAGCAGGCCTGAACAGAAAGCTGTATGGTCAGACGACGGAGCTTACTCAGAGCATCACCCGTATGGATGAAGCACTTGCGCCTTTATCTATTTCCACAGATTACGCCTACGACCCTGCCACCAGAGTATTGAATTATAGGGTCGAGGGTACAGCCTTTACCACACTGGAAATGGCTATACATCGACTGGTATTGCTGATAGTGGAAGACAGTATTCAAGGTGCTGATCCTACCTATGATCAGTCCAATATTTTCAGTTTTGAAGCTTCTGATTTAATGTTGTCAGGTCCAGACGGAAAAAATTGGCAGAGCTTATCAGATCCGGTGCCAGCAGATGAAATGCAATATGACGATGTCGTAAGGGAGGCGATAGGTGGATTCGGCGGAGAGATGGGTTCAGTAAGTGCAGTAGGGGTGGGAGAGACTTTTGAACAGGATTTTCAATATGTAGTACCCTCTACTTTCAATGAAAACAACCTCAGAATGGTAGTGCTGGCTTTGGATACTGAGTCAGGAGAGATTCTACAAGCCTATGAGGAAGCTTTGGATTTTATGTCTATTGTTACAGAAGCAGATTTTGAGGTCAATATTTTTCCAAATCCAGCTGTGGATGAGATTTATGTGGAATTACAAACTGGATTCAAGGTGGATAAGCTGATTTTTGAGGACATTCAGGGTAGAAGATTGGATGATAATGTGCACTTTGTTGCTGATGATCAGTTAGTTATAGTAAAACGTCTTGGATTGCCTGCTGGGATGTATTTCTTGAGATTTCAGATAGGACAGAATCAACAAGTCTATCGTTTAATGTTTGTCGATTGATTGTTACAAGGTCGAATACCATTTAATAATAGTATATGCCGTATAAGATATTGGAATTATAGATGAAGTATAAATGCAGACATAGCAGTAGTAGCTACGTTAAGGCTTCTAATCGATAAATAGTGAAGAATAAGATGAAATGTATTCGGCAAGTGAATAACAATGGTATAACTTTGAATTTTTGATCAATTTGTTGTCAAATGACTGATTACGACATTAATAAGCCTTATTTAACGATAGAATAAGACAATAATTATATGGAATTGTAATATATTTACATAAATGAGATTACACATGAAACAAACTTTACTCATATTCTTTTTTGCTATGGCCTCGATGACTGGGTTTTCTCAGTTGGTCATAGATTCTGCTAATGTAGAAGGCGATAGTAATTCTGAAAGGATTTCGCTACAATTCACGATAACTAATACTGGTACCCAAATAGATAATTATTATTGGGATCTAGAAAGAACTGGAACTTTTCCTGATGAGTGGGATATACAAGTTTGTGATTGTTTTACTTGTTATGATTGGGGTTTTGAATCTGGATCATGTGATGAGCCTTGTACAATGGAGCCAGGAGAAAGAGAAACATTCTATGTATACATCAGACCAAACGGTGTCGTTGCAGACGGTTCTTTGGAATTTGAGTTGTTTGATGTATGTGGTGATGATTCAACTGTCAAGGCTAATACGACTTTAACATATCTCATATCTCCGCCTAGCAGCACAGCTACTTTGGATGATTCAAATATTCTCATATTCCCTAATCCAGCTTTTAATTCATTCCAGATTAACGACGATGCTGCTATCAAGAGTATAGTTGTATACAATATAGTCGGAAAAGAAATGCTTGCAGAATCTCATAATTCAGGCCAAAGACACGATGTAAAAGATTTGGATAAAGGTATCTATCTGGTGAGAATGATGGACAAGACTAACGAAGTCGTGAAAGTTGTAAGGCTGACTAAAGAATAAGAATTTCAATAGTGAAATATATAAAGGGATGTGACTTGTCGTATCCCTTTTTTTATGCTTTCTACATTATTATTATGTAATTTTTTCAATTAGATAATCCATGAAACAAATATTACCACTGGTTTTCTTCTTATTCTTAGTTCTTAGTGGCTTTTCTCAGTTGATCGTAGAGCCAGCGATTGTTGATGGGAAAGTTGATAAAGGGAAGATCGATTTGGAATTCATAATATCTAATGCGGGGTCTGAACCGGATAGTTATTTTTGGGATTTATTAAGAACTGAGTCCTTTCCTCGAGAGTGGGAAATTCAAGTATGCGATTGTGTATCTTGTTATGCGTTTGGTACAGAGACTGCATTTTGTGACACCCCTTGTTCTGTTGATCCAGGAGAACAGTTCGTATTCAAAGTCAGTATTCGACCGAATGGTGTACTAGCAGTGGGAATACTGGAATTCAGGTTATATGAAGTTTGTCAGGACGACTCCTCTATTATGGTCAATACAACGTTGACTTATAACATTTCTGAAACTAGCAGCACAATCTCTATTGACAAATCAGATAGTTATATTTATCCTAACCCCGCTCTCAATTATTTCCAACTGAGCGGTGATGAGGAAGTAGAATGTATTGAGATTTTAGATATGACAGGTAGCGTGATCTCATTAGATTCGCACAAGTCAGGTCAAAGACACTATGTGACAGATCTGGATAAAGGTATCTATCTGGTGAGAATGATGGACAAAACTAACGAAGTCGTGAAAGTCGCAAGATTAATCACAGATTGACAATTTCTATGTGAAATATATAAAACGGGATGTGACTCAGTTACATCCCGTTTTTTATATCTATCTAATTGTGACTGAAAGACCTGGGTTTAGTTTCCTTTTTTGCTTGTCAGGCGGATACAAATCATAGAAAGAGATGAAAGTGATCCAGTCTTAGTTCTTTATTACTTTTGAGAACTCACTCTGGTTCTCATATCTGGCTTCTAAGAGATATATGCCCTGAGGGAGATGAGAAATATCCAAGCTGCTGTGGGATGGAACTTGAGACTGAAGTACCAATCTACCAGACATGTCATAAATCAGGAAGGAAGTCACATTGGCAGCTGTACTCCAATTGATCATACCGGTGGTTGGATTAGGATAGATAGAGAAAGTTGTAGTCGTAATTATTTCAATATCTGTCAATTCTTCACAAAAGTTTTGTTCCCAGTCCACATCCATCCAGTCATTCCACACAGTAAGAGGTACGCCTCCTCCGGGCACTCTCCACAAGGAAGTTTCTGCTCCAGATGCTGCTATGAAGGCATTGATCTGATCGGAGGTCATAAGGCCTTCCTGGGTAGCGCAGAGATGGTGTATGGGTTGGGTTGCTCCTAGTTCCGCATATTCTTGATTGCCTTTTGCTATCCAGAGAGGTATGTCGTCGAGGTCAGCAAAACTCCAAAGCTCCACATAGGTCTGCGGCATGTATCCCGTCACCCATGGATCTATGATGCTGATGGGAAAGTCATGTGTCTTTGGATTGCCCCAGGTTGTACAATACAGATTGAAAGTGTCTATTGCGATGCCATCATTCATAGCTCGGCGTCTAGCCTGTGAGAAAGCAAAGAAAAGATTATGAGTCGCCAGTGGCTGGCCGTTGAATTCAGATTCCACATCCACAACATAACCGTAATAGCCAGTTCTGGCAGCTTGGTAAAGAGATTCTGCTTGTAATGAGTCATTCTCTGGATAATTATAAGACCAAGCCCACACCTCAATACCTTCTTCCTGATAGGCAGATATGAGGGATTTATCTGTGAGTTCAGGCCATCTTATACTATCCATTCGTCCATCCGCGACTTTGACATAGACACGGCTTACGCCTAAAGCAGCGAGATTAAAAGCCAAGTGTTCATGTGTAAAGAATCCTGTAGGTTCCAAGTGCCATAACCAGACACCTAAGTGATTACAATCAGCTTGTGCAATGAGATGGGGTAGGGTCATCAACCATAACAGCAAGCTTATAATCGAGACCTTGTACATCTACGTCAATTGTGGTTCAGCAATAATTAAAGACTTACCCATATAAACGAGCTGGTCACCTTCATTCACGATCATATCGGAATAGTCCGATAAAATGATGTCAAAATCACCTGTATCAGCTCGCTTTATAAATAGAGGAATTGTCCTGTCTTGATCATTGATGATCTGCATATATCCTTGGAGTTCTTCGATGGACGAAATGGGGACCTCTGTGATCTGTGGGTAATCCCTCGCAACCTCTAGAAGATTGATGAAATCATCTCGTTTGGAAAAAAGGTTTTTGGTTCCAGCAAGCTCAGGATTCTGTAATTCATTCACAGAAGTGAGCCTGTAAGAACCGTTCTCTCCGAATTCCTTACTCAGGTTCTTAATAGAATAATCATTAACCTCTGCACTACCAGTCATAGCCATCATTATGCCCACATCATTAAGATCTGAATAGTTTCCCAAGTCATCCTTATAGATGTCTATGGTAAATGCATCCACACCTTCTTCATGCGCTTTTTCCACATTGGCTACATTACTGTCTATGAGAATGACATGCTTACCATTATCCTTCAGGTATCTTCCTATGAGCCTACTAGCTCTGTGAGCTCCCACCACAAGGATACCATTACTTCTTTCCAATAGGACTCCTAATAGTTTGGCAATGATTCCAGCTCCAGTGGCATTCAATATGACTGTGCCCAGCACGACCATGAAAACTAAGGGAGTTATGTATTCTGCACCTGCAATTCCTTCTGCAGCCAGTTTGGACCCGAAAAGTGAAGCGATACCTGCTGCAACTATTCCCCTAGGTCCGACCCAACTGATAAACAATTTCTCATTGGTCGTAAAAGCAGAATTACGAGTACTCAGAAAAACTCCAATAGGTCTTAGAATAAAGATTAGAGTTAAAAATAATACACCGACTTTCCAGTCCAATAGTAACTGTAGTTCTGACATGTTCATATTGGCCGATAGCAATATGAACAGGACGGCAATAAGAAGTATACTGATGGATTCACCGAAATATATGATCTCGTTCTTGTGAGGCATGTCCACATTACCCACGACCATACCCAATACAACCACGGTCAATAAGCCAGAGTCTGGTACTAATAGATGTGATCCGACAAAGGCAGCCAGCACAAAAGCCAAGGTGAATACTGTCAACAAATAGTGCGGAACCCAATGTTTCTGAAGAAAGATTCTAAGTAAATGCGCCAAGAAGAAGCCCAGGGCAGTTCCGACCAGAGCGATAAGCAAGAAATGCTTAAACGCATCCGCTGTGAAGGCTCCACCTCCACCGAATTCGGGGCTGTGGGTGAGGTGGATGAATTCGTAAACCAAAACTGCGGTCAATGCCCCAATAGGATCAATGAGGATGCCTTCCCACTTTAGAATTGCTGAAATATTTCTCTTAAGCGGAAGATTTCTGAGGATAGGCCCTATCACAGTAGGTCCCGTCACGATGATAAGACCGGAAAATAGAAAAGCCATGTCCCAGTGTAATCCTGTAATGAAATGTGCCAATAAAGCACCACCAATGAAGGTGACTAGAGAGCCCAATGAAATAAGATTGATGATGGACGGGCCTACACCTTTGAGCTCATCTCTCTGTAAGCTCAACCCGCCTTCAAATAAGATAAGTCCAATGGCCAATTCAACAAAATGAAATAGATGCTCTTTAGGAAATAGGCCTTTTGTGCCATTCCAAACCGGCTCCAATAATTTACTCCCATCTGCCGTCCATAGTGTAGAGAAAGGACCTACAGCTAATCCGATCAATAATAATGGTAAAATAGCAGGCACTTTTACTCTCCATGCGAGCCATTGAGCTAATATTCCTAATATTAATACACCTCCTAATTCTAACATTTTTGATGGTTTTAAGCCGTCACGAATATACTGACATAGAGACTAATAGGCATCGCTAATCCATACAATTCAAGCATTTATAGATAATCAATCTTTACTATACAAGCACAGAATCAGTTGTCTGCATATCTGAATTTATAATCCTTGTGTAGATTACATATAAGCTGAGCCCACGATATGACTGGCTTTGTGGCATAGTTTCTGCTTTTTTCTTGGTACGATGAATATCGAAGAAATAAACAGAAAACACCTCATAGAAACCGATATGTATTATCGCGTTGGGTACGGATTATCATCCAAGATAATTGGTTTTTCCAATGGGATTTTCACTTTGGAAATCATGATAGGTAAGAAGTGGAATAAAGACTTCAATGCTACGGCCCAAGAGTTAGCGTATCTATGGAAAAATAGCCACAAAGAATTGAAAAGAGCGATAGGATGTAAAATTTATATCATAGACGCTAAGTCCTTTTCCTACAAGCGAGCGCTGATACATCGAGGTGTCAAGCCAGGCTATGATGCCAAGAAAGGAATTATATTCCGAAAAGGTTATCTGAATTAAGGTTCAAAGAACTATTTGATTAAATAAATGTTAGAGGCTGAAGCGATTCAGCCTCTTTTTTGTTTGGGTGATAAGCGTATCTTGCTAGTCAGATTCTAATTTGACTAAAAACCCTTGCTTTGAACTTATCCACTCTGGACTGGCTGATTATTTTGGCATTTTTTGGGATTACGATGATGATAGGTTTCATCGCCTCAAGAAAAGCTGGCAGAAGTGCTGAGGATTTTTTCCTTTCTGGAAGAGAAATGCCGTGGTGGTTACTGGGGGTATCCATGGTAGCGACTACCTTTTCAGCAGATACGCCTAATCTTGTAACGGACATCGTCAGAAAGAATGGCGTCTCAGGTAATTGGGTGTGGTGGGCCTTCTTGGTTACAGGCATGGCGACAGTATTCATCTATGCCAAGTTATGGAGACGTTCCGGCATTACCACAGATCTGGAATTCTATGAGTTGCGTTATAGTGGGTCAGAAGCTGCGTTCCTTAGAGGATTCAGGGCGATATATCTGGGAGTCTTTTTCAATGTGATGATAATGGCCACGGTATTACTGGCAGGTATTAAGATAGGTGGCGTGATGTTAGGCTTGAGCCCAGAGCAGACCGTGTTATTGGTTTCGGTCGTGACAGTGATCTATTCATCCCTGGGAGGCTTGAGAGGTGTTATTCTGACTGATTTTTTTCAGTTCATATTGAGTATGATTGGAATGATCGCTGCCGCTGTATATATAATAGACTTGCCCGAGATAGGGAGTGTGACTCAGCTGATAGAACATCCCAATGTCGCAAGTAAGATTAATTTTTTCCCTGATTTCAATGATCCTAATCTCTGGATCCCTCTGATATTCATTCCGCTGGCAGTGCAGTGGTGGAGTGCCTGGTATCCCGGCGCTGAGCCTGGAGGGGGTGGTTATGTGGCGCAGAGAATGTTGTCGGCCAGAGATGAGAAGGATGCGATCAAAGCTACTTTGTTTTTCAATGCTGCTCATTATGCACTCAGGCCATGGCCGTGGATATTGATTGCTTTGGCCTCCTTGATTATTTTTCCGGATATGGAAAGTATAAGGTCTAGTTTTCCAGGAATAGATGAAAGCATCATCAATGATGATTTAGCTTTTCCAGCTATGCTCACCTTGTTGCCCAAAGGACTCTTAGGTCTGGTCATAGCCGCGCTGACGGCAGCGTTGATGTCTACTATCAGTACGCATCTGAATTGGGGTTCATCTTACTTGGTCCATGATTTTTACAGAAGATTTATCAATGATACAGCGAGCGAAAAAGATCAAGTGAGAATAGGAAGAGTATCTACAATGATCTTGATGATACTGGCCGCTATTCTTGCTCTGTTTCTCACTAATGCCCTGCAAGCATTTAACATCCTTTTGCAGATAGGGGCGGGTACTGGCCTATTATTTTTGCTGCGCTGGTTCTGGTGGAGGATCAATGCTTATAGTGAGATCGCAGCTATGATTGTTTCGTTTGCGATGGCAATATATTTTGAGTTGATATATAAAGGGGATTTAGTTTCATATGAAAAAATGTGCATTGCTGTGGCGATCACCACTGTGGTGTGGCTCGGTGTTACTTTAATGACCAGACCTACTGAGATAAATACCTTAAAGAAATTTTATGCAAAGATTCAGCCTAGCGGAAGTGGGTGGCAACCTGTCATTTCTCTGATGGACAAGAGTGAATTGTCATTAAAAAAGACAACATTGTCTCAAGAGATATTGATGATGTTTCTAGGTTGTATACTTATCTATGCTGCAATGTTTTCGATTGGTCACTTGCTTTATGGTAATTGGTTGGCATTCGGGTTGGCTTTGTTAATAGGGCTAGTGAGTCTGATAATGTTGCGTAGGCTATGGGATCAGTAAATCAATAGCCCTTATTTTCTTCCAGCTTTTTAATAATTTGGAAGATCAGGTTTGACTCATAGCCTCTGCTTACGGCGTACTTGATGGCTTTGTCTTTAGCTATGAGCTTGGGTAGTTCGGAAAGTTTATTTACTTTATTGTGAATCACATCAGTAAGTGTTTCTAAATACTCTTCTTCATCTATTTCAGTCATCGCTTTTCTGATGCAATAATCTGAAATCCGTCGAGCATAGAGTTGTTGCTTTATTTTATTACGGCCCCATTTTTTGATTCTGAATTTGCCTCTCGCATAGGATCTTGCATAGCGTTCTTCATTGAGGTAATCGTCCTTTATGAGGGCATTGATGACTTCTTCCAGGTCATCTCCGTAGATTTTCAGTTTTATGAGTTTGGTTCTAACTTCGTTGTGGCAGCGATCCTGATAAGCGCAGTATCGTTGAAGTTTTTCGAAGGCTATTTTCTGGGAGAGTTTCAAGGGGCTTGGTATAGGTATGAAGGTAGAGAATTTAATAGAATTATGCATGGATTATATTGTTGTCTCAAATAGGGAGCGGGCCAGTGCTGGGACATTGACTTAACCTGAGTACGCCAATCAAACTAATAATACTAGTTTTTAATACTTTTGCAAATTTGAATTTTCAATATTTTCAATACTTAATAATCATCAATTAAAGTAAACATGGAGGAAGAAATGGGAGCAATTGCAAAGTATATGGATATGGGAATAGAAATGGCCATTGCTTATGTGCCGAAAGTATTTCTTGCAATCCTGACTCTGATTATTGGCTTTTGGATTATTGGTCGTGTAGTTAGATTCGCAAGAGCTGCAATATCCAGTTCAGGACTGGACATCACCTTGAGTAAGTTCATAGCATCATTGTTAAGCATAGCACTCAAGATTATGTTGTTGCTGAGCGTTGCGAGTATGTTTGGAGTGAATACGACTTCTTTCATAGCCATTTTCAGTGCCTTGATGGTCGGCATTGGGATGGCATTGAATGGAACCTTGGCTCATGTGGCATCAGGTGTCATGCTGATGATTTTCAAGCCGTTTAAGGTGGGCGATCTCGTGAAAATAGGTGGAGGTGCTACGGTAGGTACTGTGGATGCAATAAATGCTTTCAATACTACACTGAAGACTCTGGATAATAAGCGCATCATTATCGCTAATAGCAATGTAACAGGAAATGACATCACTAACATCTCAGGACAGGGTCAAGTGGGGGTGGAATTGACTTTTGGTATCGGTTATGATGATGATATAGATAAGGCTAGACAGATCATACTTGAGGTGGGTAAGAAGTGTCCTCATATTCTGGATGGTTCGTCAGCCCCAGCTCAAGGCGTGGTGGTTGCAGAACTAGGAGACAGCTCAGTCAATCTGGCTACCAGACCGTTCTGTAAAAGTGAGCATTACTGGGATACGCTATTCTATATGCAAGAGCAGGTGAAAAAAGAATTCGATAAGCAAGGTATTGGTATTCCATATCCGACGATGGATTTGAATGTGAAGGGTGGGAGTGTGCCAGCGTAGGGCCCTACAGCGATAGAGAATTATGAGCGGCTGCCTCTTTATGGGGTGGCCGTTTTTTGATTGTTGAGGTTGTCACTAAGTGATGAAATTGGAGCATTTTTATTTTTATAATCATCACCGACGATGACTGAATCGCCCCTCATCATCTACTTTTTTTTCAAACCAAGATCGAAAATCAAGGAGGCTTTTTATGCTATGATCAATAGTCAATTTAGCTTTAGTACATTATAAGATTAGTCTATCGATTTTCATCATAATCGACTAGTTATTTGTCATAGTGGTCAAAATGAATTTTTTGTAAAGTGCCCCTGATTTTTTAAGCTATAGCTATTATAAGAATATTAAACTACGCCTATGTCTCTAATCACAACCAGTTAATACAGCATATAAGTTTGGTCTGCCATCTTGCAGTTTATTTTACTAGAAGCTGCGAATGTGCTTTTTTCTAACAAGGCAAGGCTTGTCTTGTGATCGTATGCCTCGACATAGGCCATCCCCATAAATAGGGAGATTTAACTTTGACCATATTCTGCTAAGTAATTGTAATAAGTTGTTACTAAATTTATTTTGAAGTTCCTAAACAATCTAAAAATGATCACACATAACCCAATATTGACTTTTGAGAACCAGGCTGAGCCAGCCAGAAGAAGACAGTTACAGCGAATTAACTCAGTAGTCATTATAGAAGATGAGAAAGATTCTCAAGTCTTATTGAAGAAAATATTGGAACAATATTGCTCTGGCACTCAAATATTAGGTGTCGCTGCGAATATTAGTGAAGGAAGAGAACTATTGTCACTCAATCCAGATATTGTCTTTCTTGATGTACAATTAGGCACAGACTGTGGTTTTGAATTATTGCAATCATTGCGTCAGAGGTCATTCAAGCTTATAGTGACGACGGCATTCAAGGAGTATGCCCTGAAGGCTTTTGAATATGAAGCCATTGCTTACGTGATGAAACCCTATAGCCCCAAAGCCATAGTGGAAGCAGTAGATAGAACTAAAAAGATTCTCCATGATAGACATATCTACGATAGGCTGTCTTCGCTGATAAATTCTCAAGTCAGGGTTACTAGAATATCAGTACCTACAGCAAAAGGTTATGAGATCATAGAGCTTAATTCTATTATCAATATCGAGGCAGATCGATCCTATTGTTCCATCTATCTCGATAACGAAGAAACCTTGGTTGTCAGTAGATCACTTAAGGAAATGCAAGAAATGTTACCTGCTAGCCAATTTTATAGATCGCACACTTCACACCTTATTAACCTGAAAGGCCTAGAGCGATACTCCAAAGAAGATGGGGGTTATGCAATTATGACTAATGGTAAATCCATCCCCATTTCAAGGAGAAAGAAAATAGAGTTCATAGAACTTCTGAAGTCGGGTCTTCTAGGCTATGAGTAGGTTGAGCTTCAGCTCTTACTCTATTATGAGCAGTTTATTCTTATTGCTTTGGTTTTCTGTGCCGTATGCTGCTTTTGCACAAGCGTTAAATTTCGATCAAACAAACTACACTATAGAAGATGGTCTACCTTCTAATGAGTGCCACGAGTTACTACAGGATAGCTTGGGCTATATCTGGATAGCGACTGATAGGGGACTGGTCAGATATGATGGATATGAATTCAAGACTTACGGCATTCAAGAAGGCTTAGAAGATCTTAGTTGTCTGGATATAGCTATGGATGAGATTGGTTATATATGGGTATTGACTCTTAGTGGTCGGGTCTATAGTTATGATACTGATGGTGATGAAATTCTTCCTTATCAACATCAATCGATTCTAGATTCTTTTCTTAGAATTACCAAGATGTTCACCTTTGATGTTTCTGAATGCAATACACTGTCATTTGTACTCGAAGGCATAGGTATTATAGATATTTCTGAGGATGGACAATCAGAATTATATAGGGAGGAACAACGAGATAGCTTGCTATTGTTCTTTACTAAGACAACTGGAAGTGGTATATTGACAGCTAATAATACTAGATTGGGACCGCCAAATTATAAAGAAAGACATGATCTGAGGAGGATAGATGAGGATAATTATATTTCAGAAGACTATGAGGTACACCATAATAATCTCAGAGTAAAAGGTGTTTTTTCTAAAGAAGCAAATTTACGAAATAATGATGCTTTTTTACTTCCGGAAGGTATGGTCTTACTTGCTAACGGTGGTGTTGATTATTATTTTGAAAGAGACACCGTGCTGATTAGAATGCATCAGAATGAATTTGAAGATCTCACTATAGTTAATGATACTTCCATCATAACGTGTGAGGTGAATCAGAAAGGTGTCAGTTTCTATAAGAACTATTCTGACTTACTATATGATCAAAAAGAGACCTTGATTCAAGGTGTATCAGCCACATGTAGTCTCATAGATCAAGATCATAATATATGGGTAACCACAACAGATCAGGGGCTATTTAAATTGGAGCGGAAACTTATAAATAGTCAAGTAAGTACAGTGGCAACAAATAGGAAGGTAACCAACATCGAGCAAGGACATTCTACGATTTATTTTGTGCTTGAAAAAAATGCCTTGTATAAAAGAACTCAGCACAATACAGATAGCTTAGTGTTATTTGATCGTTCCGACTGTTTATACTCTTTGGGTTTTGATAAGTATAAGAATGATTTGATTATATGTAATCTCCTTTCCGAGCTATACACTGAAGAAAATAACTTCTCACCCATATTATTTTTTAACTACAAATTTAGAGCAGCTGTAGTTCCTGCGGCAATTCATAAAGCTTTTGTTCTAGCAAAAGAGGAATATGTGACCACGAAAGTTAATTCAATTCAGGTATACACTGATCTTGATAGTTTACAAGAGTATAATTCAGAGGAGTCGGAAGATGTGCTCAGAGTATTAGGGGTCGCACGGATATCGGCGGGGCATTATTTGCTGGGTACTGTCAATGGCTTGCTAGAGTTTAATGACCAAATTATACAAGAGTTGGACAATAGACCTAAGCTGCTTGAAACCAGGATCAATGATATAAAAAAACTTGGTGACAAATATCTTTTCGCGACCATGGGCAACGGCCTGGTCGTGTGGGATCTAAAAGATGAGCTTAGTATGAAAGCTAAGAGTGAAGGACTATTATCAGATAATATCGAGCAGATTTTCATAGATAAGAAAGAGCATATTTACTTGAGTACCAAAGCGGGACTCGGCAAATTATGGTATGATGATAATGATAGCCTCCATATCAAAAACTATACGACTTTTCATGGTCTTCCGTCCAATGAGGTCAACGACGTTACAGAATGGAATGACACCATCTATTTAGCTACTGGTAAGGGCATCGCAATGCTGACTGAGGATTTGGAAGTTGCTCCGAAGCATCAGGTATTACTTGAAGACGTCCTCATGGCAGGGGACAGTAGTCTTGTTGATTTGGATGATATTTCATTAGCTTACAATGATAACAATCTTTCAATTCACTACAAGACGATAGACTATACGATGAAGTCAAAGATCGACTACAGATATAGATTAAATGAAGGACCTTGGACGGTAACAAGATCGACCTTTGCTAGTTTTTCAGCGCTGCAGCCTGATACTTATCTATATGAAGTGCAATCCAAGAATAGAGATGATATCTGGAGTGAGTCCACTACACTTTCATTTACCATAGATCTCCCCTGGTGGAAAACCTGGTGGTGTTATTTTTTAAGCTTCTGTCTAGTAATCTTATTGGGATTCTACATATACAAGAGAAGAATAAGTTTTCTCAAGAATAAAATAAAAGTTGAGAGAGAGATCCGAGAGTTAGAAAGATCCGCTCTACAAGCTCAAATGAATCCGCATTTTATTTTCAATTGTCTGAATTCTATTCAGAGATTCATCATGGATAATGACAAGGAGAATGCAATGGAGTACTTAGCTAAGTTTGCTACTCTGATCAGACAATCCCTTAATGCCTCCAATGAGAAAAAGATAAGTCTGGATCAGGAAATATTAATGTTGCAGAATTACCTTGATCTAGAGAAACTGCGGTTCAAAAAGAAATTTGATTATAAAATCATTTTGGATGAGGCCGTCGTGCCAGAGGAAATCAGTATTCCTCCTTTGCTGGTTCAGCCCTATGTTGAAAATGCCATTATCCATGGGATGCAAGGTCTCGAAGTGGGAGGATTAATAGAAATTCATATAAAGAAGATCAACCCGAATCGGATCGAGATATGCATCCGAGATAATGGAAAAGCAAAGTCTTATGGGATAAAAAACCCCGAACACAAATCTCTGGGTATGTCTATCACATCCAGAAGATTGGCCCATAATAATCAACTCGCAGACGATTCGATACTCATCGAGCCTAGTTATAGTGAGGAAGGTGCTGAGGTTGTTATTACTGTATCCATCTAGGTGTATCCTCCTGCTTACCAGTTATTGCTCAAATCCTACCACTGGGAAACTCACTGGCTTTTCTAGCCTTCCTAAAGTTTATGTTTATAGATATTCACTACTTGATGAAAGCAATACTATGGGACGGGTCTAAGAAGATTAATGGCGAGATAATTCTTGGTGAGGAGTCTATTCGATTTGAGCTAGCTGATTTTTCTGATACTGACTTGAATTTTAATATTACCTATAATGAGATATCTAAAGTGATCAATTTTAAGCTCTATGACATAGCTAAAGTTGGTATCGAAATTATAACAGATATGAAAAAGCGAAATGTGTTTATAGTTGAAAACCCTAAAGGCTTAATGCAAAAGATACGGAGGCATTGTGGATTATTGACAAATTGACAAAGTTTATAGTAGTGACTATGTTCTTGATTATATAAAAAAATTGCTTAATAGAATGATGAGTGCTCATTCAGTAAAGACAGATGAATGTTTGCATTGAACGACTTCAGTGTTTGATTTAATTTTGATTATGAGGATTACATTTTTGGCTATTACATTAAAGAAGTCTTGTCTACTTATGACGCTTCTAATTGGTTCTATATCATTCGTAAATAAATCTCCAATTCAGGCACAGTGTACATCCACAGAGGTACAATTAGAAATATCATATACAGCCTTTGGGACAAGTATAAATGGTGATGCCATAAGAATATCAAATTCCTCATCACAAGTCATACTGTATTGTCAAGAGTTTGGACAGAATAATTTTGTAGATACTCTTTGTGTTCCGGAAAGCACCTCAATAGATATATATGGATATGATATACAAGGAGAAAACTGGGGTGAAGCAACCTTAATTTTACGATACATTAATGACCCTTCAGATTGTGGTCCATCTTCAGATTCTACACTGGTAGATATTTTTACGAATCTAGATGGAATGGGACAAATGATATGCGGAGCAATGATCACTAAAGATGTGTTTTTAGATAATTTCACAACGCCTGATGTTTTTTGTTCAGGTTCTGAGCCTGAATGTATTACGGATACCATTTTTCTGACCCTAATGCCTGGAGTGAGTAATGTGGAAGTTGACTTCCTTGATTTTGTGACAGACGACGGAAACTTGAATTTCAATTTTGCTTTAGACCAAATGACAGATTTTCCATTTTGAGCAAGTTGATACATTGTCTTGCGGACAAATTTATGATGTACTGCTTGGAGTAACAGACAATGATGGTAATATGGTGAATTGTGATTTGGTGTTTATGGTGGAATGTAACAATGAACCTGAAGTTGTTTTTGCTACCTATTCTAAGTACATAGGTGATACTCTAGAAAATCACATTAATAGGGTTAAGCATTTTGACGGAAACAACTATATTCTGGGTCACAATGAGATTGATGGCGTAAAGCATCCAAATTTCACAAAGCTTGACTCTTTAGGAAATATCGAGTGGAGTGTAAGATTTGTAAGTCAGTATCAATTATTTGATTTTGAGCAATTAGATAATGGTAGATTTATTTTAGTCGGTAGAACAGAGCCAGTATTAGTCGATAATGTCTTGCAAGATAATGAATCAGTAATTATCCAAGTAAACCCATCAGGTTCGGTATTCAAAGAAACTAAACATCAAAATCCAGGCAGTGAAACACTGGTAAATATAGTTAGGCACAAGAATCCCGCAAATCCTGATTTCCCCTTTTATGTTACAGGATATCATAATAAGCTTGTAAACCCTAATTTAAACTTTGATACCACAGGATTTCATGAAATAGAGACTCCATCAATTGCCTTAGATATAGTGATTTTAATGAATCTTGATGGAGATGGAAACATCAACTGGACAAAAAGATATTCTAATGGTAATGATGACGAATTTGCAAGTTTCTTAGAGCCATTATCAGATGGCAATCTTCTTCTTGGTGGAAACGTCAAAATTAATGTTTCTAATTCTAAGAGTCAGCTTGTAAAAATATCTGGTCTTGACGGCAGTGTAATTAAATCAGTTAAATCAAATAGACCAGAAGTATATAGAAACTGTGCAGAGTTAGACGCATCAAGAATGATAGTGTCTAGTTCTTCTGCCGATAGACTCTATCTCTCTGTAGTGAACTCTGACTTAGAGCCTCTTTCTTCATATGATCTTGAATTATCGCAATTCAGTGAGATTTCAGATGTTAAGGTTATGAGCAATGGTCTAATTGCTATTGTTGGATTAAGGTCTGGTGACCTACCTGCCTTGATGTTACTGGCTATAAATAATAACGAACTTAGTTTTGTAAGTGGAATTAGATTTCCAACACAACTTTTGGAAATTTCCAATCCTGTAATCGAAGTAATTGAAGAAACTATTGTATTTGCTGATTCTAGAATAAATGAAGAAGACTCTGAAAGAAAGCGTGATATCGTAATTAATCAATTTGACTATGAAGAGATTCCATTTTGTTATGAGGCATATTCTGATTTATTTCTTCCTGTTACACTGGCACTAGAAGATGATTCAAGTGGATCTGTAGAGTATAATTATCCTGATGGGGTAGGTTCTCCCAATGCTAGAGCAAATCCTTTTATTTCAATAGATTATTGTAAGCCAATCGAATGCCAAATAGCTATGTTTTATTCTGCACAATGCAATATTTTAAATCTTAACAGCGCTCCATTTGGTTTCGAAGACGAAGATGCAGTCACTTACTCATGGAGTAGTCCCAATACTTCTTTCGCAACAACTGTCTCAGATACAGTATGGGTCTATGATGGAGACTTAAGTGAGGTGATAATATGTCTTGAAGCAACTGATGGCAATTGTATTGCTATGACCTGTGATACGGTCAGTGTAATTAAACCCTTACCTCCGGTATATGAAGATTGCCCGAATGAAATAATTGTAGAAACCAATGAATGCGCAGTCATACTCGGTAATGTAAATTATTCGGCTTTTGATGCTTGCCAGAATACAACCATACAGTCAGAATGTGTTAGAAGTGATGGCCTATCATTAGATAGCAGCTATGAGATAGGCGTAACAGATATAACATGTACAGCCACATCTATTTCAGGATTGACTGCAACTTGTGAATTTCCAATAATTGTAATCGATACTGAACCACCAACTTGTATATTTAATGGAGGAAGTGGGAGTATTAATAACCAAGGTGTATTTGTTTTAGATCCTGTTTTTTATGGCCTACTGTCATTTGATAATTGTAGCGACGTAGAAATATCTTTAAATGTTACAGAATTAACGTGTGATGATCTAGGAGAGAATCAGATTGTGCTCACTGTTATTGATTCTTCTGGAAATTCAAGTTCATGCGCTAATTTTTTATATCTAGAGGATCCTAACAATCATTGTAATATTACTTGCGATAACACTGGCGTACATTTCGATGGCCAAGACGATTATATCATTGCTGATTCACCCCTGAGTGGTAATACAGATTATACCATACACCTTAATTTTAAACCTGGCTCCCAAACAAATGGTCCTTTCAATAGATTAATCGGCCACAATGGATTTGAAGTCGAGTTGGCCCTTAATGGAAATGAAGTGGCATATTACAATGGTTCAAGATGGATTGAGCCAGGTATAATAGTCGACGATGGTTGGCATAGTGTGACATTGGCTAGGGAAGGCACAGACTATAGCTTATGGTTAGACTCGGACCTTATAAATTCATCAAGTGGTCCAGCCAATTTGGATTTTATGGGTTCAATTTTCATTGGATCGCAGAAAGATGTCGGTGAATTGTATACAGGAGAATTAGATAATTTAAGTATATGGAATAGAGCTTTGGATCAGATGGATGTACTGCAATTGCATTCTGATTGTCTATTGACAGGAGATGAGCCGGGTTTAGTGCTCTATTATAATTTTGAAGAGGGTCTTGGTAGTCAAGATAATTCCATGATCTCTGGCCCTATAGACCTTGCTGGTGGAGATAATTCAGGCACTTTCAATGAATTTCAATTGGAAGGTGCAACTTCGAATTATGTATGTAATAATCTAATTATAGAAGAGTTATGTAATATTATAGATGAATGTGATCCTGACACAATACCACCAACCATAACCTGTGAACCAGATACCCTAATTGTCGAAATAGGCTCTAATTTAATGGCATCCATCTCTGATATGGATTTATCAATAATGGCCCAAGATGATTGTGGTCAAGCATCAATTATAACTGGATTTGAATTGGAAGTAAATTGTAGTGCTGTAGGAATGCAGGGTTTGAACAGTACAGTTTTAGCAGAAGATGATTCAGGCAATGTTTCTGAGTGCCAGGTAGATATAATAATAACAGATCCTAATAATTTTTGCAATCCTTGTATGGATGACAATGAGCCTCCATTTGCATTCGATTGTTCAGTAACAATGCCACTGGTAATTACGACGGAATTAGATTCAAATGGTCTGTCATTAATATCTTTTGAAGATTGGGATGCCCGAGTATTAGATAATTGTAGTGCAGTTATACTACCTGAATTTGAGTATACAGCAGGGTGCGATGATGTTGGCCAAACTTTTTTGTGGGATGGAGAATTCTTAGATGATTCTGGCAATTCTACTCCTTGCCAATTCGGTCTAGAAACGATAGATCCTAACAATTACTGCGCTTGCCTTAATGACACGATTCCACCCGAAGTTCTTTGTCCGGACTTTGCAATAACAGTTAATTTAAACCAAAATAGTGAAGAAACCATCAGTCATCTGGACTATGATATATTTGCAATAGATAATTGTACAGAACTTGTACTCTTTTCTGGGTCTACACTTGCTACTTGCGACATGGTTGATGCTGGTATACAATCCTTTATTGTTACTGTGTCCGATGAAAGCGACAATTCCATTCCGTGTGAACTACGTTTTGAGGTAAAGGATAATTCGCCTGTATCAATAGAAAGTTGTGGGGCTATTACTAGAGGCTTGTCCCTTGCAATGGAAGTAATTCTGGAACCCTCTGAGGTAAATGCAGTTATAAATGAAAACTGTAATTTTGAGTTATCATTGGAGAGATCTCTCTACGACTGTAGTGATTTAGGTTTCGCACAGTATACGATTTACGCTACTGATAATATGGGATCTATTGACACTTGCTCGAATCAAATTCAGATTGTTGATCCATTTGAAATTTGTGAGTCGGAGTGTAATGCCAGTTTTGTAGAAATTGGCGTTGCGGAGTGTTATTTCATTGAGTTAGAGTCAAGACTAGATGGTTTTCAGTCTGGTGAAGCGTATGTGTGGACTGTCAATGGGCAATTTATTTCTGAGGCACAAAACCTTAGCCACGATTTAGGTGGAGCTGGCAACTTTGAAGTATGTCTAGAAGTCAGTGATGGCTCGTGTACCTCTACGCCCTATTGCGAATCCTTCAGTAGAGAAGTTGTTTTCCCTGTTTTTGCTAATTGCCCTAATGTAAATATCGAAGTATCTGTGGATGAAAACTGTGAACAGTCTGTAACTCCGCCAGATATACAAGTTGATTTTTATTGTAGTATTCCTGGGCAGCTTCCAGGTCCTATATCTTTTGCTCGTTCAGATGGAAAAGGTATCAACGAGCCTTATACCACTGGAGTGAGAGTCTTGGTGACAGCTTCCTTTGCTGATGATTACGGCACACCCAGTCTCTGTCAATATTTTGTTGATGTTATTGATGATACTAGCCCCATTATTACTGATTGTGCTGAATTGAATGTGTTTCTAGATGATACTGGTACTTATGTTATTGATGTAATCTTGTTGGACTATAATGGAAGTGATAATTGCGGTATAGTTGAAGTCCTGCTAGATGTTTCTGATGTTGATTGCGATGACTTAGGGGTTTCAACTTATGAAGCCACGATTTTTGATGCCGCAGGAAATTTTGATGTCTGTAGTAATAGTTTGATTGTTAGAGATACGATTTCACCGCGTATTGAATTTTGCAATGAAGTTCAATTAAATCTGGATGATACTGGTGTAGCACAACTTGATCTTGCAGATATAGATTATCTCACAATTGATAATTGTAGTAACAATCTTAATGTTCAAGTAGAATCAACAAATTTCTCGTGTATCCTGGGTCTGTCCAGCTCATATATTCTAACAGTAACTGACGACTCTGGAAATACCGCCACTTGTAGTAACACAGTCATTCTCGATGATGTGTCCCCACCGATGTGTCAGATTGAATCTTTACAGCAACTTGAATTAGATGGAAATGGAATTGCTGTATTATCCATAGATGACATACAGTTTACAGCCTCAGATAATTGTGCAATTGATGGGGCAATTTTGGTCGGAGCACAAGTGTTTGATTGTAATGATCTAGGTTTTCAAAATGTAACAATCGAGGTCTCAGACGTCTCGGGAACTTCAAGCAGTTGCTCTGCTCAAATCAGTATAGTAGATGCCCAAGCCCCAAACTGCCAAGTTGTTGACATTACAGTGATGCTAGACGCTAACGGCCAAGCTTTTGTGGATGACCAATTATTACTGAATCAGGCTGCTGATAATTGTTCCTTTCAAATAATGGAAATATCACAAACCAATTTTGGCTGTAATGATATTGGTGCAAATACAATCTCATTTACTGTCGTGGATGAATCCGGTCTAGAGACATCTTGCCAGACAGTTGTAACGGTAACCACCGACGATCTTAATGCTAATTGGGATTCAAATATACAAGGCTGTAGGCAGTATGAATTTGTACCTGATAATACAAGCTATCCTACATATGACTGGGACTTTGGAGATGGAACAACTTCAAACGAAATATTGCCTATTCATGAGTATCAAGGCAATGGTGTATATAACGTATGTCTTACTGTAGAGGATTCAGGCTGCTCTAATACAAAATGCCAAGAATTAGTAGTAGAGTTTAATTGTGAAGGTTGCTTTGTCGTTTTCAACTCTGAACAAGATTGCTATAGTTTAGCTATGACCAGTTTGGTGACAGACTACACGGATAATGTAACTTATAACTGGACAGTCAATGGTGTCTCTGTTTCGAGTTTGCAAGATTTCAACTATTTAGCACCAGGCCCAGGTGAGGTCGAGATTTGTCTATTTGCTCAAGACGAATTCTGTGAAGATACTTTTTGTGAAACTATTACGATCACTGAAGTACAACCTATTCTTGCCTCTTGCCCTATGAATGATGTAGTGCTTACCGTAAGTGTAAACTGTGATCCAGTATTTTTTATTCCTGACCTTGAGGTAGTATTCTTTTGTGAAAATGAAACAATTGATCCTGTAGGCTTTCAATCTATAAGAAGCGATGGAATTAGCATAAATAATCCTTTTGGAATAGGAACCACGACGGTCAGTACAACATTCGAAGATGGCTATGGGGCAATTGTCACTTGTAACTATACCGTAGTTGTTATGGATAACCTTGATCCAGAATGCATTTCAGATAGTTATGTTGTCGAATTACCGGAAGATGGCGATACTGTACTTGTCCAATCTGATCTTATTTCTCTTGTAACTGATAATTGCGAAGTAAGCAGTATCGAATTGGCCATTAGTACTTTTGACTGTAGTATGATAGGTGAGTCTTTTCTTGTATTTGTAGCAACTGATGCTTCTGGAAATACTGTGTCTTGCAATCTTAGTCTTACAGTGACGCCGCCGTTGTTGCCAGATTGCATTGAAGGTTTTATGGTCGAAATTCCAATCGATGAAGAAGGTAATGGTGCCTTGGATATAGTTCCTGTTAATGATGCATTTTCCACTTCGTGTGGCGGTTTAGAATATATGGGCCTCACTTTTGAATACACTTGTGCTGATATAGGTCTCATAGAATCTGATTTCGTTTTATCAAGTGACTACGGTGATAGTATGACCTGTGCTATTTCAATTGTTGTTACAGAGTAAGCATCCGAGCAACTACATCTATGTTGTCTAAAATAATCCCATTTTTTTTACATAAAAAAAAGAAACATGGATTACCAAGAATTCAAAAGAGATTTTCAGCGCTCAGGCATGAACCAAAAAGC
>Ga0209187_1001397_pt1 | contig 28219 bp, 30 predicted proteins | sample BantaG_FD_187430 | JGI IMG/M metagenome (GOLD analysis project Ga0209187, IMG submission 187430) | Marine algal microbial communities from Bantry Bay, Ireland - BantryBay_4 metaG (SPAdes) (version 2) | ecosystem: Host-associated > Algae > Red algae > Unclassified | place: Bantry Bay, Ireland...
CACTGGTGGGACCAGTATGCTGATTCTAATGGTTACTTAGGTAAAACTTATGGGCATCAAATTCGTAACTTTGATAGTCGTTGGGACCAATTTGCTTCTGTTATTAACGAGCTTAAAAATGGAGGTAGAAGAGGGCATTTAACTTTTTGGAATCCTACTGAATTAAATGAAACTGCTTTACCTCCATGTTATACAGGAATGACATTTGTATTAACACATAATCAAACTGTATTAAACATGAATATGCAATTTAGAAGCAGTGATGTATTTTTAGGTTTGCCTTATGACTTTATTGTAGGAGCAATGTTCTTAAAACATTTTGCTAAAGAGACTGGTAAAAAACTAGGTACGATTAAATATTCTTTAGACAATGCTCATATATATATGAATCATTTAAAACAGTGTGATAAATATTTAGTTTCTGAAACTTATAATTTGCCTGTCATAGATAAAGATAATAGAATTAAAGGCTATAAGTGTAGCCCTCATATTGAAGCTAAATTAAATAATTAATTATGCATTATACTGAGCGAGCAAAAGAAATTGTCAATAAAGTTTATCAACCTACAGGTATTTTAAATCATACTCAAAGTAGCGCTTTTATGTGGGAGTTCTCAAGCAAAGCGTCTGTTGAAATAATAGATGAAATACTAAAAGTTGTTGAAACAAGGCATGACAGAGAAAAACTAATATTACTTAAAGAAGAAATACTTAAAAACAAATAAATATGAACTTTTTAATTTTTGACACAGAAACAACAGGCTTTACAAAATATTGTGATGATAATGGTAAAGACTTAAAAAACCACAACAGAATAACACAATTAGCTTTTATACTGTGTAATAATAAAGGCGATGAATTACATAAGTTTGAATCACTTGTTAAACCTAATGGTTGGTTTATTCCAAATGAAGATTTTTTTAAAGAAAACAATATGTCTACAGATAGATGTGAAAAATACGGTATTCCAATATTTGATGCTTTAAGAGAATTACAAGAAGCTTTAAAAAGATGTGATTATAAAGTTGCTCACAACATTTCATTTGACAATAGAATGATAACAGCTGAAATGATAAAATCAAAAATAACAAAAGAATTATTCCAATTTAAAAAAGGTTTATGCACAATGAGAAGTTCTAGAGATTTTGTTTTAGCTAAAGACAAAATGAATAGAACTAAAGCGCCTAATTTACAGGAACTTTACAAGTATCTTTTTAACGATACATTTGATGGAGCGCATGATGCTTTAGAAGATGTTAGAGCAACAAAGAAGTGTTTTTTAGAATGTTTAGATAGAAATATAATAACGCTTTAACACGGTTGATTTTAATCACTTCTAAGACACTTTTATTTTAAAAGAATGTTATTATACTTTAAATTTCTAAAAGCTCCAGAAAAAGCTGTTTCTGTCATTCCTGAAGCTTATTTGTTAATTATTAATATGTTGCTTTAATGTTTTATTTATTAATAACTTTAGCATAATTTTAGCACTTTATTTTTTATGCTTATACTTATACTTTGTATTTTAGCAATGTAATTAATAATAACGATCTATAATAGATCATAAAAACATGTAACAATGGCAAAGAAAAAAAATTTTTTACTAGATTTAGTGAAACAAAGAACAGAGAGTAATGTTGTTAAATCCCGTTCAGGATCTGGAAGAACAACTTATTTAGACAGATTCGTTGGTGTTTTAACTGACGAAGAAAATAATCCAACTGAACCAAAAGATCGAGTTGAAATCATCGCTGAAATTTCTGCTGAAATTTTACAAGAGCAGCTTGAAAAAGATGGTACTTTAGATCAGTTCGAATTGACTGAATCAAAAGACGGTCCTTTTGACGTTATGTTGGCAGATATTAACCGTAAAGTTAAAGCGCAAGTTGCTTCAGCTATTGCTAATAACCAAAATTCAACTTCTATTTCTTACAACGAGAACTACAAAGACAAATGGGAAGTTGTTAAAGATGGTAAAATGGTATCTTTACAAGCTAAAGACTAATTGCTTTTCACAATGTGAATTATTGAATTAGTTCAAACAAAATTCCTCGCTCACTTTTTAAGTTTCGCCTCGTATCGCTACGAATAACGCTTAAATCGGAGCGAGGTTTTTATTTTAAGACTGCTTTAAATTTTAACATTAATAATTTTTATTAGTCATTAATATAGTTTAAATTTACATAACATTAAAAACATATAGAAAATGGATGATTTATTAAAATTTAGTTTAGTGCAAATTAATTTGTATAATATGTACAGAAAAAAAGCGTTATCCGAAGAAGATAATTTAGCAGCTAAATCTTGGAATAAAAAAATTGTTAAAATCAAAAAAATTATAGCGATATTGTCTAATGACTAAGCAGCTCAAAATGGAAAACTTAAAAAGCATACCTAAAAGACTAAGTAAAAAATTAAAACTTGATAAAGATAAGCAAGTTGTAGAAACAATTTTTAAAACTAAAGAAAAAATTGATTTTACACCTAATGTAAAAAGCGGTAAAACTAAAATATTTTTCAACGAATTAAAAGCTAAAGACTACGCAAATCAAAAAAGATCTTATTCTTACGAAGCTCTTTGTAATGCGACAATTAGAATCATATCAACCAATATTAATAAGTCAATGAAAAATATTCATTGCTTTGCGGTTCCTAAATAATTTAATCATGAAAAAAACAGGAATAGAATTAATTGCTAAAGAAAGATCTGAACACTTTACAAAGCACAATAGAACTATTGAATATGATATTAACAATAATCATAATTTTCAATTAGGAGAAGCTGCTTGTAACTTATGTTATGAAGCTATTGAAGAAATAGACTGCAGGCATACACCTCCTGTTGATTGGGATTTAAAAATTTGGCAAAAAATGTGCGATAAACCATATCAAGAAAGATTAGTTATTGCTGGAGCATTGATTGCGGCTGAATTAGATAGAATCAATAATATGGAAGGTCATGGATAAATAGCAATCTAAACGTCAACGGTTTACAATCTGTATTAGTCAGGTGTTGCTATTTTTATTGAAGTTGGGGTGTGGTTACTCTATCCCCTCTTAGCAATCGGAGGCAAGAGAGAGAACAGCACACTGCTCGCTGTTAATAGATCTTCAGCACCATTAGTGCAACCCTAACTTCTTTAAACAAAGAAACCCGCTATTCGATATGAGTAGCGGGTTTCTTTTTTACATTAAAATCATAGACACATCTTCTATTTCTAATTGCCAAAGCAGATACCTAAATTCCATTAAGAACTGCTTAACGTCTTCTCTATTTTCCATTGTTATTGTTTTTAAATTAAGAGGTCGTACTTATTTCGTACTTTTAGTATTTAATTCGTACAACCCCAACTTCATTTTTTTTGCGCCCATATTATCATCGCTAATAATATGATGCAACAAATCATTGTAAAATAAATTAATGGTTTCCACATTTTATTATTTTTAAGTGTTAGATTTCACTAGTCTAAATAGCATTTTAAAGACTTTTAAGAGACCTTTAAACACTAAGATTATAGCTACTATAATTGATGCAATAAAAGCTCCTAGAAGCTTTAAAATTGTTTCATTTGACATAATATTAAGTATAAAAAAACCCGACATTACATCGGGTTTTGATTAGTGATTGTTAGGTTTATTTCTTTCTTTTAATCACGCTTAACATTCGTCCGTTCTTGATTAATTCATAATCTTTGAATCTTTCGTTGTAAGAGAACGATGAATTGTTTTCTGAATTAGATACCGAAGTATCAAGACCGTTCTTAGAAGTCTTATGCGTCTTTTCTATAAGAGCTCCAAGATCTTCATCTTTCATTGCTTCGACATCGACACCGCTTAATTCAATTCGTTTAGCGATGATGAGGTCGATTACATCTTTTCTACTGATCTCCTTATTTAAAAGGGTTTCTAATAGAAATTCGTTTGTGTTGAAAGTTGAACGGTTTTCTTTAACCAATTCTGCTGTTCTCTGTTGTACTACTTTTAAAATGTTCATAATGATAGATTTATAATTATACATTATCTCACTTATATAGGCAGAGATATGCTCCTTACTTATATTGTTGTTATTACATGATGTCAAAGAACTTATATTCTTATTACTTATTTATTTATATTCAAATATAAAACTTAATAACGATACTTAAAAATATATTACGCTAAAGTTTTATATGATTACCTAAGACCATCTACACGATGGTTTCGACTATTAAAGTCTCTTCAGTTAGGTTGTTATTTAATCATATTTGGATGTAGATATATTTCAAGTATAATATCATTTATATTATCAAAAAATATAAATGGTTCACCTGTCTCTATTTCATCGATTCTCCCTGAACCGTCTTTATTAATTATTAATTGGCAATTATCGTTTAATAGTGATAACAAATAATCTAATCTATCCATAATTTATTTATTTTAATTATTATATCCAAGACGTCTCACGACGTTTCGACCATTCAGGTCTCATCAGTTGAATTAGTATTCTAAGTGATTTTGTATCTTCTCTTCTATATAATTAAAGTCTTCCATTTCACTAATAACTAATTGATTAGCTCTTATTATAAGCATATAGCTCATTATACTTATATTGTATTTATTACATAATCCTATGATCTTTCGATCTGATTCGATGGGTGATTTAATTGTCATATCTATTGCTTTTTTGTTATATGTAAATATAGCTATATTGTTTTATTTGATAAAGATCTAAGTGCTAAAGACCTGTTAAAGTTTAAAAGATTAAGGGGCCTGGGTGATCCCTATACCGCCGCACACGAACTTTTTTCCAATTATTTCCACACTTATACACAACCGAGTAAACGGAAAAAGCAATCGCGACACGATCTTTAACAGTCGGCTCAGCTAGCGGTCATAGGAATCGTAGTAAAAAATGAAGTTGGGGGGTGTTGCTAATTAAGTGTGCGATCAAAGAGTTTGCGTTAAATTTACGTAGCAAAATAAGGTAAACGTAAATCTCGTGCTAACATAGGAAAAAAATGACTCTTCAAATGCTAAGATTTGCGCTAAATTTACAAAAAACCGTGTCTAGAATTAGCAATTTGCGCTAAATTTACAATCATTTGCGCTAAAATCAATTTATAACTAACTGAAAATCAAGATATTATAAATAAATATTAGCATTTACCATTTATTTTATAAAAACTTTTTTATTCTAAAAATGAAAATATATAGTATATGAACTTGGGGGGGGCTTACATTTGCGTTTTAGCAGTTTTTATACCCTAACGTGCTGGAAATCAACAAACTAAAGTGTAAATCTAGCGTTTTGCAGATTTGCGCTAGGTTTGCGCTAATGCCTTAAGTTGCTGAAAGTCAGCTATTTACGTGTAAACGAGTTGCGGTAAAAGGGTTACGGGAGCTGAGTTACCTCGTTTCCACACCCAACTTCAATAAATACAATCGTGATATACGTTGTAAAAATATGAAGTTTGGGTGGAATTAGCAATTTTGAAAACCTTTTTTTATTACTACGTTTAAAACTTAGCTGTTTAGGAGACTTTTAAGGAACTTTTAGAAAAAAAGAGTGTTAGAGTATTCTGGAAAAATTTGGAGGCAGTGGAGGCACTTTAAAACTCCATCTGGAGCGTTCTGAAGTTAAAAATTTAAACAACTTTGACTGTTCGGAAATTTTTGACTTTTTTTACTGTGTTTTATTTTTTATATTATGAAATATTTTTCGTACATTTGCACATATCAAAATTTTTAATAAAATGAGTGAAAAAATAGCTACAACTTTGAACATTGATAAAGATATAAAAACATCTTTTAAAATGGAATGTATTCGCAACGAAGTGGAAATGAGTGAGACTGTTGAACAGATGATGTTAGATTACACTAAAGTCAGCAAAGAGATGCATAATATATTAGAATCAAGTAAAAAAGAATAAAATGGCTGAAGGAGGAGTTTTTGAAGAATCTATAAAAAATTCCATGAAAGAAAAAATGGAAGCTATGCTTGATGAAAAGTCTGAATTGCCTGTAGTTAATAATCCAAAAGTTATAGCAATTATAAAAGAGAGAATTGAAGAAGGTGAAACTCAGTGGGACCTTTTAAAAAAAATGGTTGACGGAAGTTTAACTGAAAGATTTATAAATGTTATATCTCAAATGGGAGATAAAGATTTTGCTAGAAATTATCTTAAGTTGCTAGAGCATTTTAAACCTAAAGTAACTAGAATGGAAGGAGGTGAATTAGAGCAGCAAGATACAACTATTAATATTCAAACTGTAATAGTTAATGCTGATGGTGAAAAAGAGGTTATATTAATAGATGAAATACAAGAAGATGAGTCGTAAAACTGAAGATCAAATACAAAGTGAATGTTACGTTTGGTTTAATAACACATACAAAAAATTAAGAGGTTGTTTATTTGCTGTTCCAAACGGTGGAGCTAGATCAGCTTTGCAAGGTAAGATATTTAAAATGACAGGTGTTTATTCCGGTGTAGCTGATATGCTTTTTATGTATAAAGGTAAAACATATTGTATTGAAATGAAAAATATTTACGGCTGTCAAAGTGAAAAACAAATAGAATGGGAAAAACACATTAAATCTCAAGGATTTTGTTACTATGTAATTAGAGATTTAAAATCATTTAAAATATTAATAAACCAAATAATAGCAAACCATTTAATAGATGAAAAATTACAATAAATACATATCTTCATTAAGTAAAAAAGAGTTGGTAGAATTAATAGTTGGAACAAATGAAAAACCACCTTTATTACTTCCTGATGAACCTAAATTTAGTAGACCTCAACTTATTTGGGCAATGTTAAAGCTTAAAGGCTGGAATCTAAATAGTGTTGAACTTGAAGTTAATTATATAATTAATAAAATTCAAGGTCACAAATGGGATTTACTTTATAATTATAATTATTTGAGATTTGATGTTAAAAAACCTTCTTTATACGTAGTTTTAATATTATTAATTTTTTCTTTATTTGGAATAATAATGATGTTTTGGTTAATATATAATTTGATATTTGAATGGATATAAAAGTAACTAATACGTTTAATAAAACAGCAAAAGTTTATTATCCAGGAAAGTATAGACAAATAGTTAGTATGGGCGGATCTCGCTCAAGTAAAACTTATTCTATACTTCAGCTCCTAATGATGGAGATGATAAGAAAAAAAAAGCTTAGAATAACTGTTTGGAGAGATACTAAAGTAACATGTAGAGCTACAGTTATGGAAGATTTCAAAAAAATAATAATGACCGATCAAACGTTATTTTTTAAGTTTAAAGAAAACAAACAGCTTGGAAGATTTACATATTTGCCAACTGGTTCTGAAATATTGTTTGAAGGAGCTGATAGCGTAGGTAAAGTTTTGGGTGGAGCTCAAGATATAAGTTATTTTAATGAAATTACTGAATTTTCAAAACCAGTTTATTTACAAATAACACAAAGAACAGCTTTAACTGTATTTGCAGATTATAATCCATCTAAAGACTTTTGGTTAGAAGGGTATAAAAATGATCCTAGAACTGTTTTTATACACTCTTCATTTAAAGATAATGCTTTTTGTCCAGAAAATATAGTTGAACAATTAAATTCTTATGAGCCTTGGGAAACTGGTAGTTATGAAGTTTCTGGTGCTGAAGTTTTATACAAAGGTTATCCAATATCTAGAAGTAATCAACCTCCTATAAATAAACTTAATGTTAAGCGTAAGACTGCAGATACTTATATGTGGTTAGTATATGGGTTAGGAATAGGTTCTGAAAAACCAAATCGTATATATAGAAACTGGATAAAAATATCTCCAGAAGAGTTTGACAGTTTAAATTACACAAGTTATTTTGGGCAAGACTTTGGAACGTCATCTCCTACAGCTAATTTAGAAGTAAAATACGATGGAGACGGAGGTTTTTATGTTTTCCCTAGGTTTTATAAACCACTATCTTCAATAGATCAATCTATATCTTCAATATTACAAAAAGATATACCAACAATGATTAAGCATACTAGTTTAGTTGCTTGTGACCCAGCTAAAAAAGAATATGTTAATATAATGCGTGATATAGGTTATTTAGCTGTTGAAGCTAAAAAGGGAAATAATTCTGTTTCGCCTGGAATAACAGTAGTACAAGGTTTTACGATATATTTTGTTAGCGGTTTAGATAAGCATTTAGCTGCGTTTAAAAAAGAATACGATAACTATTCTTGGGAATTAGATAGATATGAAAAGCCAACTGATAACCCAGTTAAAAAAGACGATCACTATATGGATGCTTTAAGATATATAATAACTTATCTTGTAAATTATCTTGGTATAAAAATATGATTATGCGTGAATAAACAAAAAAAATCTATTAAAAAAATTTTTTTTTGTTTATTTTCAAGGTACATTTGTTTTTATGAGATTAAGTCTACCTAAATTGAGCTGGCCTTCCTGGATGAGAAATGAGTCAGGAGACAGTTTTTATGATTTAACAAGTATACACAAATGGTATGAAGGAGCTTCTAATTTGCAGATGGCTCAAAACCACCCAATACTTACGCCTGCAATATTATTTGTATCTAAAATCTTCTCTCAAGCAAATTTTTCAGTAATACAAAAACATAGTAAAAATAAAATATTAGATCATAAATTTTTAGATTTAATTGATAATCCAAATCAATATCAAACTAAAGAGGATTTTTTAGAAACCTTAATGTTTGTTATGATAGCTCAAGGAGTTGCTGTTGTAGCTCAAAAAAAAATATTAGGTTTTGACGATGCAAAGTCAATGTTTGTTTTAGATAAAGATTTGATTAAATGGCCAGAAAATTTTAATAAAAGAACTTTTAGGTCTACTAGTGAAAAAGCTTTAAATGAATTTATTATTTATGATAAAAATGGTGAAAATTCTAAGTTTAGAATAAAAGATTTACTTTTCTTTTACGACTTACCAAACATGCTTAATAAAAATCCATTTACAGCTAAAAGTAGATTAGATGGATTAAGACAAACACTTATAAATACGCATGACAGCCTTATAGCTAAAAATATAATTCTTAAAACAAATGGCAAAGAATTAATTTCTGGTAAAAAAGAAGGTTTCCCATTATCACCTGAAGAAAAAGAGCAAGTTGAAAATTTATTTAATAATAAAATAGGTTTAGCATTTAATCGCAAAAGAGGTGTTGTCACAAAATCTGATTTAACTTACAAATCATTACATATTGCGCTAAGAGATTTAGGCTTAGACGAAAGTGTAAAAGTAGACGGCAACATAATTTACAGTGCACTTCACATACCTAAAGACATTTTATCTTTAGAGGCTAAAAAAACAACATATAATAATTTTAAAGAGTCAATGGTATCTTATATACAAAATGAGATACAACCTTCATTAAATAGCGCTTGCGCGGTATTTAATAAAAATAAAGGTGATGACAAAATTATAGGCGATTACACGCACATGCCTATAATGCAATTTATATTGTTAGAAAAGTATGACGTTGTATTTAAACAAGCTACAGCTTTAAAAGCTTTGTTAATGGTTGGTATTCCACAAGAATTAGCATTGGAAATGGTTGATATTGACAAGCGAACTAAATTGGGAGAATTAATTCAAAATACTTCAAATAATGGACAGCAAGAAAACAATGGCAACTCAAAAATTGAGTCAGAAAGAAAAAGAGCAATTGAAGAAGGAATTAGAATTGCGTAATATTAAAGTTAAAGATCATATAATTGTAAAAAAATAAATATGTTTAAGATACCTGAATTTAAAACTGATAAAGAATTATTTGATTTTCTTGTAGAAAAAGAAAGTGATATTTTTTACGTTAAAAAATCTGCATTAAAATATGCTGATAGTTTTACTGGAGGTATTCAAACTTTAAAAGATTTTGGAATAGCATCTAAATCTAATTTAGCTGATTCAAATGAGTTGAAAGTTAAAGCTGTAATAAATACAACTAATCTTTTAGATTCACATGGAGATGTTCACATAAAAGGATTATGGGATAAATCTTTATCTGAAAACAAAAGAATAAAGCATTTACAAGAACATAAAATGGCTTTTGATAAAGTTATATCAGATGGCGATAGCTTAAAAGCATACGCTAAAGAATATAACTGGAAAGAACTTGGATATGATGTTGAAGGTAAAACTCAAGCTTTAGTTTTTGAATCTATAGTTAAGCGCGAAAGAAACGCTTTTATGTTTAATGAATATAAAGAAGGGAGGGTTGATAATCACAGTGTTGGAATGCGTTACGTTAAAATGATAACATGCATTAATGATGAAGATTATGGAGCTAAATATGAAGCTTGGCAAAAATATTCTAAATTTGTAGTAAACAAAGTTGATTTAGAAAAAAGAAGATATTTTTGGGCTGTAACAGAAGCTAAAGCAATTGAAGGTTCAGCTGTGGTTTTAGGAAGCAATCAAATAACACCTACAATATCAATATCTGAAAATAAAACAATAAAAAATAAAAGAGTTTCTCCAGTAAAGAGTTGGCTGGAGATTAATTAGCCGCGAAAGCACTAAGCTTTAAGTTTATAGCCGCGAAAGCACTATAGCAAACAAAATAACAACTAATAATAATTTTTTTAAATCGTTAAAAATGACGGAAGAAGAAAAAAGGCAGCAAGAGCAAGATAAAAAAATTGCTGACGCCTTAGACAAAAAGTTTAAAGAAACTCAAGATGAGCTTAAAAAACTTCAGGATGAAGGGGCTACAAAAAATGAGTTGAAAGAGGCTATTTCTGCAATTGAAAAACAAGGCCAAGCTCTTGAAGATTTTATTGAAGAAATGAAAGAAAAACGTATTGTTACTATTCAAGAAAAATTTACATCTTTTCTTAAAGAAAATCAAAGCGAAATTAAAAATATTTACCACAAAGGTTCTGGTGAAATTGTTTTTAATCCCTATGAAGATGTTGACAAAGCGCCTGAAGACATTACCACAGGCAATGGAAATCAAATTGATGCCGTACCAAATGTAGCTGTTGCTAGATTAGGTGATTTTGACCTTAGAAACGATAATGGGCTTATTAGCCTCATGAACGTTTCCAGAACAGGAAAACCTTTTGCGACTTATACTGAAATGATTCCAAAAGACGGTGATTATGATTTTGTAGCTGAAGGAGCTGAAAAGCCTCAAATTGATTTTAAATGGGAAACAAGACACCCTCGCCCCAAGAAAATTGCAGCTTATGAAATTTTAACTGAAGAAGCTGTAACTGATTACACGCGATTATCTTCTATAGCTCGCACATACTTAAGACAAAAACACGACTTGTTTAAAGTTAATGGATTGTACTTTGGTTCAGGTGCAGGTGAAATTCCTTCTGGAGTAACAACCTTAGCTAGAACATTTGTAGTTGGAGCAATGGCTGATAAATTTGAAAATGGAAAAAGTAATTTCATGGACAAAATTAACGCTGTTATTACAGACATTTATACAACGCAAGCTTTTGCAGACGAAATGCCTAAAAAAGCAAATGTTGTTATGATTAGCCCCTTAGATTTTTTCTTAGAGTTTCAATCTGCTAAAGATGGCGATGGTTTGCCATTATATCCACAAGCTAGTCTTTTTAATTCTGTTTCAATTGGAGGAGTTACTATTCGCCCTTGGATTAAAATTCCAAATGGCAAAGTATTTGTTGGGGATATGAAAAAATACAATTTAGTTAATTATATTCCTTTTTCAATTAGAATCGGATGGATTAACGACCAATTCATTACAAACAAATTTACAATGTTAGGAGAGAGTAGATTCTTTCAGTATGTTAAGAATCTTGATCTTAGCGCGTTTGTTTATGATGATTTAGCTACTATTGAAGCTGCAATTGAAGCTGCTTAATAGAAAAAAATAATTTTTTAATTTATAAAGCAATATATTATGGCTGAAGAAAAAGGCAAACAAGTTCCAACTGGTTATGTAGACGTTGAGTTTACTAAATCTCATGGATCTAAAAAAGTAGGTGATGTTGAAACATATCACAAAAGTACCGCTAACGCTTTAGTTAGTAAAATTAAAGTAGGTAAAATCATTAAAACCCACAAAGTTTATGAGCCTAAAAAAGTGGTAAAAGAATAGACTGATTTATAAAGCATGATAACAAATACCACATATTATAAAGGAGATATTTATATACCTGAAGCTAAGCCTTCTATAACGGAAGAACTACTTGAGACTACAAATAATTTTTCTGAAATAATAAGTGGTTATGAAGAAGAGTGCTTTATTGATATATTTGGTTTCATTTTTTATAATGAGTTTGCTAGTCAATTGAATTTAGATAGGCCCACATTATTAAAAGATGAGGCGCATGAAAAATGGGGGTGGCTTTTAAATGGTCACTCCTATTTAGATGCGAGAACTAATAAGCTTAAGGCTTGGAGGGGAATTAGATTTAAAACCCCTATTACAGCTGAAAAATATAATAGAAGTTTTTTAGCTTATTACGCATACTGTAGACACGAAAGAAGACAACATGTAACTAACACAACTGTTGGACAAATTAAAGAAAAGGTTAAAAACGCTCAAGTAGTAGCCCCGACCTTAAAAGTTGTTGACGCGTGGAATAAATATGTAGACATAGTTCAAGGCAAATGTAAATCCGAAAAAGTTATTTATAAGCATGAGTTATTAGGTTTAGATTATTACAAAGGTAACAAAGAAGTTAGCTTATACGATTTCATAAAAGACATGAATAAAGCATATACTGATTTTTACAAAAATGTACATTTCAAAGACATAAGACACATAAACAGATTTGGATTTTAATGAGTTCTACAAATACAATAATATTAGAGGATAAACTAGATGATATATTTCAATATTTACCAGCAATGGTTGTTAGCGAAAACTCAGAAGGTTACAAACCAGTTTTTCATTTTGGAGATGAACATGAGATAAAAGTTTTTCTTAAAAAATACGAGCTTGAAAAACGCAAGCCTTATCCTCTTATTTGGTTGCTATATCCTTTCAAAGAAAAGCATATTGGTAAAACCTTGCAATTAGAAGATTTACCATTAATATTAGCTGTAGATACAGATAAAAATCTTAGCAGTAAGCTTAGATTGAAAACAACGTATAAAAAAGTGTTAATACCGCTAATGAATATGGTTGTAGAGTCTTTAACTAAAGCTAGCACCGTTAAAATTAATAAAGAAAGAGAATTTGTAAAGTTTCCTAATTACAGTGATGATTTATTGTCTGGAGAAGAAAATTTTACAGGAGCTAGATGGGACGCAATAAAATTGTATCTATCATTTTCAATAAACAACGGTTGCTTAAGAGAAATAAAAATGAAAGGAAATCAAGAACAGCAATTAGAAATTAATATACCAGCAATATCAACTGGTTTAAATAACGTATTAAAAATTTAAAAATGGCAAAAAATGAAGATAAAGTAGTTGTAAAAGCTGCTGAACCTAAAGAAAAAAAAATCTTTAAAGGTGAAGTTATAAGTGCTTTTACAGTAGGGTTTAAAAACCCTAAAAAATATGAAATCGGAAGTAATTTCGAAACTGATAATCAAAGCGTTTATCAAGATTTAATTAACAAGCAAAAAATTAAAAATGGAAATTAGATCAATAGCGAGCAAAAAAGCTTGCGGAGGCGCTAGAGGCGCTAATACCGGTAAATTAGGTTGTTTATCACTGTTTGGAACACCAACACACTTGATAGCACTTAGAAAAGGCACTGAAATATTAGGAACAGCTGATTTCAATTTAGCTTATTTAACAAACCTAATAAAAAAGGGCGACGCTATTCCTATTATTGGAGCTAGCGCTTTTGAAGACGTGTCATCAGAAGATGGTTATTACACAAATTCAAAAGGTGGTAAAAGAAGAAACCTATTAGGTTTGCCTGAGTATAAATTAATGTTTGAAGAAGGCCATGATTTTTATAAAGAAATCGCTAAAATGACTACTTTCAAATCTTATGATTATATGATAGGAGACGACGAAGGTAATTGGATGTTAGCCAACAAATCAAATGGAAATTATCAAGGGTTTACATCTGGTCATACAACAGCTGAATTAACTAAAAGAAGAATGGAAGGCGGAGACCCTGAAATGAAATCTTTAGTTGTTCAATTTTTAAATAGACTTCAATGGGATGAAAATTATGATATTGTTCATGCTGAAAACTTGGATTTTGCTCCAGACGATATTCCTGGAATAAATGGAACTTTGATTGAGTTTGAAACTGTTCCAGCAAACAACGATACTCAATTATCTTTAAATGTCATGTTAGCGGCAGATAGAAATTCTTCAGTAGAAGGTTTATCAGAAGCCAACGTTTCAATTCAAGTTAATGGAGCTACAGCTAATATAACCGCAGTAGCAGAAGCTACACCTGGAAATTACGTATTTACATTAGACGCTGCAGTAACAACTGGACAAACAGTAACTGTAACGCATTTTAATGGCGATACAAATACGACAGTTGCCGAATCTAATGGAGTGCTGTATCGTAGTACAACCCCAACTTCAGCAGTTGTTGTTTAAATTTTTGTTCTGTGTTCATCCGCTGTACTAGGATGCATGTTTTTTTAATGGGGCTTAATTAATGGCTTTTTTAAGCCCCTTAAAAAAAATAAAATGATTCTATCGAGATATAAATTAGCCTTAATACAATTTAATTTAACTTTAGAACAGGTTGTATCTAATATAATTAAAAAAAATGAAGGCGAAATTGTAGGCTTAGTTAAAAATAGATTATATCAAAAAGGTGTAGACGGCTCAGGGGATTTGATAACCCCAACCTATTCTAGGGAAACAATTCTATTGAAGAAAAAAAATAACAAACGCTCTTCGTTTGTTACTTTAAGAGAAAGTGGGCTTTTTTACAAAGGATTTTATTTACAACTTTCAGGGTTTGATTTAATATTAAATTCAAGCGACGAAAAGACGAGTGCTTTAGTAAATAAATACGGAGTAGATATTTTAGAGTTTACGGAAAATGAAAAAAAATTTATAATCAACGAGATTATAGACCCAGGAGTTGAAGCTAAAATCAATTCTTTACCTTTCTTAACATCATCAACAGGAGAAATTGAATTAGATTTTTTTTAATGAAAAATAAAAAGTATTATACAAATTGTTCTGAACTACCCATTTATAATTTTTTTGAATTTGCAGAAACTAAGGATTCCAACTTTTTAAAAGTTAATAAAAAAAATGAAGTTGGGGGTGACAAACTTGCAAAAGCGGCTTTTGATATACTTTGCGAATACAACGCTTTAACAGATAATAAAAAGCTTATAAAAAAGTATAAAGAGCAAATAAACGTTGAATACTTGGAAGCTAAGTATTATGCAGCAAAAAAAATATTATCTTTATATATAGATACTTTAGATATAAACGTTTTGCTTTTAATTAAAGAGTTTGGTTTTCCAATAGATACAGCTAAATTAATAATGCCGCAAATAAAAAGAATTAGTAGATCTTTATTAGGTATTAAAAATAGGCTTAAAATACACAAAGTAAAACTTGAAAAAATAAATTTAAAAACATTAAAAGAAGTTGATGATTCAAAGGGAGATATTGAAAAAAATTGCATGTACTTAGAAGCTGGAATACCCTTATCTTATAGAATAGATATATATAAAGACAGCATAAAAAAGTATATTTATTGGAATCAAATTTTAGAAAGTAAAAATCCAAAACAATAATGGGTAAATTAAAAATAAATGCTAAAGACGCCATAGCTCAAGTAAAAGCTTTAGTTATTCAAATAAATGCAATTAAGTCTGCATCTTCAAATATGAATAAGGCTAACAAGGCTAATTTTGCAGCTTTAGAGGCTAATGTAAAAAATTTAAAATCTACAATAGCATTATTGGGCAATAGAATAAATTATTTGTCGGCAAATTATAAATCTTTAGTTGCAACTCAAACTGCATCCACAAGCGCTACAAAAAGAAATTCAAGTGCTAAATTAAAAAATGTAGCTGCAACCAATGCTAGCGCAAATAGTAATAAAAAATTAGATTTAAGTATAAGGGGTTTACTTAAGGCTGGAGGCTTATTATCTTTAGTTACTAATTTAGGATTTTTAGCTCTTAATGTTTTTAAAAATATTAAGACATTTGATTCGCTTAGTTTTACACTTGAAAAAATAACTAAAACATCTTTTGACTATGAAAATTCACAAAGATTTCTTTTAAAAATAACTCAAGATTATGGAGTGGAATTAGTTTCAACAACTTTAAGATGGAGTAGGTTTTTAGCGGCTGCTAAAGAATCTGGTTTATCGCTTAGAGATACTGAAAATATATTTGAATCAATGACTAAAGCTGCTGCTACATTAGGTTTAAAAACTGATGAGTTAGCTAGTGTGTATTTAGCGCTAGAGCAGATGCTTTCTAAAGGAAAAGTTTCTACTGAAGAATTAAGAAGACAATTAGGCGAAAGACTACCAGGAGCAATGGGTATAATGGCTGCATCAATGGGGGTAACGATTCCAGTATTAGATAAAATGCTTAAAAAAGGTGAAGTCTTATCAGCTGAAGTTTTACCTAATTTTGCTAAAGCTGTTGAAAGAGCTTACGGTATTGAAAATGCCGATAGAATAGAAACTTTAGTGTCTAAACAAAATAGATTAACTGCTAGCTGGCAAACTTTCATTAAAAACATATCTGAAGGAGATAGTGTAATTAAAAAAGTATTAGGAGGGTTTTTAGAATTGCTAAATGAGACTATTGATGGTTGGGCTAGAATATTTGCTACTGGAGAGCAAGAATTGAGAATAAAAATAATAGCTGATGAAAAAGAATTTAAAGAAAGTTTAAAAAAATCAGCAGCTAATTTTGTTGAATTAACTACAAATGGAAATGAACAAAATAAAGCTTTAGATATAAGGAAAAAAAATCTTGAAGCTAGATTAAAAACAGCTACAGGTGAAGAAATAAAATTAATTAAAGATAGTTTAGATGAAATACTAGCTATAAGAATAAGAAAAGATAAAGAAGCTGAAGAAATATCAAAGAAAAATGCTGCTAAACAATTAGATGAAAAATACAAAAATTTTGTTACAGCTAGAGCTAAGTATGATGATTTAGTTGACAAATTTGAAGCTAAAAAAGAAGAATTAAGTAAAACTAAACCTGGAGCTTCATTTTTCTTAGGGGAAGATAAAGAATTAAAATCAGCTCAAAATCAATTATCAAAAGCAACTGCCGAATACAATATTTATAGAAAACTTGTAGAAGAGTCTGACGTTCAATTCATAGACGACGAAACTGTAACTAAAACTCAAAGAAATCTTAGAGCTATAAAAGACTTTACAATAAAGACTGCAAATGAAATTGCTGCCATATCATTAAACGCTAATAAAGATATTGTTGGAGATGAAACTATTGATTTAAGAAAAAGATTATCTGCAATAAAAGAATCTGCAAGATTAGAAACTTTTATTAGAAAAAATGAGTTTGAAATTCAAAAGAAAGATGTAGAAGATAGTTTAGCTAAAGAGTTAAAATCATTAGAAAATTCTGTATCTAAAGGAAACCTAACTAGAGAAAAATTTATTGCTAGGCAAAAAGAATTAGAAGATGAAAAAAATGCTCATATAAAATTTGAAGCTACAAGGCTTTTAGATGACTTATTAAAATTAAACAATAAATTTGCTAAGCAGTCAAAAGAAATTACTTTTAATACAACTAGTCAGTCAAGAGAAGATATTGTTAAAGATAAATTTTCTAAACAATTAATAGCCGCTAAAAAAGTTTTTAATGCCTCAAAGAAAACAGCTGCAGATAAAGAGCGTTTAGATAAAGAGTCAGCTAGAATAGCTATAGAAGCAGCTAATTCTGTTATACAAGTTAAAATTAGAATATTAAAAGAAGAAATTAAAATACTTGAAAAATCAGGTGAAGAAAATTCAGAATACATATCTAAGCTTAAAAGAGAAGTAAATTCTCTTGAAGCTTCAATGCAAATTAAAGCTACGTTAGACACAGCTGATTGGGATAAAGTATTTGATGAATCTATGGATTTAGCTCAAGCTTTTACCTCTTCAATAGGTGAACTAGTTGATTCTGTTTTTGAAAGAAAATTAGAATACATAGATGCTGAAATTGCCGCTGAAGAAGAAAAATACGATAGGTTAATAGCTTTAGCTGAAGGAGATGATGAGCAACAAGCTACTTTAGAAAGAAACAAAGAAGAGAGGCTAAAACAATTAGATAAAAAAAGACTAGATCAAGAACAAAAGCAAGCTAAAGCTAGAAAGAAATTTGCTTTAGCTGATATAGCAATATCTACCGCTAGAGCTATAATAGGAATATGGGCTGATTTTCCAAAAGATGATTATGGTATAACAGCTGGAATTATGTCTGGAGTTGTAGCGGCTTTAGGAGCGGCGCAGGCTGCAACTGTTATAGCTCAACCAATACCTCAGTATAAAGATGGAGTTGAAAATTTATCTGAAAATCAAAAAGCTATGATTAACGATGGAGCATTCAAAGAGTACGTAGAAAGAAATGGTAGAATATTATCTACTGATAAAAAGAACGCTGTAGTTGATTTAAAGAAAGGAGATACAGTCTATAAAAACTACGATGAAATGAGTTCTAAATCTGAATTGTTTAAAATTAAAAACATTAGAGCTTACGCGTCTAGAGAAGAAGGTAAACTTTTAAAAGATGTTACAAAAGCTGTTTCAGATGGATTTAAAAAAGCTAAAAATATTAATAATATAAATTTAGAAACTTCTAGTAATGATAACTATAAGTCTTCTATTTCAAGATGGTCAAATTAGTATGTACGATATAAGAGTAGATAAATCAAACCACGTAAGATTTAGACTTAAATCTGCCGTTCAACCTGAGCTTAAAATAAAAGAGCCTTCAGGATGGAATAACGATGATCTTAATTTTGTTAGGCATGAAGATTATCATGGTATATTAATTGAATTTACAGGAGATTTAACTTTTCATAAAGAAGCTAAAGAATATATTCAAGCTGATTTTGAAGCTTTAGGAATTAACTCTAATATGGAGCTTAAAAAATACGAATTGACTGAAGTTGGGGGGGTTATTAAATGGGCTCTAGTTTATGTTGGATATGTTGATTACACTACTAAGTCAGAAGTCAATCATAATTTATCAGTTAAATTTAATTCTAATAAACTTGAAAATATTATTGACTCTAGAAAATCAGATGAATTTGATTTTGAAAGAGAGTATTCAATTGATGATGTTCTTTTAGAAAAGCTTAAAACAAATAGTACGGAATTAGATGGAATAGAATTATACGAAGACAATATATTATCGCCTATAACAGACCCAGATGATTTAAACTCAGATTATATTGAATTGGATGGAGGTAAGCAGAAAATAGATTTAATAGGAAATTCAAATGGAGTGAATGGAGTTTTCAATTATAGTTTTCCAATAATGAAAACAGATAAAGAAACAAGTAGTAGAATATCTTCTCCTGATGCTATGGATATAAATGTAGATCAAGCTACTAAAATGTTTTTTGTTGACTCAACAAATCCAAATGATTTTGAAAGTACAGATTTGAAATTAGATATATTTTACAATGTTGACGTTGATTTTAAAGTCGAAAGCTCTTCATCATTTAATAGAAGAAGTTTGATATTGCAATTATGTAGATTAGTTAGACCTGTTGATGAATTAGAATATGAAATTGTTAGTGTAACAGATTTACATGAAGTCAATATAACTAATTTAGACTTAAATAATTTGAGCCATAGTGGCTCAATAAGAATAACTGATTTAGCTTATAATGAAGGTTTAATTTTAGGATTAAAACATATTATTAGTCCAGTCAGTGGGGTTGGTTGGAATAGAAATATTCATCCACATACTTTTGCTTGGGTTAACTCTTGGAATATAAACGTATCTCTATTAACTAAAAAAGAAAAAACCACTAATCATGAATTTCTATTTATACATGAAGCTGTAGATAGATTGATGAATATAATTACAAGTAGAAAAGATGCTTTTAATTCTAGATTATTTGGCAGAAAAGAGTTAGGTTATATTAATGATGGCGAGTATGGATTAATAGGTATAATATCTGGTTATTGGATAAGAAATTTTGATTCAAGTTACGAATTATATAAGTCTATGACTTCTTCTCTAGATGATATAATAGATTCTTTAAAAGCTGTTTTTAACATTGGAGTTGGAATAGAAATAATAGACGGAGTTCAAAAATTAGTTATTGAAGATTTAAAATATTTTTATCAAAATGAAACTGTAGTAGAGTTAAATAAAGAAATATACAATTATAAAAGCAAAATAAAAAAAGAAGATTATTTTAGTACTATTGAAATGGGATATTCTAAAGGAGGGGAATATGATGATGCTGTTGGTTTGGATGAGCCTAATAGAAAAACTAGCAGAATAACACCTATAAATAAAGTTTCAAATACTTACAGACAAGTTTCATCAATAAGAGCAGATGATATAGGTAGTGAGTTAATAAGAAAACTTCCAGCAGATTTATTTCCAAAAGAAGATACATCTCAAGATGATAACAATTGGTTTTTAGATCTAAAAAGAAATATTGATAATATTGGAACTTATGTGCAAAAAGAGTGGGCAGATAGATTGAGATTTGAACCTGAAAATTTAAGCTATTCAAGCACATTCAAATCGTTTTTATTTACACCATTAAGAATGTTTTTTAGACACTCTTGGGTATTAAGAGCTGGAATGAATGAACTCATTAATTTATCTAAAAATGTATCTCATTCAGATTCAGATGGCAATTCAACATTAAAAACATGGTTTAAAGAAGACACAGAATCATTTTCCGAAGATCAATCTATACTTGTTAAAAAAATGAGTCCGCCATTGTTTAAGCCAAACAAAATAACTTTTAATCATAAAGTTGATAAAAATTTACTTAATTTAATATTAGGTAAAACACAAGTGTTATATAACGATGAATTAGTAATGGTTCCAAATTATTATTTTAAATTTAGTTTTTCAAACCCAGAGGGTAAAAAACAAAGCGGCTATTTAACATCATTTCAACCAAAAAGCGGCGAGTTTGAATTTATAGAAGCATATAACAATTAAAGAATACAAATGGCATTTTCAAAAATAACAATAACATTCGATCAACATTTTGAATCAGGCAGCCTGATTAAATTTGGATTAAAATCATCTAGCGGCGTAGAATTAGGGCCTTATTATGAAAGATACTTATCTAACTATAATCCAGGTAACGCTAAGGGTTATATTTATATAAATAATTCTTCTGGAAATAGTGAAAACGAAGCTGATACTATTATAACAGGTGAATTAGCTGCTTCTCTATATCAATCTAAATTTAATTATGATTACAATGGAGATAGCAAATTTAATGTAGTAAGAAATGAAAGAATATTAGAAATAACTTTTAAATCTGAGGGCTATACATTTATAGATGTTGTAACAGAAAATGCGCAACACGTAATAAGTAATGAAAATAGTCCAATACTTATTAATGCTAGATTAAATATAACATCTGATAATATAACAGCTTCTTTGACTCAACCGTTAATTAATTTTAATTTAGAATTAAACACTGATAAAAATTTTAACTATATAAAAATAAATAATGATTCTGAAGACTTATCTCTTAGCAATCAATTCAGTAGAGATCTTTTAAGAGATGTTAAGTATTTTATAGAGTTGCGTAGAAAAGATGCAAATGGAGACTTTGAAGCGTATACTAAATATCCTAGAACAAGTTTTTTATACATACCGAAGCTAACATCGAATAATTTTAAAATTGATACGTCTTCTTCTTTATCAGGAAGCTCTGCTAAAATTAAATTGTTAACATCTTCAACTGTTTCTCACGAATACTCTGTAGATGGAGTGAATTGGCAAACAAGTACATCTTTTCACAATTTACCAAAAGGGCAAAACCATTTAAGAATAAGAGATAACTATAACGGAAATTCTCTAGGCTCTCAAATAAGTATATTTTTCAACGTTACAGAGTATTCTTCTGATAAAGAAGAAATTATATTCATATCTAAAGCTAATGCTTTAAGTTTTAAATTGCAACAGAATATTAATAATTTAACCGTATTTAAAAATAGTTTAAACAGTTTTGATAATGAATTTCATTACAATATAAATTATTGTCAAGAAGCATTGTTTCAAAACAACGATACTACAAAAATACAATTGAAAAGTTCTTTTGAAAATATTAATGTTAAACTAAGAAAAGATGATAATCAAGAATTTAATATTGATCTTAATCAATTAACTGATAATATAAGTGTTTTTAAAGGAATGGACGCTACAATGATATATTATACATCTGAGAGCATAGCGGTTTATTTCAACGGAGGCAATATTTATGATTCAGAAGAAAATATTGAAGAATCATACCAGTTAAATGGCGGTCTACCTAGTTTTGCTGAAGTAGGCAACACTGTTGAATTAAAAAATTACGGGGTTTTTAAAATAAAAGAAACTGTTTTTTTAGACTCTGTAAATAGTCAAGCTGTAATATTTGATGTAAATTTTAAGCCAATATCAGCAACTTCAATTATAGTTAAGTCTGTTCAAACAATATTAAATTACAACGTTTTTGATTTCACCTTATTTTGGAATATATACGGAAATGGCGTTTATGATGTTTTAATAACGTTTGAAGACGAACAATTTGAAACAAAACATTATTTAAGTGAAAACATATTAATAGATGATATTCACGAAGGAACAGTTGCTATAAAGTATTTTAACGATAACAATAGAGACATATTTTATAAATACAATATACATCATTTTATTAGAATACCATTATCTAATAAATCTATGATTATTCAAGACGAAGTTGAAAATATAATAACTGACAACTCAGTTCATTTAATATCTTCAATTGTAAGTGAGGGAGATTTATTTGAATTTGAAGAGATGAGTAGAGATGCTATACTAAAACTAACTATTGCTTTATCATGCGAATACGTTTTTATAAATGGAGAGGGATACATTAAAAGCGGACCATTTGAATTAGAAGATATTGAAAACACTAACTTAAACAAATTAATAGCTGCAATGCTTAAAACAAATAAAAATTACAGTAACCTTATAAACGAAATAGAAACAAACGATTTTGGAGATCTAGACGTAGAAATTCCCGCTCTATTTGCAGGCAACCCCAACTTCATTAAATTTTAAATTATTATGACATTATCACAAAAATTACAATACGTAGTAAATGCGGTCAATAAATTTGTTGAAAACGCAAAAAATATTGGACAATTAGAATCTTATGATTTGCAAAGAAACGAAGAAGAGGCTTATATAGCTATATTTGTTCCAAATGATAATAAAACTTTAAAAATAGATTTAGATGACTTTATAGATTATTATAAAGATTTTGCTATACAGCAACATAATCATACTATTGAAGAAGTTGAATCTTTACAGGCTAAATTATTTGTAACAATTGAAGATACAAATAATAATGAATGGGATGTAAAAAAAGGAAATGGAAATGTTGATTTAAATGAATTTGAAAATAAAGATATAATAGAAGGTTGGGTTGATGGAGCTAATCAAAAACATTGGTTCAAAGGTATAATTATAGATGATAACTTTTTAATACCCGCGGATATAGGAGATGCTTCAAAAGTATTTAAAATAAATGAAATGCAGATACTTTAATAAATGACTTTCTATACGAAAAAAAAATCAATTAAAAAAATTTTTTATTAAAAATAATACAACTATATTTGTTGAATCTAAATTGCGATCAAATGAAAAACTTAGTAAAATTAATGTTTTTTTTGCTCTTACCTATTTACGGGTGTAGTCAAACTGTTTTAGACGTATCAGAAGGTACTATGTATAAAGAGCAAACGGCAGCAGAAGTAGGTAATATTAATTTAACATCTTCATACAGAGGCTTTGTAAATAAAGCTGGAACATTACAATATTGGAATGGAACAAGTTTAGTAGATGTTGTTTTTGGCTCAAATAATAGCAACGATTTTCTTGACTCAATAACAGAGTCAAACAGCGTGTTTACTTTAGGGGTTGGACTGCAAAACAGCCAAACCTTAGATTTAACTTCGCTTCATAATGATGCCAGAGCTTTGGCTTGGCTAACAAATCTTTATCCAAATTTAGATATTGATTCGACTGACGACCCTGTCGCTAATAATTTGATTTACGTAAATCAAGGTAATGAAGTTGGTAATATGTCTATGGATTACAGAGTTTCTAATAATCCTCCGCACGGGGGTAGGGTTTATATTTCAGATTTCGAAACAACATTGGGTTCGAAAATGGGTATATTTAATATTGGACAAGGTTTTTATGACAACAACTCTATTACCGAGTCGTGGAATAATTATTTACGAGTTGGCTCTAGTTTTCGCATTACTGTAAATCAAACCAGTTCGCAATCGGGAACGCCAGTAGTAACATCAAACATTTTACAAGAGTTTTTGTTCGACGACGCTTACAATACTGATAATGATGTTGTACGTAAGATTAATTTAGATGCAGAGTTGTCGGCTTTAAGCGGCTCAGGCGACCCAGACCAAACATTAAGTATCAACGGCGATATTTTAACTCTTACTTCGCAGACAGGAAATCAAGATGTGTCTATTTCTTCTTCAGACACCTTCGATAAAAGTATTGTTCTGTTCGGGGACAGTATTACAGCAAATGAAACGGCTTATGTAGACAACTTAGAAAGTATATTCAGCAATGCAACATTCAAAAATTTTGCAGTAGCTGGGCAGCGAGTTACGTGGAATAGTTCTACCGTAGAATCTACCACTACAATTACAAATGGGAGCAACGACAATCGTCTCTGGAACTCTATTAAAAAATGGGAGCAAGACCACCCCACAGATGAACCTGACATAATCATAATAGTGCTGGGTACAAACGATTACGCTTCAGCAATGGGCAGTTACAGCGATGCCTACGCCCAAGATGTAAGCACTTTAGACCATTTAACTTTAGCGAACGCAACTAGAAAAGCCCTTTATTATTTAAGAGATAATCACCCAGAGGTTAGAATATTTTGGTCTTTGCCTACACAATCCGCAGTAGCAAATAGACCCTATCTAACCATTTACAACATTGGAAATTTAATAAGAACAATGTGCAACCGATTGGGGGTAACAGTTATTGAATCTACAAGCGAATCGGGAATTATCGCCGAGTTAGAAAATGATGGTTCTAATGGCAAAATGCTTTCCGATGGCTTGCATTTCAATACACTAGGCGGTGAAGTTTTTGCGGACTATTTAAGTGGACAAATCAAAAATCAATTTTAAAATGAAAAAGATAACATTATTAGTACTTATTTTATTTTCCTTTCTAGCTTTTGCTCAAGAAAACGGAGCGCATATACCGGGATCAAATAACACCCCTAAATTAGTTGTAGAAAACGGACAGATAGGTTTGCAAGGGCAGACTTTGTTAGACCTTCCTTCTGCCGAAAATCTAGGTTCGAATTTAGTAATTAACGGAACTTTTGATGCCGATACTAATTATTCGAAAAGTCGGGCAGTTATAGCGAATGGAGTAGGAACTTTAGAAGTGCCAGCTGCTAGCAACTTCTCTTATTTGCGACAAGCTGTTACTTACGAGACGGGCAAAACATATAGAATCGAATTTGACGAAATAGAAAGTCTGGAATCCGTCGGTCGTCAATATACGATTAGAGATACAGACGACACTAGTAGTAGCCCTGTTGGTAACAGCTTAACGATTACGGCAGCTTCGGGAACTACCAAAAGAACGTTTGAGTTCGTTGCAACTTCGGACAGCGACCATGTGCAGTTATTTAGGTTGGGGCATGGCGGCTTGACCGCTCTGGATTGGGAAGTAGATTTTGACAATTTAAGCGTACGGGAAGTCATTCAAGCGAGCGCGTCTAATTGCACAATGCTAGAAGCTAATGGTCAGGATACTTTGCCAGATGATGCGGACTTATCAGCATGGTTGAATACAACAGGATTGGCACATTGCTGGCCTGATGGTGTTTATTACATCGCAAACCCTTTAACTCTAACAGCTAGGCTTGCACTTTTTGTTAAAGAAAACCCGAACGCAGAAATTAGACTTCATTCTACCTTTCCCCTGAATACAGCAACTTTTGGCATTGACCTATCTAGTGTTGATCATTGGAATATAAGCATGAATTTTGCAGGCGATAAAGCGAGTAATGACGCTTTGAATAGCTTTGATAATGAGTCATATTTCTTTTATGCAGACGGTTCTATTTCGGGGAGGATTTACAATTCTAATTTTGATGAAGTGCCTAAAGCGGTCGTTAAGACTGTGGGAATGGAAAGTTTTACACAAGAAAACACCGTGTCAACCAACGTAAGAAATTATGTGACATGGAACGAAAACACAACGGATAAGGTGTATTTAGAAAATAATACAGCTACTGGTATGGGATTGACAACTCAAAACACAGGAAACACATTAGGGCAAACCCCTTTCTTCTTATCTAAAAATGACGAGCGTCATATAGTTAGAGGTATGTGGCTTAACGAGAATAAGAACACCCCTATAAAAGGAGAAGGTACTGAGCATATCGACTGGGAAAATCTACACCTAGACGGCTATGGGAAAGATGGCGCAAAATCCCATGAACTGGGAACAGATGACGGTCAAACTTTTCGACTTGTAAATTACACTTCTAAGAACTTTAGAGGCATTGAAACCGATGCGGCAGCGCACGTATTGGTGAAAGATTTTGAAGATGTCTATATGAGGCAAATTAAAATAAACGGAGGTATCTCCAATTCGGGAGCTATGAACGAATATGGTGTGTTTATAAATGGAATAGGCCAGCAAGCGAACATAGACATAGCAGGTGTTCAAATCGACGATGTGGATGATGCTTTTTTCTATGGCTACAACATTAAAGGTGTTATTGATAATTTTCACGGTAACAATTACAACTTAGACCCTTCGATTACGCAAGGTGGTTATCAAATACAATTAGCTGATAATCTAACCATAAAAAATACCTCGTCAACCAATACGGTTAAACCTACCACGGGTGATGGCTTCGGTTATTCGATTAGAGGTACTAACGTAACTTTTAAACACAACTACTCGAACAATTCAAAAAGTGTAGGTGTTTTAGCCAGCATTACAGGTGACTCGAAAGTTTGGGATTTTTCTAACAACAGAATTGAAAATTATTCCGATTATGGGTTGGGAGGTAGTAATCAAGCGGTAACTAACGTAGACGTTTTCAAATATGATAACAATGTAATTGACGGTACTAATCCTCTAAGATTTAGCACAGACAACGCAACTATTGGCACAATGTCAGCAGTAGGAAATCACATCAAGGCGGCTACCACTAATCTATTGACTTTAGTTGGAACGGGCACAATAGCTGAACTTAGTCATGGTTTCACAAGCGCCAATGGAGCCATTTCCAAATCCCCAAACATTGCCACTGGTGTTACGGTAACAAATGAAAATGATTTCGATGCTGGTGGTTCAGGCTCAGTTTCAACGGGTTTTCATTCTGTTTTAGATATAACAGGCAGTGGAGCGTTGACTTATACCAACCAAGTTACAGGAACAGGCTATCGTGTATATAATACAATTCGCTCAGGTACGGTTCAAAGAACACTAGATAATATTAGAACCGGTCAGATAGACGAAAACTACTTCTTTACAATAGATGGTTCATCTCCAATTTTTGAGTTGTGTGAAGGAACGGCGACTATGAAAGGTAAAGGTAGAACTAATGAGAGTTGTTTTAGGTTAACTGATTGGGGTTCTGTCTCTGTAATTGAAGATACTGAAGGAGTGTTTAAAGTTAGTGGGGATGGCTTTGAGTGGTTCTCGCCTGCTACCGCAGAATATTATCCAACTGGCAACTTCGGTAGTCAAGGAACAGACGAAGCGAATAGCTTTGGCGGATGGACTGATAATATTGCCAGTACCGTACAGACTACTTACGCACAGGAAGGTACTTACGGTTTCTTATCTATGAACTCGGATAACGCTGCTTTTGCAAGACATTATATTAGTATTACAGGACTTCCTACAACAGGAACTAAAACTTTAACTTTCTGGGTAAATCAAGTGGCTGGTACAGATGGCAGCATACGTATAACTGAAGAAGGAAATAACACCGCTTTAGCTACCACTAGTCCAAATGTAATAGCAATTAGTGATACGCCTGGATGGAATGAAGTAACAGTCACAATAGCGGCGGCAGAAACTGGATTTAGACTAGCAATATTGCATCCAACC
>Ga0209187_1001399_pt1 | contig 28201 bp, 24 predicted proteins | sample BantaG_FD_187430 | JGI IMG/M metagenome (GOLD analysis project Ga0209187, IMG submission 187430) | Marine algal microbial communities from Bantry Bay, Ireland - BantryBay_4 metaG (SPAdes) (version 2) | ecosystem: Host-associated > Algae > Red algae > Unclassified | place: Bantry Bay, Ireland...
CAATTAACATCTTTTTCATACTAATAATTTAACATATCTCCTGTAAATAAAATGTATAGAATTATACTGCTTTAAATTATATAAGACTGGCCTCGCGACCAGTCTTGTATAATCTTGGATTAGCCTAGTGTTACTGTGGCAGTAAAACTGAGTCAATCACATGGACTATGCCGTTAGTTCCGACTATGTCAGTCTGAACAACTTCAGCAATTATTTCTGCTGTGTTTGGGTTAGCAATGAATACACCGCTATCGTTTATTACTACGTGCCATTCTTGGCCAAGTAAAGTGTCTACATTTGTACCGCTTACTAGATCGCCAGCAAGCACATTACCGCTGACTACATGGTACTTAAGTATATCACCCAAGTCGTCTCGTGCTAGTAGCTCATCAGCTGTTACGCCTAGTTCGCTAAGTAGTGCTGCGAATGCTTCGTCTGTTGGTGCGAATACTGTGAATGGGCCGTCACCTGATAGAGTTTCAGCTAAACCAGCTTCAGTTACTGCAGCAACTAGTGTGTTAAAGTTGTTATTAACTGCTATATCAACCACTGTACCGTTTGATGCATCTGCGCTTGTTTCGTTTGAGTCATCAGCCGAAGGCAATAGTACTGAATCTATAATGTGCACTACGCCGTTAGATGTTTCAACATCTGCAGTAATTACCATTGCATCGTTGATCATAACCATACCGTCTTCAATCTTTACCGTTAGGTCTTGGCCTTGAACAGTTGTTATGACTTGACCGTCAGTTAAATCACCTGACAATGCTTTAGCTGGTACTACGTGGTAGGTAAGTATATCACCCAAGTCGTCTCGTGCTAGTAGCTCATCGGCTGTTACGCCTAGTTCGCTAAGTAGTGCTGCGAATGCTTCGTCTGTTGGTGCGAATACTGTGAATGGGCCGTCGCTATTTAGTGTATCTACTAAATTAGCTTCTGTTACAGCTGCTACTAATGTAGATAGACTTTCTGTTGCTACTGCAGTCTCTACAATAGTAGAAGTTGCAGTCTCTTCAGTTTCAACGATACTTGATTCTGAGCTAGAATCACTATCCTGACCAATTGCAAACTGATTCACTCCTATGGCCACTACAGCCGCTGAAGCAAGAGCTAGGGCTATTAACCCTCCTTTGCTTAGTTGTTTTTTACTTTCTTCTTTAGCCATGATTTCCTTTCTTATTATTAATGACTTGCAGTTATAGTAATGTAAGCAATGTTTAGTGCGCGTATATAAGCTGTAAAGTTTTTGTATAGATCCAATTAAAATGTTGCGGTGACTAGGGTTTAGTCTGGGGTTTTTGGCCTGGTTCTTTAAGCAAAGCTTCTGTTGTCAAGCTTTCTGAATCACTTGAATATACCCTAGAAGGATTAGCTTTTAAGTACGAATTTATGATTTTATAATTATCTATATCAAAGTTTAAAGGACCATCATACTCATCGACGGTATCATTCTCTATATCAATTTTATGAGTCAAATTCCAGTTATCGACAATTAAGCTAGTGGATTTAGACACATTAAGCTTGATTGGGCCTGGGTATGGCCAGTTTTTTAATTTAAACTTATTAAAAGCTAAATCAAATCGTAAATTATATATCTCAGTGCCTTCTTCATTCATGCAAGCTCCAGCACATTTTTTTAGCGAATAGCCAAAACATTTACCTTTAAATTTTTCTAAACCCAATACCTTATTACATAGTGAATGCTTTTTAGCTAAAATTTCTATAGTTTTATTTGCTTCTCTTCTTGAATTAAAAACACCCACAATTTCGCTTAAATCCTGTATTTCATCGGCCTTGACGTTTTCGATATAAACAGTTTTGTAGCCGTCATCAGTTAGTTTATACTTTAGAAGCGTCTGAGTCTTCGCTTTTCTAAGTTTGCGGTTATAAATAGGTAGAAACTTTTTTACTAATTTGCTTTCTAGGATTAATGCTTCTAGTTCACTGTCGGTATTTATTATTTCTACATCTGCGGTCGCTGTAGTAATTTTCATCTCTTTGTTATTTTTTGTTGCTTGTGAAAAGTGGCTTAGTACTCGGTTTCTTAAATTTATACTTTTACCAATATATACTGGTATACCCTTGTCGTCTTTGAATATGTATACACCAATACTATTGTCTATCTTGTCCAGCCCTTTAATATCGAGCTTTGGTGGCAGGGACTTATATTTAAGTTGTTTCTTAAGTGAATTTGTAACGGCATCCAAGCCTTTTTCTTTTATGGCGATTTGTATAAAGCCATAAACTGCTAGCGTGTCCTCGTATGCCCTGTGTCGACTAGTGGTACTAATATTGTGGCGTCTTATTATGTTTTCTAAACTATGGCTTTTTTGCTCAGGGTACAAACTACGCGACAATTTAACTGAGCATAAAAGTCTTGGCCTAAAATCGTAACCTTCAGCCTCAAGCTGTCTTTTAATAAACGAGAAGTCAAATACAGCGTAGTGTGCCATAAAGTAGCACCCCTTAAAAAACGAATATATATCCTCAGAAATCTCGTCAAAGTACGGCTTGTCTTGAACCATTGCATTATCTATACCAGTTAGTAGTGTGATATTTTGAGGGATTGTTTTACCAGGGTTTATTAAAGTGCTGTACTCTTCAAACACTTCTTGCCCATCGGTTTTTATCATGCCTATTTCTGTAATACGACCATAGCGACTACTAGCTCCGGTTGTTTCTATATCTACAATTACTATCGGTTTATCTAACATTCTTATGCCTTTTTTAGAAGTAAGTTAAAGTATTCTGTTCCACCAAATGGTATTTTTTGCTTAACATGCTTGGTGCCTTCTAGTGTGTCAGCAGAATACACAGTGAATGTACCATAAAAATCATTTATCTCATCTATTGCTTTGGTTAGGAAGTCTGCTTTTTTATCTTCATCAAATAAACTAACTTGATTACGCTGTGAAGCCTCTAAATTATATAGATATAAACCTATAGTGCGAACAACTAGATGCTTGGGTCTGTTATCAAAAAGACGTGTCACGCGTAGCCATATATCTTGGTTGCTATAAACACTTGTTTTATATGTTCTTTTATCTTTAAAAAACTCCCCATTATTAAACTGTAGCCACACGCAAACTCCTCTGGCTTCTACATTTCTGTAACGCAGCTTCATGCCCGTGGTTTCAGTTAAAAAGTGTAAGCAAGAGCGTAGGTAATCTTGATCATTAGAAGGATTTTTTACCACCCATTGCCTGCCAACCATTCCTAGGTTAGTGTCAGAGTCGTCTATTTCGTAACCCCTAAGTCGCCTATGCCAATACAGCCCGTTAATACTCCTGAACACTCTCTTTTTTAAAAAATCATCACTTGCATTTAAAAAATCTATTGTAGTAAAAATGTTATTTGCCCTCAGCCTACTGCCATAACCATCGGCAATACCGTTTAGGTCTTGTAGCTCAAGAGTTTTGTATACATCAATTAAATTTTTGTAATCAATAGTATCAAGACCATCGGGCTTATTTAAGCCTGCTGCAGTTTTTGCTAAAAATCTATTGGGTGCAATGCCTATATTTATCTTAGTGTAGTCACCTATTTCGGTTAATACTCTAGACTTAATTTCAGCACCTATATCTTGGAGGCTTCTTCCTTTTCGCATAGAGTCAGTACCATGAAAGTCTATAATTCCTTCGTCGATACTTTTCATTTTAACATCTGGTGAATAGTCTTTCATGATATTAAACAGCTTCTTATAAACTGAATGGTATTTAGGAGGATCGGTTTCAAGCATTATAAATTCAGGACACAGCTCAAGTGCTTCGCTTCTTCTGCATCCGACTTTAATGCCTAGCGCTTTCGCTTCGTATGAAGCAGCTATTACGCAGCATTCTTTTGAAAGTCTGTTTGTAACGCCCATAGGCTTTCCTCTTAAAGTGGGGTGGGCTTGTTGTTCAGCAGTTGCAAAGGCACTGTTTAAATCAATCCACATTATTTGAGGTCTTTCAGTATTTAGTTGGTACGGATTCTGCTTACTCTTAGGTTGGTATATAAACTTATTAGCCATCGCTTCCTCCTGGCACTATAGCCATAAGGGTCCATGATAGACGCTCTGCATCAAATTCTAAGCGGTAGTCATTGTTTTCATCAGATACATCAAACACATGAATCATTTTCTTTCCTTTACCAGTAGGGTGCAACATTCCTAGCTTAGTAAAGACTATCTCTCGACCACCAAACAACATCTTGCATGGCACAACACGGCTATTAACCGTGCCATTAACACAAAATTTTGTTATTACATCGACAGATTTATTTATCTCAATAGTAGGATTCACAAGTACACTCCAAAATAGTCTTTAGTTCTTTATAACTGTTAGCGGGATTTAGAGTGAAGCTGCCTGATAGGTTTTACAACCGCTATTGCCGTGCCATGACAGGAAACTATTACTTGTTTATGGTGCACAGGGACCGAAGTATGATTACCTAGTAGTCACCACTATAGCACATACATCAAAAGAGGGACAGGTCATGGAGCCTGGTCACACGATTTCACTGCTGGGCTTGGCTTGACGGGTCGGGTTCAAACTTTGGGCACAGATGTACTAGCCTAGTCCTGTAGGACTTGTGTATGTTAGCTTCCTTTGAAAGCCAATCAAGCTTTGTTTTAAAGCTCTATTGTTGAATTATATTCAGCAGATATCATCCACTTCTCACGCATTCGAAATGCCGGTATTGTTCCTCGTTTTGCTTTATTCAAAACTACCCTTTGATCTAAGCTATTGATTTCGGCCCATTTTGAAAGCCTAACTATCTTAGGTGAAGATAATATAGAGATGCGCTTATACAATGACTCAGTTAATAGCAAAGCAAACTGCCTGGTGAAATCATCGAATGAACCGGTAGTCCTGTATATATCGAATGGCGGATAGTACGTAGATCTCTTGCCTTTGTTTTGAATAATAATAGGAGGATACCCTAAATCCATTAGTTGTTTGTTAATCAAGACCCTACCTATTCGCCCATTGCCGTCATTAAAGGGATGTATAGTTTCAAATTCAGCATGAAACCATGCTATATTTTCTAAAAAGTATTTATCGTCATTAGCTGCATACTCACTAAACAGGTCGTTTGTTAACTTATCAACAAACTCCGGGTTAGCTCCGACATGTACACCTACTCGCACCCACTCCTTGCCTTCTCGAAATCTGCCAGCCCAACCGTCTTTTATACCCGACAGTAGTATTTTGTGCAGCCCAAGCAACTGTTCTGTGGAAAATTCTACGGCGGGACTGTCTAATAGGTACTCTGTTATCTTTGCAAGGTTTTTGGCTTCATAAATTTCACGGACATCATGGTCTTTTTTAATCTCATTCCTTAAAAGAATGTCTTCAGTGTCTTGAAGGGTAAGCGTAGAGTTCTCTATAGCGTTGCTGTTATAAACCATTTCAGGTATTTCAGCTAAAGCAATTTCCTTAATTACGTTTGGGTTTTTACTAGCTAATGCCTTGTACTGTCTAAATAGCTCTTCGATTCGATCTTTTGTTACCTGATTGATCATGCAGAGAGTATATCACACTTTACGTGAAAAAACTATAAAACATAGTTTTTTCACGATAACTATGATTATGATCTATGGTTACTATTCAATGGATAAGCATCCATGATCTAGGGTATTGTACTAATCAAGAGCCGGTCACCTTAATTTTTAATCATTTTTCTTCAGGGGTCATAAGAAGTAAGAAGAGACCGGTCACGGAACTCGGTCTCTCTTGTGTTGTGTCCAACTTGGCTCCCGGGAACTAGATTCGAACTTTTACCATAAAAATATTACTCTATTTCCGTAAAGTATGTCTAATTTACCTTCGTTTGCGATTTAACTCAAGTTGTTTTTGCTAAGGTAATTATTCGTAAAATAAGGGAGGCGCTCATATGCGCCTGCTTTAGAAACTTTACGGAAGACTTGCACCCACAGATGTAGCCTTATAACTAAATACTTCCCGAACTATTAAACTTTTCGGCTACGTGTATTTAAAGTACTGTTGCACTTGATCTTCCTGTAAAAAATATCTAAACATAAATACGCTGCCAATATTTTTAAAAATATTAATATGAACACTTCGTACCAGAGGTGTATGCTGTGGAAAAATATCATAACTAGCACTCTTGACATGAGAGTGCTAGTTTTGATATATTTTAATTAGTGGTTATGTATAAGCATAATCACTCCGCTAAAAATAAGCGGATTATACAATTTAACATTTAGTCCTATAGTGCTTCGTTGGAATTTTAATAATAAATCACCGGAGTCAGGAGGCACGTTTAAAAAGCCGAATCCCTTGGCTGTGCCACTCTGAATAGATTTATCATCCAAACTTCTCTCTAGGCACTTACTAGGCGAAGGAGGAACATATGAACGATCTTGTTCGACGCCCTTCATCATCTCTGGGGCTTTCATCATTTGAAGAGATGGATAAACTGTTCGACAATCTTTGGAGCTCATTTGACTCCAGTAGTCTTCGCAGTAGCTTGCCATCGATAGACATTTACAGTGACGACAATAAGAAGATGGTGGTTGAAATGCAGGCACCTGGTTTTGAGCGCGAAGACATTGACCTTAATGTGCGGAGCGGTGTCTTGGAAATTCGCGGCCAACGTAAAGAAGCTGACGAGCATAAAGACGAAAATCGAAGCTACATGGTACGCGAACAAAGCACCAGTTTTGCACGGCGTATTGTCTTACCCGACGGCGTAGAGAGCGATAATATCGCCGCCGAACTAGATAGGGGAGTTTTAACGGTAACCATGCCGATTAATCGACCAGAAGCCAAAAAAATTGAGATTGCTAAGCCAATTAAAAAAAGTAAGTAAAAAGTTAGCTTCGATTACTGGAAAGAAGTAACGTCTGAGATGATCTGAATTCTGGGAGGTATTTGCCCCTCAGTGGAATTCGTCACTGAGGGGCTGGGAGTAAAAACGAAGTAGAAAGGAAACTTAATGAAAAGATATGATCTAAATCAGATTGCGGTGGGGCTGGTTAATCTTATGGTCAGCGTAGTTGGTGCCCTTCTTGGTATTCGCTTTATTTTGAAACTATTCGGTGCCAACTCTGAGAACCAGTTTGTAAACTGGATATACCAAACATCTGGCGAGGTACTCGGTCCGTTCAGAAATGTGTTCCCTTCACAGAACCTTGATGGTTTTGTCATTGAGTTCTCGACCATTTTCGCCATGATGGTCTACGCCATAATTGGCATGCTCGCGTTCTATGTGATTGATCTGCTAACACCAACCAAAGGCAAGAAGTAGCTTAGATTTATCTGTCACAACATTCTCGCTCGTAATCCTTCTTCAACAACTTCATATCCTCTACCCAAATTGTCTGCAATAAATCCAGTAAAACGAGTCTTTCTATCATATATTTCCGTTGCACCAGGACTCCTGCCCTATGTTAGTGAGTCGCCGTATATCATGATCCTTTTTGATGCTTTGAGTATCTCAGATGTAAAAATAAAAAGACAAACTAGAATCTCGTCCATAAAAAAACGCTCTGTACTGGTTGTGTAACTTGCTCCCGGGTGAGAAAGTTTGGTAAACTTTTGCAAGGAATATTTCCGAATCAAACTATGTTTGATATTGTGAAAATTCGGGTGAGCTAAGCTGGGAGCTCAGTGCAAGGAGTCTTTCCGAATCAATTTACAATTGATATTGTGAAAACTTGGGCTCGCTGGAAGTGAGTGCAGGATGTGGTCGGGTAGCGGCTTTGCCTTTTCCGCTCCGGCATGCTCGGTGCAAGCACCTGTGCGTGTCCTCACTCCACCGTACCGATCCGCCAGTCGGCGGATTATTCGGTTCTCGTCCAACCCCAAGATGGCACGAAAAAAGCCAGTCGACAGGACTGACTTCTTTTCGTGGCTCCCCATACGGGTCTTGAACATTGATACAGGGGTAGATGGGACAAATGGGACATATATGGTCTATTTTTGTTCTGCTCCCGATTTTACTAGATAGTATAGGCAAAATATTGCATACATACCTATTTATTGCAGACCCTGTGTCTTTGCTCTCCTTTGGAGATGATGTTTACTATATAATGTTAGCTGAGATTAAGTTAAGAATACGTATGAGCACACCAACAGTTACAGTTAAATACCATGCTGATTTTAAAGAGATACCCTTCTTGAATTCTTGTCATGCTGATATTGACGACTCAAAAAGAGGTCATACTGGTATTGTTGTTGACTTTGAGAACGGTGATTGGAACTACTTAAAATTTAAAACCTGGATCCATAAACATATACCGAAGTTCGCTCTGACCAAAAGTGAACTAGCAAACATCACTCCAGACACAATGGTAGAGCTTACAACGCGAGCCGCTAAGCTAATTCATGATCGTGACAAAAAATTAGGAAAAAAAGGAGAGATTGGAGAAATTATTCTTCATGGCTTGCTTGTGGATATATTTGGTACTGAGCCACTAGTTTCCAAGATCTACTATAAGACCGACCCAACCGAGAATGTTAAAGGTTTTGATTCAGTGCATGTGGTATATAAAGAAAACGAAGATAAGATTGGTTCGCTATGGCTTGGTGAGGCGAAATTTCATAGAGACTACAAAAATGCGATTAGTAAAGCCTTTGCTTCCGTTGAAGACTTTCTTCAAGCAAAGAAGCTAAGAAGAGAATTTATGATAGTTAAAAATCACATAGACCAAAACGACGAGCGAAAGTCAGCGGCCGAACAGCTACTAAGCAACCTTAAGTCATTGGATGAAATTAGGTCTTTAATATGTGTGCCAGTTCTTATTGCTTACGAATCTCCAGAAACTCAAAAACATAAGAAAATGTCAGATGAATACATGGAGAGTATAGATATTGAAATTCAAAAATGCTTAGATGCTTTTTCGAAAAAATTTGTATTTGAAGACGAGGTTGATGTAGACGTTCACGTATTCTTTATGCCCCTAAAAGACAAAGCTAAGGCACTTTCTGTTTTTACAGATGAGATATCAAGTCTCCAAGGAGCAGACATTGAAGTCTAAAAAAGAATTAGAGCTAAGCCTGATTGAAGATAAGCTTTTCAACGAAGTCGATAAATTCCAGTTACTTAAACAGATTAGTGAGTCCAAGCACATTAACGATCTGGCGATCCTCGTTGCCATGCGTTTAGATAAAGATGAATGGGGCACCTATTCAGCGATTGCGAGTGAAACTGTCAGATCAGTAGGTCTTTTTCCCTATTTAAATAAAGAGAAAGACGTTTCGCTTAGTAGTAACATGACAAAAGAGTACCATAAATCATTAACCAGGGGCGCCTATTTCCATAAAGCACAAAAATCAGTGCTCAGCAGACTTTTGAGCGGTGACTCTGTGATACTAAGCGCCCCTACAAGCTTCGGCAAAACATTTATAGTAGAGGAGCTTCTTCTTAGCAAAAAATATCAGAACGTGATGATTGTTGTACCTACGATTGCATTAATAGAAGAGATTAGAAGAAAAGTTAAAGACCTGGGGATTCCACACAACAGGGTTAGTTTTACAAATCAAAAATTTAGTGATCAGAATATCTTCATACTAACGCAAGAAAGAGCACATGAAATTCTGGATAGGATTAAGAGTGAGATTGGTGAACTAGATCTCCTGATAATTGATGAGTTTTATAAAATTGATAAAAATCTACTTTCAAAAAATGAGTCTAGTAGTAGGTCCGATCTATTAAGTGTCGTTTACAGAGAATACAGCAATATCAGTAATCAGCTGTACTTACTGGGCCCTTATCTTAACAAGGCGAATGGCTTTGATACTCAGAGACATTCGCCCATATGGATTAAGTACGATAACCATATTACCTACCAAGAAATAATCAGAAAGAAAGCAAACAAGATTAACAGTCGTGGAAATCAAACTAGAAAGATAGTCGAGTCCGAAGAAAATGACATTCTTGTCTACTGCTCTTCCCCCGATCAAGTCAGGAAGCTATTTAAGAATCATCTAAGCGATATTTTTGAGCCTAGCTCAAAAAATAACGACTTAATAAGCTGGGTATCGGCGAACATTGCAGACAGCTGGTATATAGTTGATGCACTTAAAAGGGGGGTTGGTATTCATCATGGAAGATTACCCAGGTTTCTTTCTCAGGAGATAATTAGAAGATTTTCTGATGGACGAATCAGGGTTCTACTCTGCACCTCTACAATAATCGAAGGCGTAAATACTAGTGCAAAATCAGTAGTTATATACAACAATTCAAGAGCTTTCAGTAAAGGTTACCTAACTTTTATGAATATTGCCGGAAGAGCAGGAAGGATGTTTAAGCATTTTTTTGGGAGAGTGTACTGCTTTGAAATTCCATCAAGTACTGACCAGGTAGAGGTAAACGATCCAATTGGCGTAAATGAGAATAACGAGAACCTGAGCTTGCTCAATTTACTTGATGACAACCTTTTAACTAAAAAACAAAAGACCGATGTCGAAGAGTATAGGTCTGAAACATTAATTCCAATTGAGCTTCAAAAACAGAATCATTTTATCGAAATAGAACTTCAAGAGAAAGTTGTAAGAGATTTAAGAAATGCAGACTTATCACAAATTAACCTACTTAGAGGCCCTGAGCTAAGTCGCGAACAAATCATTGGTCTATACAAGCTAGTTGCTAGTTTAGGGTATAACATTGCATCAAAAGTCAAAAGCGGCAATATTGATAAGGGTTGTTACAGGGCTGCGGTTTTAACTCAAAGTTTTTTTGCTGAGGACATAAAGGGCTTAGCAAAATCGATGAATCGTGAACAGGATATCAATGATGATTCCATTGAAGAAGCGTTTAATTTTACACGCAACGTCATCGGATATGACATACCTAGGTACATGCGAGCGTTGAATCGACTGATTGAATATGAATTTGGCGAGGAATACAGCGGCTCACTAGAACCTTTTTCTAACAGGTTAGAATTCCTTAATACAGAACCTGTTTATATACAACTGGAAGAGCTTGGATTGCCTGTTGATTTTTCTAAGCGACACCATCTTAGTAGCGATACTATAGAGCATGCATCAGAAGATGTAAGACTAAATTTCAACAGATTAAACGGCTTCGATAAATATGTTGCCAACAACTTCCTTGATTCTTATTAGTTTGAAATAAGTCAAATTAACACAAGCGGAGTTAATTTACTGTACTAACAATGTTTATAGTTCCAGGTCTAGACGGGCCGAAAGATCAGCTCCGTTTCTTGTATTTCCTCACGCCTTTTATAGAACGTTTCATGAGCAGTTTCTCTACGTCGTCTCTTTGGTAGACTCGAGAGCCATATTCATTTCTTGTTGGTACCAATTCGCCGCTTTTCTCATACTTCAGAAGTCGATTACTGCCGATCCCTAATAATTTCGAAAGTGCTGCAGTCCCTGTCCCATTTGAAAAGAAATGTTTAGAGCAAGTCTCGCATAGCCCAGTGACTCCAATGTCGTCCTTGAACTTAGTGCACCTCTTACAAGGAAATTTTTTAGACTTAGGGTAATTAACCATACACATCATTATGGCACACTATTGTTTTCATTGCTTTGCCTCTGTTGTTGTAGGCTTAGTATAGATTGCGATGTATACTGGTACATATGCATAAGTCTTTAAACAAAAACTGTACTCTTGCCTTGGGAGATTGCGTTGACAAGCTTCGTGAGGTTAACGATAAGCAGGTTGATCTAATTCTTACAGATCCACCTTATAACTTAGGGCTCTTTATGCAAAAAAGAGACACAAATCTCGGCGCAATGAGAGATAATCACTTTGCTGCTAGCGGCTGGGATCACGTCGAGCAGGATGAATGGGAGAAGAATATGCATGAGCTGTTTGAAGAGTCAGCCCGAGTGATCAAAAAGGGCGGATCAATGATTGTATTCATGTCGATCATACGTGTCGAGACACTCATAAGATTGGCGCAGGCACATGGATTTTACTATAAGACTACAGGTATTTGGCACAAGACTAATCCAATGCCAAGAAATATGAATCTTCATTTCATAAACTCAACTGAAGCTTGGGTTTATTTCGTGCATGGATCTAAAACTGGAAAATACAACAATAAAGGTAAGGCAATTCACGACTACATTGAAACTTCTACTATTGGCGCAAAAGAAAAAAAGCACGGCAAGCATCCTACTCAGAAGCCAGTTGCTTTAATGGAGTATTTTATTGACATTCTGTCAGATAAGGATGACCTAGTTCTCGATCCATTTATGGGTAGTGGCTCAACTGGAGTTGCTGCAATGAACAAAGATAGGCGGTTCTACGGAGTGGAGCTCGGTGAGGATTATTACAAGATCGCCACACAAAGAATCGGTGATATCCTAAAAAATCAGAAGTTGCTATGAAGGTTATAGATTTATTCGCAGGTGTTGGTGGTTTATCTCTTGGGTTTATGCAAGAGGGTTTCGAAGTAGTCTATGCAAATGAATATGACAAGTCTATCGCGGCTTCCTTTAAGAAGAACCATCCTAAAACAGTTGTAGACGATAGAGACATAAGAGATATTGATTTTTCTAAGACGTTCCTTCCTTATAAGGATAAAATTGCTGTCGTTATGGGCGGTCCTCCTTGCCAGGGCTTCTCTCAGAAAGGTAAAAGAATTGGGCTGAAGGACGAAAGAAACTTTATGTTTCAGCAGTTCGTAAAAGTTGTTGAAACAGTCCAGCCAGAGTTCTTTTTACTAGAAAATGTTCCAAATATCATGACTGCTGAAAATGGATACTTTAAACAAGAAATTATTGATATGTTTTCTGAGCTAGGCTATGACGTTAAGGCAAAGATTTTAAAGGCGGAGAACTTCGGCGTTCCTCAAATAAGAAGAAGAGCAATATTCCTTGGTAGAAAAAAGCATCTAGGATTCGAAATACCTGAAAATAACGATGAAAATAATACAGTAACAGACGCGATTGGCGATCTGCCAAAACTTAAAAGTGGTGAAGGTAGTGTGACGACAAAGTATACAAAAAAACCATCAACTGAGTTTCAGAAATCTATGCGTAAAAAATCAAAATTAATTCACAATCATATAGCCACTAAGCATAGTAAGGTTGCGCTAGAAAGGTTGGCACTTATAGGCGTGAACGGGGGGAAGGAAGACTTGCCGGACCACCACAGGACAAAGTCGATACACAGCGGTACCTGGTCTCGGCTTAAGCCAAGCGGCTATGCAAGAACAATTACCACAAGATTCGACACCCCATCTTCTGGACAATTTACTCTTCCGCACCAAGACAGATGTTTAACGGTGCGTGAAGCAGCAAGAATTCAATCGTTTCCAGATGATTTTATTTTTTACGGCACTAAATCTAATCAGATGCTACAAGTAGGTAATGCGGTTCCACCCAAGCTTGCAAGAGAACTCGCGAAGGCTATCAAAGCCAACATTTAATCACTACAGTAATCAATCAGGTTTTTTTCTGAATAAAGCATGTTTCGATACAGAGTATTGTTCTTTGAGCTAAATCTAACTAACTTGTCATCTTCAATTAATTTATTGAACTGATCAACCTTATTGGAAAGTTCTTCAATTCTTGATTCATCCAAAGCAATAAACTCAGGAGAATATGAGAAGTACTTAACGTAACTTAGAGCCTTGAATAGTCTAGTGTCCATATTGGATCGTTGTTTCAGTAATTTTTCTAGCTCATATCTTTCAGTGTATTCTCTGAATGCCACAATTTTGTCGACACAATCTTCGACTTCGCTATGATCTCGGGCTACACACAAGAACTGCTCAAACTCAAACTTGCTAATTCTGTAGTCCTCATACCCTTTTTCGCCAAGACGTAGTAATACATGATATACAAAGAACACAGGATAAATATGGAACAGCTTATCAACCTGACGTCGCTCTCCACTTTCCGAATGACGATTTACTACAGACGATATGTCGTTATAGAAATAGTACTTCTCAATTTGATCAGAAATCAATTCCCAAGCGGAACCTTCGCTATCTTCCATTTTTTCTTGAAAAGAACGGAAAGCATCGGAAACGGTAAACGGATGGGTTTCTTTTATCAAGCCAATCAACTTACTAAAGAATAGTGCGCGGATTCCCTCCATGGTAGCAGCTTCACCATGTGTAGCCTTCCACTGAAGTTTCATCCCTTTGTTAAGCTCCATGTTCGTTTCGAACACACTCGCATTTGCCATCGCATAGCTAATGGCCCATACGTGCATGCTTAAGTCATTATTTTTCTTACCTATACTCCAGTAAAGACTTGCGCCTTCTTTTGTGGCCTCATCAAGATAGACGGCGTACTCATCCCACTCCTCCGTGATGAGATCACCTCTGACCTCTCTGGAAGAGCGACTTGCCATAAATCTGAAGATATCAACAACGTCACTTTGGAATTCAACTCTTCTTCCGTCGTTGTCGTAAAAGTAAATATCTTTCTCGCCGTCATGCTCCAACTCTCCAACATCTTTAATCCCTAGACTAGATAAGACGCGTGGTGCTGTTCTATAGTTGCCAATAAAGTCGAGAACCAATACTTCATCCTTGCCGTGCGATATTCTCAAGCCCCTTCCGATTTGCTGGGTGAGTATGGTGTTTGACTCTGTTGGCCTAAGCATTAGTAGACACTCTACATCGGGGATATCAATCCCTTCATTTAACATATCGACAACAAATACAACCTGGTGCTTGTCTTCTTCAAAGGCCTTGATAATTTCTGAAGCAGACTGATATGCGCTTTCCGTATTTGCATCTTCAATTTTAGAATGTATGGCAACTGCATCTATGCCTTTTTCTCTAAATCTTTTTGCAGACCACTCAGCATGATCTATCGAAACACAGAAAGCGATCGTTTTCTTATCACTTGCAAGACTATTGAATTTACTTAAAACCGCTTCATCACGCTCTTCTATCATCAAGAGCTTGTTTAGATCGTTTACGTCATACCTAAAGCCATTGTGATAGATTTTTGAGTAATCAACATTGTCGAAAAATCCTTGATAGTTAAGACTCGCCAAGTAGCCTTGTTTTATAGCTTCGGACTGATCCATTTCATAGACCAGGTTGTCCCCGTAGTACCCTAATATGCTCTTTTCATCCATGCGGTCAGGCGTTGCTGTTAAACCAAGAAAGAATACCGATGGGTTGAAGTAGTCCGAAACTTTTCTGTAGCTCTCCGCTGCCGAGTGATGTGACTCGTCAATTATTATATAGTCAAAGAAATCATTTGAAAATTCTGCAAGGTTAGCTTCCTTGCTAATAGTTTGAATGGTAGCAAAAACTATCTTCTTGCCTTTGTGTGTCTTATCTTTTCCTGTAAAAAAGCCCATATCCCCACTCCTTTCAGGCATCACTTTTTCAAAAGAGTTCTTAGCTTGCTTAAGAATATGATCTACGTGAACAACAAAAAGTATGGTTTCAGACTCTGTCGAAAGCACGTCAAAGATACCAGTGTAAGTTTTCCCGAGACCAGTTGCCATAACAACCAAACCACGATCGTTTCCGTCTTGTCTTGACTGCTGCAGAGCACTTAATGCCTGTTGTTGTACGTCGTGAGGTGAAATCTTATCTTTGTTCCAGCCCAGAAATAGCGAATAAAGTTCTTCATCAGCATTAAAGGTTCTTCTTAATTCGTATATTGATTCATCTGGCTCATCAACGATCTGGTCTTTCGACATAGTTACAGGTGTGTAGCCTTGGCGAATCGTTTCGTTTTCCTTGGATTTCAGGTCATTAAATCTATCCTTAGAAACCATTCCAGCAGCATGGTAGCTGAAGCCATCGCATTCAATAGCGTATTTTCTACTCTTAGTTTGAACGACAAAATCTATGCGCCACTTTCTGCCAGTTCCATCATTGCGGTCAATTTCAACTTCTGGTGTTATTTTATCTAAGCCCTCGTCGCCGTAGTCAGGATAGTAAACATCTTTCAAAAATGCTGTCTCCAGATATCCCATTTTTGAACCGTGGACTTTTAAAAACTCATTCAATGTCATAGTGCAAGTATATCTTATAGAAACCTACAATGACATCTTTGGATGTATAATAAATATATGAAACTCACGAGATACTATGGCTAAAAAAATTAAACCTTCCTCAACTATGAATAAACGAAGGCTTATTAGGGCTTTTATTAATCACAATGACGATGTTAATCAAACCATCAAAGATGCAATTAAGCCAACGCTTCAAGCGCGTGAGGACTTAAAAGACAAGATACGGATTGTGACTCCATCCGCAACCAAACAGACCATTGATTACCTTCCAATAGAGTTAGGTAAGCTAGGGTTTTTCATTGTCGATGGACAGGCCTTGGACGTTTTGCACACAAAAGATTCGGCACACGGTCGCCTATTGAAGATATTATATGAGCATAGGCGTGAACCGATTAGTCGTAAGAGACTCAAAAAGTATATGAACGACAGGGAGATTATTCAGCCACTCAAAGACTTGCGAAGTCAGGCTAGAAGAATTGGAATAGAGCCAGACATTCGCTCAAACAAGGCTGGCGGCACAGTAACTTTCTATGGATTCTATTATAAATAACTGGGGTATCTCCCTACGTTCTCCTACAGAACCACAGCAAAAATCTATATTGTTTGAAGCATAAACACGAAAGGAGTGTCTATGCAGAAAACAGACTTGAAAATTGAAAAAGTCAAAATAGCTGATTTAAAACCAGCAACATACAACCCACGCAAATGGAGCGAGGAAAAAACAGGACAGCTTAAAGACAGCATTCAAAAGTTTGGGCTAGTAGATCCAATTCTTGTGAATGGAGCTGTGAAGCGAAAGAACATTGTAATCGGTGGTCACTTTCGGCTCAAGGTTGCCAAAGACCTCGGCTACAAAGAAGTACCCGTTACGTATATAAGTATTGACGACATTGAGAAAGAGAAAGAACTTAATATCCGTCTCAATAAAAATCTCGGTGATTGGGATTATGAGTTACTAGCGAAGTTCGATGAGTCGCTACTGATCGATGTTGGTTTTGAGAGTGAAGATATTGATGAGATATTCGACATGAAGACTGACGAGCCCGAAAATTTTGATCTCAATAAAGAGCTCGAAAAATTAGACATTAAGAAGATCACGGTAAAAAAAGGTGACGTCTATCAGCTTGGCGAGTCTCGTTTGATGTGCGGCGACTCAACAATTACTGAGGACTTTGACAAGCTCATGAATGACCAGAAAGCAGACATGTGCCTGACAGACCCGCCATACATATTGGACTATTTGCATGCAAAGCGTGGTGGTAAGCCAGTAAAAGGGTTCGGCTCAAAGCAAAACAGAGTGTATCTAGAGACTGACAGCCTACCAGATGACTTTACTGAGCTTTGGATGGATAACATCCAAAATCATTCCAAAGATGACTTCTCAATAATCGTTTACGAAAATTGGAAGAACCTACGAATTATCTGGTCCGAGATGGAGAAATATTGGAAAGTCAAAAACATGATTGTTTGGCATCTACCTAATAGGCATCAAGGGTTTGCTGCGAAACACAAATTCTTCTCTAAGCACGACATCGCTATGGTGGGAGCTAAAGGCGAAGTAGAATACAACCACGAAACTGAGATTGAAGGCTTGCAAGAAGAATATGAAACAGCCCTTTACGCAATTAGTGGCAAACCTCAATGGGAGGGCTACGAGGGTGGTAAAAGATACCAGCCTACTGATTTTATTGACTACCAAGCTAGTGATGAAAAGAGTTCTGGGCAAGGAGTCATATTTGGCACGAAGCCACTAGAGATCCTCATACCATACATAAAAGTACTGACAAAACGTGGCGACTTAGTTGTAGAGCCGTTTTGCGGAAGTGGAAGCACATTGATTGCAGCGAATCGACTAAAACGTCGATGCTACATCATGGAAAAATCCCCTGTTTACGCAGAAGTAGCGTTGAAGAGATGGGAAAAAGACACAGGCAAAAAACGTGTCCTCATAACTGAACAGGAAAACAAAGATGAGCAGGAACAAACAGCAAAATAAGAAAAGATTCGTCAAAGCATTTAAGGAGAATCCAATCACATCATCTGTCTGCAAGAAAATTGGAGTGGCAAGAAGCACTTTCTATAGATGGCTAGAAGAAGATCATGAATTCAAGGAGGAAATTGATAATGCTCTAGACATAGGTAGGAACAGAATGATTGATGTTGCAGAATCAAAGCTACTCAGTCGCGTGAATGAGGGTGATCAGCGAGCGGTTGAGTTTTACCTCAAAAATAACTCCAAGCGATACGTTACTCCGACAGTTAGATTCGTTGTTAATCAACATAATCTCGAAATAAAAGACCTTGAGGAAAAGATCAGAAAAGCCAGTGTGAAGACAGAAGACATATTCAAACTAATTAGCACCGAGGAGCTAGAGCGAATAATCATGGAGAACCCTGTAGATATTAATACGCAAAGTAGCTAGACTTAATGATTTTTTGCGGTACCTTGTTGCTTGAGGAAAAACTATGAATGAACAACTACAAAAAGAGCGTATTGGAGCGAGCTTCAAAGGCTACGTCTACGCAACTTACGAACAGCTAAAAGTCGTGTTTGGTGATCCCTATATTCCAGATGAGCTGAATTCAAAGACTGATGTTGAGTGGATTATAAGAACACCGCATAGCGTGGCTACAATCTATAACTACAAGGATGGTAAAAGATACCTCGGCAATGCAGGACTTGAGTACGAAAAAATATGCGAGTGGCACTGTGGGGGCAAAAATATCGAAAGCCACCAATGGCTGAAGAATAAGCTGGAAGATTCATTGCTCTCAAAACTCTAGACTATACTAGTCGATCATCCGTACTATAATAGATGCATGATTGAACTAAGCAAACTAGAACAAATACCATTACGAGAAGTTTGGAAGCATGAAGCCCTCGACTTTACCCAGTGGCTCGCTCTCCCCGAAAATATCCAACACTTAAGTGACACTATCGGCGTCGATATTGTGGATACACAGACCGAAGTTAGTGTTGGTCAGTTTTTTGTAGATATCCTTGCAGAGGACGAGCATGGTCAGAAAATTGTCATAGAAAACCAACTAGAGCCGACAAACCATGACCACCTAGGCAAGATCATTACTTACGCAGCTGGGCTGCAAGCTGAAGTAATTGTATGGATTGTGCAACGTGCTCGCGAAGAGCACGAGCAAGCAATTGCTTGGTTAAATGAAAATACTACTGAAAATGCTAATTTTTTCTTGCTTCAAATAGAGGCATGGCGAATTGGTAACTCTAAACCAGCACCAAGATTTAATATTATTGCGAAACCAAATGACTGGGCAAAAACTGTTAAGCAAAGTGCCTCTGGGAACGCCATAAGTGACTTGAAACTAAAACAGCAAGCTTTCTTCGAACAACTTCGAGAATATGGCGAAGAACACTCTACAGCAATAAAAAGCTGGCGTAATGTTACAGCAAAGCATTGGTATGACATTTCAATAGGATCATCGAATGCCCACATAAGCCTGACTCTCAATTCTCGAGGTCAACAAGTAGCAGTTGAGCTTTATATACCCAATAGTAAAGAGTTGTTTAAGTATTTATTCGAGAACAAGGAAGAAATTGAAGCAAAGCTAGGTTATGAATTGGACTGGCAAGAGCTCCCCGAGAAAAAAGCATGCAGGGTTACAGTCATTCGAAGCGGTGATTTCCTAGATAAAGAATTAACTCAAGAGCTAATTACATGGCTTATTGAAAATACTGATAAGTTCGCAAAAGTCTTTCCAAAGTATCTCAACTAAAATCAAGACCTCTCTTAAGCCCTAGACTTACTAGAGTCTTCACGGTAATGTTGTGCTTGCCATGCTGGACAGCACTGAAAATCAACTCAAATACTGCTTGTATGCTCGGAAAAGCTCTGAGAGCGACGAGCGTCAAGCAATGAGTATTGATTCACAGCTAGCAGAAATGAGAGCCCTAGCTGAAAACGAAGGTCTCAATATAGTCTGTGAGCTCCAAGAAAGCCACTCTGCAAAAGATTCAGGACAAAGACCTGTCTACAATAAACTACTCGAAGGCCTACGAAACGAAGAATACAATGCGGTGCTGACATGGGCGCCTGATCGCCTAAGCCGTAATGCTGGAGACCTTGGATCGGTTGTAGATCTTATGGATCAAAAGAAGCTCCTTCATATACGCACCTTCTCGCAAACATTCACTAACAACCCAAACGAAAAGTTCCTGCTCATGATCTTATGTTCACAAGCAAAACTGGAGAACGATAATAAGAGCATTAATGTAAAACGTGGAATCAGATCAAAATGCGAGATGGGATGGAGGCCGGGGGTTGCTCCGCTGGGATACATGAACCGAGCGTTCGGTGGAGTGAATGATATTATCCCAGATCCAGAGCGTGCAGACCTGATCCGTGAAGCCTTTAATAAAGCAGGTAACGAAGGCTATAGCGGACGAAAAGTTAAAGCTTGGCTAGACAAAGAGGGGCTGACTAACAGATCAGGTAAACCAATTAGCTTAAGCCAAATCCTCGTAATATTATCCACTCCGTTCTACTATGGAAAATTTCAGTATCCTGAAGGTCCTGACCAACCATGGTACCAAGGAGCTCACAAGCCACTCATATCTAAAGAGCTCTATGATCTGGTCCAACAAACAAGAGGTGTCAATAAAGGAGTATGGGGCTCAAAGACCTTTGCCTTCCGAGGCCTGATGTCCTGTGGTCGCTGTGGAGCTGACATAACTGCACAAGAGAAATTTAAGAAGCTAAAAAGCGGTGAATACAAGCGCCACGTCTACTACAACTGCACTCGGCGAAAAGACCCTAATTGCAAAGAGAAATATATAAATCAGACTAACTTATGTATTCTCCTCCAAGAGTTCATCGAAGTGAATCACAAAAAGATCAAGATTAGCGACAAGCTCAGAGCAAGAGTTGAGAAACATTATTACATGACCCAAAGCTTCATGGATCACTATAAGGTAGAAAAAGACCTAAGTAAGCCGATCGTTGAATATTCAAGATACGTGCTGTCAAAAGGAACTGAAGGTGAGATGCTTGCCCTAAATAATGGCATACAAACAAAACTAAAGATCAAAAACGGTGAGCTCAAATTTATGACAAAGTAACTAAATGTTTGTTCCTTTTAATGAGACCGCAAGTATAGCTTCAGTAATGTGGCGAACATTTACCGGTGTATGTAATTCTAAATGGGTCACTTTAACGTTGTGCTCAATCTGACTCCCGCCATAATTTTGTTTCTTTGGTGTTCGATTATCCTCAATTGAAGCTTTAGTGAAGAACGCTTTACAGAAGTGACGTTTGATCACATTGTTTGCATCATCGTAAGCGTCAGCAATTCTAAGACTGTTCACAATATCTATCGCCTTATCCCTGCGTTGGTTGATTACACCGAGTCGTTTCTCGGCGTCTTTAATTATTTTCTCGGCTTGTTTGGTGTCTCTGGCAATCCTTTTCTGTTCGGTTTTTAGTAAGCTGGCAGGGATCACCTTATCGTAAAAAGCCTGCATGACGTTTTCTTTTTCAGCCACTAAGCGATTGTGTCGTTGCCTTTGCTGCTTTACGTCATTCTCAGCAAACTTTACTTCGCTCTCAAGCTCGAACGCAACCTGTTCGCCGAGTTCTTTTCTATTCTCAGCAGATAGCTTTATCTTATTGAGTTCTTTTGACACAGCTTCTTCCGCGAGCTTAACTGGGACATAAGGTAAATCACACATGTTGTCCTTGCGATTCAGACAGGCAAAATAACCATACTTTTTCTTAGCAACTGAATAACACAAATGTCTACCACAGCGACCGCAAAGCAGTAGTCTCGATAAGTAATGAAAATGACTTCGGTGCTTTTTATCTTGCACATAATGACTTTCACGAACTGCTTGCACTGCTGCAAAAACAGAAGGTGTCACTAATGGCTGGTGCCGACCCTTGTATTCGACCCCACAGTAGGTCAAATATCCAAGGTAGTACCTGTTTCTCAGGAGCTTATTCAGACCGCTACCGCTTATCGGCTCAACAACAGATCTGGCACGGACTCTTGTCCTCAGCCCACGTCTTTCCAGCTCTCGGCCGAGTCTGCGCTCGCTATATTCACCAGTTGCATATTGTTCAAAAGCCCAGCGGATCAATGGCGCTCTGGTCGGATCTAATTCGACCGTACGTACTTCACGGCGATTAATGCGCTTTGTGACGTTCACATAGCCGATTGGAGCCTGAAAGGGCGTTCCACCTTGCTTGGCTTTCTCGGTTGCTCCTTTTAGGGCTTCAGCTGCAAGGTTACGACTATAGAATTCAGCAATACTCGCCATAATTCCATGAAGCAACTGACCTGAAGGAGTTTCGTCAATATTCTCGGTTACAGAGATCAATTGAGCTCCAGCTTTCTTTATAGCTAAACCAATCATTACATCATCGTGTAGGTTGCGTGCAAGCCTGTCTATTTTATGGACGATGACAAACTTAATACCTTTTTTACTACATAAATCATCAAGTAGCTTTTGAAGGCCTGGTCGAGCAGCTGATCTTGCAGATTCACCCCGATCTGCATATTCCTTAATTACAGTTGCATTTATGCTCTCGGCTTTATTCCTGCAAGCTTCGCGCTGTGCAGGAATTGAAAAACCTTCTTTATTTGTGTTTCCTTTCGTCGCTTGATTAGTTGTTGATACTCGTAAGTAGATTGCTACTTTCATTTTTCCTCCTCGTTTATGTTGTAAATACATAATGGAGGGTCGAGAGATCAACAGATAGAACATTCGGCGTTATAACAAGGACAGGTCATGGAACCTGGTCGGGTTTTGTGGTGCTTGGTTGCCTACAGGGCAACAGGTCGCGGTTAGAACTTTTAAAGGAGTAAAAATGAAAAAACCGCCTTTACTGACGGTTCCAACATTTGTGCCTTGTTATCAACACTTTTCTTTCTGCTCTGGCTCAAGAGTGAATCGAGGGGCAGGTCATGGAACCTGGTCACTCGATTTCACTGCTGGGCTTGGCTCCCGGGGTCGGACTCGAACCGACAACCCTTTGATTAACAGTCAAATGCTCTACCATTGAGCTACCCGGGATTATATTAAACGCTCAGAAATCAAGTTTATATAAACTCTCTTCCTCGATAACTCTTAAGCTGCTTCTAGCGCTTAATAGCATCCGAGCGAGTGGCTGTTGATTCTTTATGAATCAAAACCCACTCACCTGCATACCTTGACGTGTACCCTTTGTACTTGTGGTCATTATGTTTCTCTATTCTACGCTGAATATCCTTTGACTGTCCAACATAGAACCTACATTGATATAAAAGTATAGAGTCTTCTCTGTTGGTAGTCAATATGAGATAATTAAGTTATGAATCTATTGATCACTGGCGGAGCAGGTTATATTGGGACACATACGATTGTTGAGCTAATTAAGGCTGGGCATAGTGTTGTTGCTGTCGATAATCTATCTAAAAACTCAGGCGATCTCATAAAAGGCGTCGAGGAAATCGTTGGAACAAAAATTGATTTTTACAATATTGATACCCGCAACTTCTCTGCTTTGGACAAACTGTTTTCTGCAAACGAGTTTGATGCTGTGATCCACTTTGCAGCGTTTAAGGCTGTTGGTGAAAGCGTCGAAAAGCCTTTGGATTATTACGAAAACAATATAATGTCACTGATAACTCTGTGTAGAGTCATGGAAAAACATAAAGCTGGCAAATTAATATTTAGTTCTTCGGGTACTGTCTACGGTCAAGTCGACACCGCCGTAACCGAAACCATGAACTCAGTAAATGGTGAGTGCCCATACGGCTGGACTAAGGTATTCTGTGAACGCATTCTGACCGATCTAGTTGTATCAGACCCCAATTTCTGGGATATTACGTTATTGCGCTACTTTAACCCAGTAGGCAACCACTCATCTGGGCTAATAGGCGAAGACTCCGAAGACGTCCCACCCAATCTACTACCCTACCTTACTAAAGTGGCGGCTGGTGAACTAAAAGAACTAACTGTGTTTGGCGGCGATTATGATACCCGTGATGGCACCTGCGAAAGAGATTACATCCATGTAGTAGACTTAGCTAAGGGGCATGTTGCGGCCCTTGCAAATGATTCCCATGGCATAAAGACATACAACTTAGGGTCGGGTAAAAGCACAACCGTTTTAGAGATCATTGATATCTTCGAAAAAGCTACGGGTAAAACAGTGCCTTACAAAATTGGCGACCGTCGACCCGGTGACATAATAATCAGCTACGCAAAGGTCAATAAAGCTAAAGATGAGTTGAGCTGGGAGACTGAGCTATCGCTTGACCAAGCCATGCAAGACCAGTGGGCTTGGCAGAACAACTCTACAAAGACTTTTAATTAGAAACTGTTAGCTCTATAACATTGCCTTTACCTATCATGTTGTAAAGATCTATTGCCTCTTTTTGAGAATTACGCTTGGTCATATACATAGCTTTCTTGTTTTGCCTCGTATGATCTTCGCTGTTCGCAACACTATCTACAACAAAAAATAAATCGTCAGTATCAGAATTGTAGGTAACACTGCCTAGACGCGCCTCTTGTTCGTAAAGATGACTAGTAGATAGCTCAACTGTTGAAGTTTCTTTTGTTTGTAGATCAAAGAAGACTAATTTACTAGGTCCATTGTACTGAGACACCCCTTCTGGTGAATCATAATCAAAGTCTGGGTTAAAGTCTCGTCTGCTAATTATTAGCTCCTTACCGTTGCTTCCTATTCCTTTTATAGAAGAGTGTTTACCATCTTCTGAATGAACAAACTCAATTATGCCAGTATCAAAATTATAAGAATATATTTTGGTTATAGAATTGCTAGCATCTTCATAAGAAGGCACTCCCATAAATCCTAGATCGCTAACCATAAAATAAAGCTTTGAGTTCTGTTGGTGGTAATTAAAGCTTTTAATATAAGGATACTCACCGGCAACTTGGTTTCTATCGACTAGTTGCTCCAGCTCTCCACTAATGGTTATTGAGTATAAGCTTGGCGTAGGAGCGGCATCGCACTGCAAACATGGTCTACTGCTAACCAATAGCCTGTTGTTATCTATAAAGCCTAAAGGTTGCAAAATTAAGTCTGAGTTAGGGTCAGAATATATTATATCAATCTCACCATCCTGCACATCAATAGTGCCAATCTCTAGAGATGTACGATAACTTTCATCTTCTATTGTTCTAGAATATAGTAGCTTTGACTGATCTGGAGAAAGACCGCTTATCTGTAAGCTGCTATATTCAAAAAGCGAGTCATTTAGCAGCTTGTCTGCACCATTTTCTCTTACATTAAGTGACGATTGCACTGTGCTCCCATATTGATCTACGAAGGTTTTAAAAAAATAGAAACTCCCACTGTCTTCGCTAACAATCGTGAGCTTCTCCCCTTCTTTGGCCTCAAAAATACGTTCTAGCTGCTTATCCTCACTCAACTTATAGGCATAGTCTGTGGTCGAAAACCTAAGCTGAGCTACCTCTTCATCAATAATCTCGTTACTAATGTCTGTTTGCGCTGAACCTTCACTGTTTGCGGTTGGGCTAAGTTTATTATCACTATCTTTGATTAATAGAAAAGCAGTGATACAAATAGCTGCCACTGATAACACGCCTGCCACGAGAAATATTGCTCTTTTATTTAGATTTATTGTTTTTTTGGCTTGATCCATAAAGGTCCTTTCCAGCTTTTAATTTAGTTTGTTTGTAAGAATTAAGTAGATCTTGCTTCTTATAATACACATTTTCTACTTTTTACTGCAGGATATTTTTATAAAACCAAGCTTAATCCACTATAAACATTAAATTGTTATTAACAGCTAATGTTTTTGTTTTCCACAAGTCTTCCACCTCTGTTATTGCTTATGCTTGCATTGTTTTTAATGTTGGTTTATTCTGAATTTGTTTCTACACGCAAAGTGTAAGCCTAAGGGGGTTTATGCAAAAAGGAGAGATTATGTAGCTACTAGCTATGGTTCTTTAACACACTCAAAATTCAATTTCCAACTACCGAAAGCGACAACTCGTGAGACTCACGAAAAGTCAAAACTCAACTACCGACCAATTGGAGGTCAACAAATTGAGGTATTCATTCAAAGTCTCGGGAAAGACTCAAAACTCCATCTTCAGCCGCAGCATCGCGGCCTTTCTGACGGCGACTCTGCTCGCTGTCCTGACCATCATTGCTCCAAGCAACGTCACAACCAGCACAATTGGTGTTTCTAGCCCTAAGGCTATGGCCCAGACAATCAACATAGGAGATGTACTGCTCGCCGGAGAAGACTGGCTAAGTGGCAATGGTGTAGACATCTACTATAATGGCTCAGATTTTGCAGCTGATTGGGGCTTAAACCACATAAGTACCACTAGTAGCTCAAGTTTTATGACTGGCTACAAATGGCAGTGCGTTGAACTCATCAACCGGCTATATGCTGAGAAAGGTTGGATCAGCTCCTATTGGCCAGGTAACGGCCACGAAATGCATGACACTGCACCAAGCTCACTCAGCAAGAGCTCTCAAGGTCAGATTGAATCAGTCAGTCCAGGCGATGTTCTTGTGTGGGGTCCAGCAAATGGCAATATTTGGGGACATGTCGGAATTATCGATAGCATTAAGCACAACGGCGGCGAAAGCTACACGATTTACGCTGTCAACCAAAATACGGGAAGTGTGTATTCGTCTCATGCTTGGAATTCGGCAACTAAGCAAATTGGTAATTGGGGCAATTATGCTTTAATCGGAGTAGTCCATTCACCTGAAAATCTAGGTGAATTGGTATCTGTTAGCAGAAGCTCTGACTCGAAGGCCGACATGCTAGTTCGTCGTAACGACGGAGAGTGGCGTGCATTCGACACGGTGACTCGAAATTGGACCAACAACTTGCACACATCCAACTACGCCGTGGATATAATCCAATGGGCTGACGTTGTGGGTGACTCGAAGGCCGACATGCTAGTTCGTCGTAACGACGGAGAGTGGCGTGCATTCGACACGGTGACTCGAAATTGGACCAACAACTTGCACACATCCAACTACGCCGTGGATATAATCCAATGGGCTGACGTTGTGGGTGACTCGAAGGCCGACATGCTAGTTCGTCGTAACGACGGAGAGTGGCGTGCATTCGACACGGTCACCAGAACATGGACAGACAACGTGGTTACTACCGGCTACGGCGTGGACATTATTCAATGGGGTGATGTCGTGGGCTAAAACTAATACAAAATTACCAGCAATGAGTTTTCACATCAATAAAATGCTGTAGAAACACGGTCACCATATTCAAGGACGGCTCGCTAACCGCGAGTCGCCCTTGGGGTGGGGGTGGTCAAAACAATTTAACAATTTATCAAAAATCTTATTGCGCTAAAGCTATAATTTGTATTATGATAGGTAATAGCGATAAGCTAAAATAAAAATAAATGAACAAAAGAACAATAATCTCCACATTATTACTAGCTGCTGTCTTATTAGGCAGCGCTTTTACGTATTTTGTTGTCATACAAGACGACAAAGATAGTGCTGCTGTTAATTCTGAGGTTTCTGAAGACCAAGCCAATAATGATATAGATACTCTTGAGGGTAAAACTAAAGACGATTTGGCTGACACCCCTGACCAAGATAGTACCACTACCGAAGATCAATCAGACACTCAAGACACTGTCGTTGACGACGACTTAGTTCTGCCAGAACCTGAAGGGCCAAATGACTTTGTATTATTACCCGTGACTACTAACCACTTTGAGATAACCCAAACGGCTCTAAACTCTTACACAATCTCACTCTTTGCAATTCTAAATAATCCTGCCCAGTACGACGAATATACCGACCAACTAACACAATACAAACAAGAGGCTATAAAATTTTTAGAGGATAATGGCTACGGCCCGGATTTAGCAGAGTTAACTTACATCCCAGAAGAGGCAGAGAGTCTATGAGCGAAATAGTAGATCGCAGCTCGAAATTGGAAGCTCGTATAAGAAATAAGAGATCATCGCTTGTGCTAGCATTTTACTCTATGTCTTTTGCGCTTATTTTTGCGCTATTCTTTATTGCAGGCAACTTGGGCTCTGCTGCAGCGTGTTCTAACCCAAGCCAATTAGATTGGTATACTGTTGGCAAGGTTGGCGAAAATAAATCTTTTTACCAAGAAGTATCTGACGAAACCAGCGTGCCGTGGGAACTATTAGCGGCTATCCATTACCGCGAAACTGGCTTTAGCCACACTAACCCATACAATGGCCAAGGTATTTTCCAATTCGTAAATGGAGATGGCGGCCCATACCCGTACGGCGAGGTTGAGGACGAAGAATTTA
>Ga0209187_1001402_pt1 | contig 28176 bp, 22 predicted proteins | sample BantaG_FD_187430 | JGI IMG/M metagenome (GOLD analysis project Ga0209187, IMG submission 187430) | Marine algal microbial communities from Bantry Bay, Ireland - BantryBay_4 metaG (SPAdes) (version 2) | ecosystem: Host-associated > Algae > Red algae > Unclassified | place: Bantry Bay, Ireland...
TACACCTGGTTTGTGTGCATTATATTTGTACCTCAGTTGGAAACTTCTGCGCGAACAATCTTCATTGAGACACAGCCAACGTTGAGTGCCGTTTTCGCTGCAACCATTTTTGCATATGTGTGTACCGGAGCAGTCAGGGCATGTTATTTCTTGATAATGAACCATAGATTTTTTTGCAAAGATAATCAAAATCAACGGATTTCAGACACTACCAAATAAACATGCTTTAGTAGCGAGCAAATAATAAGTTCTCGATTTCGACGAGGTTATTTTGTTCTTAGTTTTCTTCTTGAAAGCCGGAGTTTATCTGGATAAATGACTGTTTTCGAGGAGGAAAATAAGGGCAAAAGAATCCGTCTAAATCGTGATTTATTGTTTACTCGTTACTTAAAACAAAAAAGGAGTTCTGAATTAACAGAACTCCTTTTTTCTATATTTTTCAAAACTTATTATGCCTTTACAATAGCCAGTTTCGGGTCGGTCTGACGAATGTAGAGTACACCAAGATTTAGTAATAACAAGGCTAAGATAATCAAACCCCACTGCGATAAAGTCGGTACAACTTTATTTTCACACTCACAAATCTCGAGGCTACTAATCGCATCTGAACATATTTCATTACCGTCTGCATCAAGAGCTGTTACCGTAATATCAATAATCATAATGGTAGGGAATGGTCCGAGTACACTTGTCATACCTGCCGGAGCAGATGTGGTTACATCACCGCTTACTTGATAAGAAGCAACACCTGTACCACTAACGTCTATAACAATTTCGTAAGTATCATCATCAGTATCTTCTGTGCCTTGGTCATTACATGGACCAGTCGCTGTAATTGTACATGGGATACATTCTTCTAAATCTACAGAAACCGCACCTGTACCCACGTCTGATAAAGCGTAGCATACACCAGCACCAGCAGCGAGAAGGTCAGCAACAGTAGCTACACCAGTCAAGTCAAGTGTATTTGGGTCGTAAACTAAAGTATGTATAGTATATGAACCAGCATCGGTCACATCGAAGCAAGAACCTGCGTCAGTACCTAATACTGCTCCACCAGAAGTCAATACATATAGTGTAGAATAACCTGCTGGAACATTGCTATCTCCATTAGGTGTAGCACATATTTGGTATGCTTCACCTGGAGGTATGCAGCCTAAGCCGGGAAGGTCATCTAATGTAAGCGAACCTGCGTCAGCCTCACAACAAGTCTCCAAATCGCCTGTATTTGCGCCAGCTACATCTAAGGCATAACATGCACCAGAAGCATCGGCAGCAGCGATGAAGTCTGCAACCGGACTTGGAATAATAAGTCCTGAAAGGTCAATATAATCGGGAGAAGCAGTATCAGTAGTTTCTGCAATAAGTGTGTGTATAGTATAACTGCCTCCGGCAAGTCCTAAAGCCACTAAATCAAATGATGGTGAAGCACTTGTAGCTACAATATCACCATTACCATCAGTAAGCACATATAATGTCTCAAAATCAGCAGGAGTAGAAGCGTCACCATTCGGTGTAGCTGATATAACATAACTTCCTGAACTTGGTACACAACTTGGATCCGGTAGTGGGTCTAATGTCAAAGTTCCTGCAAATGCATCTATAATGGTAACTGAAATCGAACCTATGCTCACATCTGCACAGAGTGGGAGGGGTACTTCTACTTCCGCGTCACCTACGATTATGGTTATAGATTGATTCATCAAAATATCTAAAACATCTTGAAGAGTCATAGAATTGAATGCAGGTCTTATAAAATCTAAAAACACTCCAATATCTGTAATCGGTAATGATGCACAGTCGAATAAGACGTTTAGAAATGCGATGCTACAAATATCTTCAGCAGCTTGCCCAATAGTAACGGAAGAGTATGCTATAGCATAAATATCCACAGTTTGTCCTGCAGCCAACATACTCAGATCAAGTATGCCACCCAAAGAGATAGCAACTATATTTCCAGTACCGTCAACCGCAATAGATATGAAGTCAGTAGCTGCCGGATCAAAATTACCAAGTGAATCTGTATAGCCACCAGAGGAAGGTCCAAATAAATCAGAAAAATCTAAATTAGCCAGATCTTCGCCACATAGACTTGCCACATCGGTAGTTGGTTCGCCAGCTTCAACATCACATATCTCACCTTGAGCTTGAAGATTTGTAATAGAGAATCCTAATAAAAACAGGATTGGAAGGAATAATAATTTTTTCATCTTGAGTATCTTAGGTTTTGTAAACAATACCAATTCAAATGATTATTGTGTTTACTTCAATTCGGTTTCTATTCTCTTTGATTTAAGTAAAGAGAACATTTTTAAATAAATCTCACACAAATATAGTTATACCAATTAAATAATCAAAATAAAAGAATAAAATTTACTACAAAATAAAAGATTAGTGTGGATAAGTATGTGGATAACTAATTTTATCTACACAAATACACTATCACTAAAACCCGACTTTAAATGTCCTAAAATGAACATGTAAAGCCGGGCTGGGAAGGGAAAATAAGAGTATGTCTGAATATATTTAAACCTCTATTTGTTTAAATATCAAACGGCTACGGCTTTATTTTTTGCGCGTTTTCGCTCATGTTCTTTCAATAGAATTTTACGAAGACGTATCGAATCGGGCGTGACCTCTACGTATTCATCTGCCTGAATATACTCTAAGGCTTCTTCTAATGTAAAAACAATCGGCGGTACAAGTTTCACTTTATCGTCTGCACCGGAAGAGCGCATATTGCTCAATTTTTTTGTCTTGGTGACATTGATGACCAAATCATTTGGACGACTGTTTTCACCAATCACTTGCCCTTCGTAGATTTCTACATTTGCAGGAATGAAAAACTTACCTCTATCTTGCAAATTATTGATACTGAAAGGAATAGACTTACCTGTTTCGAGCGAAATCAACGAACCATTCAGGCGAGCAGGAATCACGCCTTTGTGTAGCTGGTATTCTAAAAAGCGGTGCGTCATAATGGCTTCGCCAGCCGTTGCAGTGATAACTTGTGTACGCAAACCGATGATACCGCGCGAGGGAATTTCAAATTGTAATAACATTCTATCACCCTTCGGCTCCATAGAAAGCATCACACCTTTTCGTTTCGTCACCATTTCAATGACCTTACCCGATACGGCTTCCGGCAAATCAAAAGTCAGTTCTTCGACAGGCTCGTGTTTAGCACCGTTGATTTCTTTGATGATAACCTGCGGTTGTCCGATTTGCAATTCATAACCTTCACGTCTCATCGTCTCGATTAGCACGGAAAGGTGCAAAACGCCACGTCCATATACACGAAACGAATCTGCCGAATCGGTTGTTTCTACGCGCAAGGCGAGATTTTTTTCCAATTCTTTTGCAAGGCGTTCTCTGATGTGGCGTGAAGTCACGAATTTACCTTCTTTTCCGAAGAAAGGAGAGTTATTAATCGTAAACAACATACTCATCGTCGGTTCGTCAATGGCAATAGAAGGCAGGGCTTCCGGAGCTTCTGCATCGGCTATCGTATCGCCAATTTCAAAACCCTCAATACCATATAAAGCACATATATCACCTGCTTCTACCTGTTCCGCTTCTATTTTATTGAGACCGTCAAATGAATACAAACCTCTAATATTGCTACGTTTGATTGTACCATCTTTTTTGACAAGTGCCACCCGTTGTTTGGCTTTGAGCGAACCGCGATGCAGTCTGCCGATAGCAATACGTCCAACGAAAGATGAAAAGTCCAATGAAGTCACCAACATTTGTAGCGTGCCTTCTTCTGTCTTCGGTTCGGGAATATGCTCAATAATCGCATCCAACAAAGGTGTGATATTATCGGTTTGTTCGCGCCAATCGGTATTCATCCAACCGTATTTGGCAGAACCATATACCGTAGGAAAATCAAGCTGGTCTTCAGTAGCATCCAAATTGAACATCAACTCAAATACAGCTTCTTGCACCTCCTCTGGTTTGCAATTTTCTTTATCAACCTTATTAATGACAACAATCGGTTTCAAACCCAATTCTAATGCCTTTTGTAAGACAAAACGGGTTTGCGGCATCGGTCCTTCAAAAGCATCGACGAGCAGTAGCACGCCGTCCGCCATATTAAGTACGCGCTCCACTTCACCACCAAAATCGCTGTGACCCGGCGTATCAATGATATTAACTTTCACACCATTATAAGTCATTGAGGCGTTTTTGGAAACGATGGTGATTCCTCTTTCACGTTCCAAATCATTATTGTCCATAATGAGTTCGCCGGGTTTTTCGTGCTGACCAAAAACCTCACCTGCGTGAAGAAGTTTATCTACAAGCGTCGTTTTACCGTGATCGACGTGTGCAATAATCGCTATATTACGAATTGATTGTGCCATAATTGTTAATCTCAGTGAACGAGTATTTTAATAAAAGCTATCTGACATCGACCGCCCATCGTCCACCTTTTGAAAAAGAAACGCGAAGATACGGTATTCTGCTATGAATTGCTTGATCGGATTGAGATATTTTGGGTCGATTATGTACTTATATTAGCCTGACACATAATCTATTGAATCCATTGGCATATACAGTAGTTTGTTTTGAAGAAATTTCCAAAACGGGTCTGGAACAGGTCTGAGTTATTTTCTTCTCGTTACTAATCAAATTTTCACTTTTCGTTTTCATTTTGTAAAATTATTATATCTTTGCCCAAGTTTTTTTAAACATTATAAAATTTTATCAAGAAAGGTGGAGGGAATTGGCCCTTTGAAGCCTTAGCAACCGGTCTCATTATTCATTTGAGACAAAGGTGCTACATCCAACCCAAGATTGGGATAGATAGCAGCAGGACTTACCTTCTTTTACTTTCCCTTTTATTTTAGTGTTATCATAATGGTCTTGTTGTGTTACAACTTCGTGTTTGCGAAAATACTATAACGCCAATACATTGACACCTCAACACGATAACACAACAACATTTTTACACATGAAAATAAATCTAAAACGACTTGACGATCACATGCACTTTGAAGCATCCAATAGTGCAGGTCATACTATCAAACTTGCCGGAGGTGGCAAAGCTGTCGGTCCGATGGAATCCGTACTTATGGCACTCGCCGGATGCAGTAGCATTGATGTGGTTTCTATTTTGAAAAAAATGAAACTCGACCTCAAAGACATCCAAGTAGAAGTCAATGGAGAACGCGCAACTGACCAAACAGCAGCCGTTTTTACGAAAATAGATGTACACTACAAACTATACGGAGACATCCCTGCCGCTAAAGCCGAACGCGCTTTGGAGTTGACTTTTACTAAATATTGCTCCGTTTCTATCATGCTCCAAAAAGCAGTAGAAATTAATTATTCGTATGAAATATTGGAGGAGTGAGAAATGGTGTGATTGCGATATTTGTATGTAGAAATAGTGTTTAATTTATTGATAATAAAAAATATATGTATTTATGTTTTAAACATAAATTTAATAAATACCTTTTTACATTTCTACAATCACGCTATTACACAATTTTTTCAATTCCACCATCTCACAATCACATAATATGCAGTTTGAAACAAAAGCTATAAGGTTGCAGATGCCAGGTACGAAGCATAAGGAACATTCCACGCCTTTATACAATACATCGAGTTACCGATTCGATAATGCTGAACACATGCGAGCGGCTTTTGCCGGAGATGTTTCAGCCAATATATATAGTCGCTATACCAACCCTAACACCAGAGAGTTTGAGGAAAAAATAGCGGCATTGGAGCAGTGCGAAGATGCTTTTGCAACGGCTTCGGGTATGGCGGCGATATTTACGAGTTTTGCAGCATTGTTGGAGGCGGGTGATCATATTTTAGCATCAAATGCCCTTTTCGGTTCGACTTACCAAATACTGAATAATACGCTACCGAAGTGGAATATTCAAACGACTTTTGTAGAACCCAATCAGCCCGAAACATGGGAAAAACACCTCCGCCCCAACACAAAAATGTTCTTTCTCGAAACGCCCACGAATCCCGGTCTTCAGATTATCGACTTGAAAGTAGCCGGACGTTTTGCCGCAGCTTACGACCTCATTTTAAATGTCGATAATTGCTTTGCAACGCCTTATTTGCAAAATCCCGCTCAGTATGGCGCACATATCGTCACACACTCTGCCACTAAGTTCATCGATGGACAAGGGCGGGTACTCGGCGGAGCAATCGCAGGTAAGACGGAGTTTGTGGATGCAGCTCGTCAATTTGTACGACGTACAGGCGCGAGTATGGCTCCTTTCAATGCGTGGATTCTTTCAAAAAGCCTTGAAACACTGGGAGTTAGGATGGATAGACACTGCTCCAACGCGCTTGCATTGGCAGAGTATCTCGAAGCTCATCAATCGGTGAATTGGGTACGTTATCCATTTCTTGACTCGCATCCTCAAGTCGATATTGCACGACAGCAAATGAAACAAGGTGGTGGCATCGTCACCTTTGAATTAAAAGACGGACTCGAACAAGGTCGGCAGTTTTTGAATCATTTAAATATGCTTTCGCTTAGTGCCAATTTAGGCGATACGCGCTCCATCGCAACTCATCCTGCTTCTACCACGCACTCCCGATTGAAGCCCGAAGAACGCGCAATTGCAGGAATTTCGGACGGACTGATTCGCATCTCTACGGGACTCGAACACATCGAAGATATTGTTAATGACATTGAACAAGCCATAACGAGAAGCAATAAAAAAACACATTATGAGAGCAGTAAAATATTTTAAATACGAACAGCCTTTTGACTTGGAATTGGGTGGACAATTGCCTGAGTTGACCATAGCTTATCATACTTATGGTGAGTACTCGCCAGATGCTAAGGTGGTTTGGGTTTGTCATGCTTTGACCGCCAATTCAAATGTCTTTGAATGGTGGAAAGGCTTGTTTGGAGAAGATGATTTTTTTAATCCGAAGGATTATTTTATCATCTGCCCAAATATACTCGGTTCTCCTTATGGTACGACTTCGCCTATCCATACGAATCCACTTACGGGCGATGCTTATTATCACGATTTTCCTCAATTCACGATACGCGATATAACGCAGGTACATGAGGTTTTGCGTGAACATCTGGGTATCAAAAAAATACATATTGGTGTGGGTGGCTCGATGGGTGCAGGGCAGTTGTTGGAGTGGGCATACGTTCGTCCTGACTTATTGGAGAAGCTCGTTCTTATTGCTTACACCGCGCAAGAATCTGCCTGGGCTATCGGTATTCATACGGCACAACGCATGGCAATAGAAGCCGACCCGACTTGGCAAGACCGCAGCCCCGATGCCGGACAAAAAGGACTCGCCGTCGCGCGCGCCATGGCAATGAATTGGTATCGTACTTTTGAATGTTTTGAAATGCAACAGTCTGATAATGATGACAGAACACATCAATTTAGTATAGATAGCTATTTAAGATATCAAGGTAAAAAACTGGTGGACAGATTCGATGTTCATTGTTATTATCACCTTCTCAATGCATTGGATACTCACAATTTGGGGCGTGGAAGAGGAGGTAGTATAGCAGCTTTGTCAGTGATAAAAACATCTTCGCTGTTGATAGGTATTAACTCAGATATACTCTACCCTACCTCCGAGCAAGATTTTATCGCCGAGCATTTACCCAATGTCATTTATATAAATATCGACTCTTTGTACGGGCATGACGGCTTCCTCACGGAAAGTGTGCAGTTGACAGGTTTGGTTAAAGATTTTTTAGAACAGTAAATGGAAGGTAAGTACAAGATCAAGTTACTTTAATTTTATCTTGCTTTTTAGATTGTATTTCTATTGAAAATGAAGAAAGTACCAATGAGCAAAATAAATATTATTTTGATGCGTTATAAGTACAATCAATTTCAATTCAATCCAACAATGGGGCAAATCTTATATAGGCTTTGCCCCCTTTTAATATCTTTTCTAATTACGTATCGGAAGGTCTTACATTAACAGCATTAGGACCTTTTTGCCCCATTTCGATTTCAAACATCACTCTCGCATTTTCTCTCAATTCGATGGTCGTATTATTAGCGTGGACAAAAATACTTTGTCTGGTCTCGCTATCTACAATAAAGCCGTAGCCTTTTTCTTGGTTAAAAAATTTGACCTTGCCTCTACGAATCGGGTCCATAGGCATGTGACTTCTTGAGGGTACACTCAAGTCAATATCTTCGGCTTTGATTACCTTCTTTTTAGATGGATCGGGTGGTGTGGAGGTGAGATTGCCGTTTTCATCTACATAGGCGAGCATGTCTTCAAAAGACAATTTACCTTGTTCGGCTTTTTCTATTTTACGTTGTTGACGACGTTCTATTTTTTCTTGTTTCTTTTTTCGGCGTTTTTTTTCTTTTTCTTTTTTGTTAAACGATTGCTGTGATTTTGCCATATAATTATTTTAGTTAAAAAGTTCTCTTGAAAGAAAACTTATTTGCAGACATCGTGGCGCAAACTTTTAGCATTCTATTCAACAGGAAAATGCAAATATACAAAATTCAATCCAATTTATTATTATTTTGCGTCAATTGAAAGCTCATTTAATTACAAATATTTTTTTAATATAAAAAATATTTTATAAGGAAAAATATTTTCATCTATATAAACTGGTTACTCAAGTCTGAAAATTATTTTTTGAAATTTCCTATGGTTCGCCGTAGGTCAATTCGACAAATTCTATTATCCTATCACCGCCTTTTGTAATTTTCACTTTAAACAAATTATCAAAATCGGTTTCGGTAATCGTAACATTTTGTGGACTTTCCATCAAGCCGCTTATGATAACAGGCACTGTGTTACTATGTCCGACCACAAGGACATTTTTGCCTTTGATGGCTTTTAATTGTTGTACCAATTGCTCAGTTTGATTGCCGGGAATTTCGGTGGGCGTGATGCCTAATTGTGTGGCAAGTGGCGCAGCGGTTTGTTGTGTACGCAGGTAATTGGTGACAAAAATCTGCTTGATATTTTTACTTATTAAGGTGTCGCGCAATGCCTCCGCGCGTGCATGGCCCGCAGCCGACAAGGGCGTATCGGGCGTGCTGTTTGCTTTTTCGGCATGGCGCACCAGATAGAAGGTCGTTGTGCATGAACTCAACATCGCAAATAGGGCTATGAGTATGGTGTATCGAATGACTTGTGATAACATTTGAGTTGGTATATAAATGAAAATGTCTATTGCCTTATACAGCATCACGCCACCGCATATCCGGTATCCGGACGCTTATACGGCGCATGAAATCCCAATACTATATCTTCTTTCGGTATGCCGTGTTCTCGCAATTGACGGGCGATTCTGAAGTCGGTTCTATCGACTTGTAACCATACTTTTTCGCCTTTGAGGTCGATGTGTATGGTGGCTCCGTGTGTTCTTTTTAGTTCATTCCAACCAAGTGTCATTAGGAAATAATGCCCTCGTTCGTCGTCAAATACTAATTGAGATTCGTACCTATCATTAATAGGCTTTACTTCATGATGCTCTTCCAATACTTTTTTAATTGCAGCCCGATATTTTTCTATTTTATCCATTTTATAATTTCTTTTACAACAGGTTGATAAACAATTAGTTTTAAATTCTCTTCTTCTATAGCAGCTTTCCCAAACTCATCTAAAAAAAGTTCTTCATACGCCTCAAGTGGAAGTGCTAAGTATAGTACTCTGTCCACATTATTTAAACGCAAAAGCCGGAGGTAATTTCGGTATTGTCCCAAAGCACCATGAAATTCGTAGAATACAGAATCTTGAATGAAACTTTTGACTTCTACAACTATCTTGGTCGTTCCTTTTTCTGCGGCAAATAACTTTTCTGCGCCCAAGTCTATTCTGCCTTCTTTGCCGCCATAAGAGACTCGAAAAGGGTCATCTGTGATAGTCCAACCATCTTTTATGAGTGCTTCTCGGACGTGTTCGTGATATTTGTCTTTTGCCATTGAGTATTTCTTTTTACAAAAATACATAATAAATGGGAAAAATGCGAATTTGATTAGGTCTGCTTTCTATTTTGCGGATTAATTAAAAAAACAAGATATGATGTGAACTTATTCTATTTTAATTGCGTTTAAAATTGAAGTCACTTTTTCATAAAAAGTATTTATTTTACAGCGATTTACAAATAAATAAAAAACAAAATTAATGTTAGATTATTCCTACACTCAAGATATTATTGAGGAAGCGAAAACACTTGAAGATAAAATTTCTGCAATTAAACAGAAAATTGAAAATGGTGAAGCCCTATCATTCATTGAAAAAGAAGAATACGGAAAGGACTTACATTCCACTCAAAAAAATACAGATGTTCTTGATAAAGATATTTTTAAAGAATATAAATTCAAATTCTTACTCTTTAGGTATATGGATGACTTAACGTTTCAAGGAACTTATTACAAACTCAATCCTGAAAAATGTTTGATGGAATCAGATTTAAAAACAATACTAAACAATAGAGGTCAAGAGCCTGATTTTGGTGAGTATCAGAGGAAGCAGCTTATTGAAAAAGGTTTTTATATCGAAATTCCAGCAGATGAAATAGCAAAAGATAAAGCATATTTGTTAGCAGATGCAAAGAAATGGGCTAAAAAAATGTCAAAAACCAGACACAAAGACCCTAATTTATGTGATATTAGTAAAGAAACGAGAGATACAATTAAAAAACTGAAACCTAAAGTAACTCTTGATAAATATGTGGATGGTGATTTTGATAATTCAGAGCAATTTTATGATATAACAACTGTAATATTCAAATCAAAATACGTGCATTTTGAGACATTAAAGTGCTTGGAAGAAATGTCCGTAAAAAGTAGAAAAAGTGTATTTCCGTTCTTAAGTGGAGAGGTACATTACACATACATGAGCATTATTCATATAATGAACAGGCACTTTGCACAGTTGCTATTAAGTAGCAATATTTTATCAAATAAAACCTTCCACAACACTAATATTCACCCGTGTAAAATGGGTATACTAATTGGTGAAATATTCTCTGAAATTGAAAAAACTGGATTACGAAAAAGCGAAACCTTAGTTCCCAATGCTAAAGTTTTTTTCCAGTATAAATCATCTGATTATGTAATTTTTATACAGCCCATGAAGCACGATAAAACCAAATTTGAAGTGCGAACATTTACTGAAATAGACAATCGTCATATAGATGGGAAAAAATATTACATAGACATAAAAAATAATCACTATCCTGTTCCTGTAGACTATGATCTAAGTATTTATTATTCCATTAATTAAACATCCTTATTGAACACCTCATCCAAAATCCCCTCATCCACCATCTCCGCCAGCGTCACCCTCAATTCTGGCGTCCGTTCCATCTCTCGTTTAATAGCAAAAATAGCCTCTGCATTGCGTGCCCAACTCCGTCTGGCGATACCATTATTGACATCATAGAACAGCATAGATTTCAAGCGTCGGTGGGCTTCGTCGGAGCCATCAAGTAGCAAGCCGAAGCCGCCGTTCATCACTTCGCCCCAGCCTACGCCGCCGCCGTTGTGGATAGACACCCACGTAGCACCGCGAAAGCTATCGCCGATGACATTATGAATCGCCATATCTGCGGTGAATTTGCTGCCATCGTAGACATTGCTCGTCTCGCGGTAAGGCGAATCTGTGCCGCTGACATCGTGGTGGTCTCTGCCGATAATCACGGGGGCAGAAAGTAGACCAGTCGCGACTGCGATATTGAAGGCTTCGGCGATTTTCATGCGCCCTTCGGCATCTGCATACAAGATACGGGCTTGCGAACCCACGACCAGTTTATTAGCTTTTGCCTCTTCAATCCACTTGATATTATCCGCCATTTGTTGCTGAATTTCGGGTGGCGCAGTCGCTTGAATCTCTTGCATGATGCCAAGTGCGATGCTGTCTGTTTTGTCCAAATCATCGGGGTGGCCAGAGGCACAAACCCAGCGAAATGGACCAAAACCATAGTCAAAACACATCGGTCCGAGAATATCCTGCACATAGGAAGGATAGCGAAAATCAATGCCATTTTCTGCCATCACATCTGCGCCTGCACGAGAGGCTTCGAGTAGAAAAGCATTGCCATAATCGAAGAAATATGTGCCTCGTTTGGTGTGCTTATTGACGGCTGTGGCGTGGCGTTTTAGGGAGGTTTTGACGGCTGCTTTGAATTGGTCAGGGTTGGTACTAAGTAGTTCATTTGCAGCTTTGTATGACATGCCGATGGGGTAGTAACCACCCGACCACGGGTTGTGCAACGAAGTTTGGTCAGAGCCGATATGGATGAAAATATCTTCTTCGTAGAAGCGTTCCCATATTTCCACGACATTGCCGATATAGGCTATCGAGACGGGGACTTCTTCGTATCGCGCCCTGCGTACTCGCAAGACCAATTCATCCATATTTTCGACCAATTCATCTACCCATCCTTGTTCGTGTCGTTTGCGGGCTGCTTTCGGGTTTACCTCTGCGGCTATGGTGATGCAGCCTGCGATATTTCCGGCTTTGGGTTGTGCGCCACTCATACCACCGAGCCCAGCAGTGAGGAAGATTTTGCCATGGGTTGTATCGCCTTTTTTGAGCTTTTTTCTAAAGGCATTCATCACCGTAATCGCTGTGCCATGCACGATGCCTTGCGGTCCGATGTACATATATGAGCCTGCGGTCATCTGCCCGTATTGGGTGACACCGAGGGCGTTGTAGCGTTCCCAATCATCTGGTTTTGAGTAGTTTGGAATCATCATGCCATTGGTGACGACGACGCGTGGTGCATCTTTGGAGGAAGGAAAAACCCCCATCGGATGCCCGGAGTACATGTGCAAAGTCTGCTCGTTGGTCATGGTGGCGAGGTACTGCATGGTGAGGCGGTATTGCGCCCAATTTTGAAATACCGAGCCATTGCCGCCGTAGGTTATCAACTCGTTGGGATGCTGTGCGACTGCCGGGTCGAGGTTGTTTTGTATCATGAGCATGATAGCTGCGGCTTGCTGCGTTTGTGCCGGATATTCGCCAATCGAACGGGCATACATTTTGTAATCGGGCTGAAAACGATACATATATATGCGTCCGTATTCGCGGAGTTCGTCGGCAAATTCGGACGCGAGTGTAGCGTGCCATTTTTTAGGAAAATAACGTAAAGCATTGCGAATGGCGAGTTTTTTTTCGTCCTTAGTGAGGATGTCTTTGCGCTTAGGTGCGCGGTTTGCACTGATAGGATAAGGTTTGAGTTCGGGCAGTTGGGCGGGAATGCCTTCGAGGATTTGAGTTTGAAAATCTGTATTGGTTGCTGTCATAACGTAACCCAGACATTCCTGTCTGGTGTGGAATTTTAAGTTTGATTATATAATTTGATGTTATTCGAGGTGATTATCTTTTCATCCCTAATCAAAAAACACCGCATTTCCCATAAGCAATTTTCCGCTATACCAAAAACCACGAAAGACAGGCGAATCTACAAAATAAATAATCGATCCGCTACCGATATTTTCTTGTCCGATTTCGAGTGAATTGACCAAATTACACTTTAAATTATGCCCAACAAAACCACTCACATGACCATCATTTTTAATCACACCAACATTCCAACCATCAATGTACGGATATGCCGTCGAGTTGCGACGCATAATGTGAATACTCTCATCTTCCCCAAAGGCAAGTGGATGTGAATCATCCAAATGTACTTTATATATCGTCCCTGCCACATAACTACTCAAAGATGAGCGTTCTGAGTCTTCATATCGTTTTAATTTTGACTTTTCATTATTTTTATCTCCTTTATTATCAAGGTTTTTCATCGCTTTAGCAAGTTGAGTATCGCCGCTCGTAAATGCACCAATAGCGCGTTCTATGGCAATAATTTTACCGCCTCCACGCGCAAAATCAAGCAATTGTGTCGAGAGTTTTCCGTAACTTCCCGAAGGCAATACAAGTACATCATATTCCGAAAAATCAACACCACTCGCGTAGTCCATATTCAATACAGAAAAAGGATATTCGATGTCTTGGTCAAAATAATACCACACTTCTCCGAAAGCATTGGCATCTATACCTTTGCCATTCAAAATCGCTACTTTTGGTGCGGACATATATCGCACTTGGTCTGATCCCAAATCCGGTCCTTTTTCTGCCATAGCAGTCGTTGCATAATGTAGTGATTGCTCGTTCGCATTAGCAATTTCAATAATTTTTTCATCTAAATTCTTAATGTGCTTATTTTGAAACCGAGCGACGATGAGTGAACCCCGATTAAATGTTTTTCCATCTAAAGTTATTGGTTTGACATTATACCGGACTTTAATGTTTTCTTTCAATAATGCCGATAAAAAACGGGCATCTTGTACATTGTTCCAATCCGTAATATAGGCAGCCGGACGGCGTTTTGGTCGTAAGTTTTCTGTAAATTTATTTTCGTATTTTTTATCCGAAATAATCCGTTCACTTGTAGCATAAGTTTCGACTTCGTACATGTAAGGTAATGCCCATGCCGTTACGTCATAGGTGAGCGAATCTTCGAGATTTGATTTAGGTTCAAACAAAACTTTCAGCATGACGGATTTGGGTTGATAGGCACTCACTACGATGTCATTTTTTTCTAATGTAAATGACGATTTTTTATTATTAAAATAATCAAAACCGTTATACGATTTTTTTGAGCCAGAGGCGACACTATATTCAATTCGCTGTCTATCAAGTAGTTGCAATAGCGATTTAACGCGCGAAGCATCATTAGAATGTTTGATGACGTAACTACGGTACTCACCGGGCGGATTGCTTTTTGCTGCTTGAAAGTATTGTTCAAACTCGCTCGTCATTCTATCCCGATTGAGGTGCGCGACTTCAATCGTGGATAAACTCGTGGTGTAATGATGCGCCACACGGTCTGTCAAAGTGAGCGTATCGCCGTGGTCATTCAAGACTGCTACACCTGCATCTCGCGAGCCACCTTGCTCATAAGTAAAGCCCATTGCGCCATTAAAAATGGGCCAAGTATCCCCATAGCTCGGATAGAATAAATCGAAGTATTCTTTGGTGTAAAATGACCAACCTTCTTCGTCAAAGTATCCGGCATGATTGCTGCCGACGAGTTCCTGAAATTCGCGCTGCCAGGGCGTGATATTTTCGTGCATCGGATGTGCTGCGGGAGCAAAAAAGTAAGGCGAATTGATGCCCATTTCGTGAAAATCAACATGAACGTGCGGCATCCAAGTCTGATAATGTACTGCACGTTGTTGGCTCTCAACTTGTACTTGCCACGCCCAGTCGCGATTGAGGTCAAATAGGTAATGGTTGACCCGTCCACCTGGCCAAGTGGAGTGATGTTCTTCCGAATTTTGGTCAATATTAGGTTGTGCTAATGCGACATTATTGTACCAATTAACATAGCGGTCACGACCGTCAGGATTGAGGCAAGGGTCTATGACGACTATCGTATTTTCTAACCACTCATTTACTGCTTTATCATCGCTTGTGAGCTTCTCCAATACATTCAAAGCGGCTTCACTTGACACTGCTTCATCACCATGAATGTTGTAACTCAACCATACAATAAGCGGTTGACTATCAGGAACTATCGCGTTATCATTCAAGCCAATACGTGCGAGATGCCCTTTGCGTAAAGTTTCTAATTGACGGATATTTTTGGTAGAAGAAATGGCAACCGTAACGAGCGGACGACCTTCAAAAGTCTGACCGTAAGGCATGAATTGGACTTGCGGAGAATTGTCGGCGATGTATTCAAAATAATCGACAACGCGATGGTGTCTGGTGAATTTTGTGCCAGCTTCGTAACCCAGAAATTGAGCAGGAGAAAGGAGTTGTCCGTCTTGTGCCGATACGCTGTACACGACCAACAAAGACATTAAGGAAGGCGAAAAAAATAACCTACCCATCTGAATTGCTATTTTGGGTAGTTTATTTTCTTCGTCTTCCCTTATCATAGTAAGTAATTTCTTCATTTAAATCTGTTGATACAAATAAATTATATAGCAAAAATAGCTGTGAAAACGACAATATACAGGATGACAACAATAAAACTTGAATTAGTGTCGTTTTTTATTTTACTTTGTAAAAAAAAGTACTTTGCTAAATTTTAAAACAATAATTTATGTTAGAGACGGTAGGTAATTTCATAAAAGCATATCCCACGTATGGTTTGCTGCTTGTTGCTGCGATAGCAGCAATGGTTTTGATGTCGATTTTAGTAATGCCCTTGATGCGTGGGTATTTTCGCGACAATCGGCAATTTGGTGTGACGATGTTGCTGTCGGCTTCCACTTTGTTTTGTCTCGTTTTGTTGTTGTTTCGTATCTATTGGACGGGTAGCACAGGCATGGCTTTTTTGATTTGGAATTTGTTTTTGGCTTGGATACCGTATTGGGTGGCTTTGTTATTAGAAAGGACAGGGCGAGAGGGTAAATTGACCTTTGTTTCGCTATTGATTTTGGGTGTTTGGTTGTTGTTTTTTCCTAATGCGCCCTACATTCTGACCGACCTTCAGTACTTGCTTGTTCCCAATCATGTACCGCTTTGGTTTAGTATTATTATGCTGATTTCTTTTGCATGGACGGGACTGCTATTGGGTTATATGTCTTTGCAGGAAGTACAGTTGTTTCTTCAAAAACGTTTCCGTCCGGCATGGACTTGGCTGTTGACTATCGGGGCATTGGTAGCGGCAAGTTATGGTATATTTCTTGGTCGATACCAGCGTTGGAACAGTTGGGATATTATCGCACAACCCGTTGATTTATTGCATGATATAATGGCTACTATGACTTCACCTCGTGCATTGGGAATGACGCTGACACTCTCCGCATTTCTTATCTTGGGATACCTCACGTTGTCCTTCCTGATGCAGACTCAAACAGGGAATCGTCATTTAGAAACGGAACACAAATAAATGTACATTCTCGACGTGTTCTTTTCCCTTTATACTTCACCAAATTCTCCTTAAATACAATGAGTATTCGCGTCAAACTTGGCTCGTATAAAGACAAAATAACGTAGCGAAAAATGTACATTTATCTGTGCTCCGTCCCCAAAAATATCTAATTGCTCGAAAAAATCGGTCATTTCAAAAATAAAGCCGTTATATTTGACCAAAATATTTTTATCACTGCGGTTTTGTGTTCTTCGTTCATTATCAATGAAGAACATCGCACAAAACACTCAAAAATATGGCATTCGGTATTCGTTATAATGCGCCGGTCATTTTGACCTTTTCGATTCTTGCTACAGCGGTTTTTTTTATCAATGAATCTTTAGCAAATACATTGAGCGGCTTTGTGTCTCTTAATCCTTACATGGATTTCAGCAATCCTTTTCAAATTCCGACCTTATTTACTTATATATTGGGACATGCGAGTATGGATCACTTGTTGGGCAACCTGACATTTATCTTGCTACTCGGTCCTATTATGGAAGAAAAATACGGCAGTCGAAATATGCTGCTTATGATTTTGCTGACCGCGCTTATTACGGCTCTTATTCAAATTACATTATTCAAAACGGGACTGTGGGGCGCGAGTGGTATTGTATTTATGCTGATTATCTTGATTTCTTTTACAAATGTAAAAGATGGCGAAATTCCTTTGAGTTTTATTTTGGTGGTCTTATTATTCATCGGAAAGGAAGTATTGTACAGCCTTCAAGCCGACCAAGTTTCTCAATTTGCACATATACTCGGCGGTATGTGTGGTGGGTTTTTCGGATTTTCAGGGATTATGAAGAAGCGAGTAGAGTAATATGTCCATACTTAAATCGCGTCTTGTCACCGCAGGTATAGACGGCTGCAAATCCGGCTGGATCATGGTCAAACATACCGGTGTTGATTACCAATTCGGCGTATATACCGACATCCGACAATTGTTTGCAGAAAATCCTGATATTGACCGAAGCCTTATCGACATTCCTGTTGGATTGAGCAGTCAATCATTCAATAGAACGATAGACGCTTCACTCAAAAAAACACTTGGAGTACGACATAGCACCGTCTTTGTTCCACCTTCTCGTGAAGCTGCATATCTAACTGATTATGAGGCAGCTAAAGCAAAAAATATAACCGTCACCGGAAAAAGCCTCAGCATTCAAGCCTTTCATATTAGTCGAAAAATAAAGGAAGTAGATGAGTATATACAAAAACACCTTAACCTTCAAATCATAGAAAGTCACCCCGAGTTTTGCTTCAAACATTTGAATGGCAGTGATACCTTATTAAGTAAAAAGAAGTCTATACAAGGCGAATTTGAGCGTTTGTCCATCCTTTCAAAATACGATGAACGATTACTCCTTTTGTACGAAAAAATAAGAGGTAATACGCTGAAAAAAACTGTTACTAATGACGATATTATTGACGCGATGTGCTTGTGCTTAGTCAATCAATTAGCTGGACAAGAAGGGCTCCAAATTCTAAAAGATGAAAATGATACCGACGAAAAAGGTATATCCATTGGTATTGGATTTTATTTGCCCAAATACATTAATTATATATAAAAAATTTAAACTACACTAAACCATGAAAGCAGTACTTGATGCGCTTCAAAAGCTAAACATTGAATACAAACTAAAAGAGCATGAGGCGGTATGTACCGTAGAAGAAGCAGATAAATTTTGGACGGATATTGAGGGCGTTCATTGCAAAAATCTTTTTTTGAGGGATAAAAAAGGCAAACAACACTACCTCGTCGTTGCCAATAAAAATACGAGCGTATCCATCGAAAGTCTTAATCAAATGCTGGGCAATGAACGTTTGGGGTTTGCTTCTGAAAGACGTTTGGACAAATACCTCAAACTCATTAGAGGTGCCGTTTCGCCCTTTGGCATCATCAATGATATGGACGATCACGTCATTCTTTTGATAGACCAAAGCCTACAAAAAGCTACAATGGTCAGTTTTCATCCCAATGTGAATACCGCTACCCTATCGCTGTCTTTTCTTGATTTTGAAAAATTTTTACAACAGTCCGGTAATGCCTATCGGTATATAGATTTTGATTCATTTCAAAGTTAGCGACATTTATATTTCAAAGAAATAAACAGAAATATAATTGCAAATACAGGTATAAACCCTTATCTTTGTAATAATTACGAACAGCATTTTCCGCATAAATTATGTGTATGGGAATGCTGTTTTATTTTTTAACCATTAAAAATTTGATCCACGTGAAAAATTACTACTTTTTTCTACTTTTTTTAATCCCTTTTTTAATTTCACCTCATCTTTATGCCCAGCTTGCAGTTCAGTCTGAGGGTTATACACCTGATCAACTTGTACATAATATACTCATGGGTGTAGGAGTCGAGGCAAGCAATGTCTCCTTTACAGGTACAGATGTCCAACGCGGCTATTTCGATGGTTCGAACAGCAATATCGGTATTGGTTCTGGAGTTGTTTTATCTACCGGAAATATCGCGGTCGGAATAGGACCTAATGATACTGGAGATGCTAGCTTCCCCTACGACTCAGGCTGTGGTGTACCGGAAAGCAATATACCAGCTTCCGAACAAGGACCCGGCGGTTTATGCCGTCCCGGAGATGATGATTTAAATGCTTTACTACCCCCCAATGCAAACACCCAGACTTTTGATGCTGCGGTTTTAGAGTTCGATTTTATTCCACAATATGACAATGTTATTTTCAATTACGTGTTTGCATCAGAGGAATATCCTGAATATGTCTGCTCAATATTTAATGACGTTTTTGGGTTTTTCATTTCCGGTCCAAAGCCCGATGGCGGGATGTATGATAAAGAGAATATTGCTACAATTCCCGGTACTCCCCTTCCCGTAGCTATCAATACCGTCAATCCCGGCATACCCGGTTCAGAAGCTAATGCCGGAACTTGTGCAGGCGGTACAGGCTCTTTATTTTTTAGTAATTATTATGTAAGTAATGACTCAAATAGCGTACAGTTTGACGGTTTTACAACCAACTTGCAAGCTGTCGCTTCGTTCATTCCCGGTAAAACTTATCATATCAAACTCGCCGTTGCCGATGCAGGTGATGGTATATTTGATTCGGCGGTATTTTTGGAGGCAAATAGCTTTAAATCTCTGGGCGTAGGAGTAGATGTAACAACTCCCGAAGACCTGACCAACTTTGAGATTCAACCTAATCCATCTGATGGTCGCTTTAATGTAGATGTAGAATTTAGTACGCCACAAGTAGCTACTATTCAGATTCTCAATACATTAGGGCAGGAAGTATATCATTCAAAAAGTATCAAAAAACACTTCTCTGAAAATGTCGATATTAGTAAGGAAGGACTTGGTACGTATTTTGTTATTATTCGTACAGAAAAAGGAAGGACAATTCAAAAAATTGTTCTTACAAAATAGTATCAAACACACCTGTTTATGGTATCCCGAACAACAATTTTGTTGTTCGGGATTTTTTTTATAAAAATTAATTTAATTCAAAATAGCAACAATACTATTACCTCGGTACAGAAGAATATGTACCATTGTTGAATGACCAAATGGTTTTATCTTTACCATTTACATCGCCATCTTGATTGAGGTCGGAAGGTAGATATTCACCGAATTTACCATTATCATTACTCCAAATACCTTTGTCTGCTCCATTGATGTCATATCCTTGGGTGTGTTCCATCTCACCGACATACATGCACCAAGTACCGTTTATAAGTCGCTTTTGCCCGGAACTTGCTACACCTTTATAACTCTGCCTCTTGCGAAAATCAAAACTAAGCTCCTTGCCATTGAAGTTGACAGGCTGCGGAGACATGACTCCGAGGTGATTTCGATGCTCAATCACGATGCGAACGGGCGTATTAAAGCCCGAAGGGAGCATCGCATCATCAGGAAAATAAATACAACCATCCGTTTTAAGTAGGGCGGCGGTTTTAGCAACTTCGGTGTTTTTCGTAATACCGATACGAAAAGAAACGAGCAGCCAATCCACTACATTGCTGGTATTATTGATTTCTGTGCCGTTATAATTCCACGGTGCTTGATTGTAAGGTTGGTTGGCGGGAAGCATATCTAAGGTTTCAAGCGTGTTCGTCAATTCTCCTGCCAGTAGGTCATAAGCACCTTCCAAATTCACACAAATGTCAAGTTCATGTGATGCACCACATTGCATATTACTATTATAATCTTCGTAAATTTTAATATTTCGAAAATAGGAATTGGCAGTGGCATCGGCATCATCATCTCCTGTAAGCACCAAGTATTTAAATATACCTGAAAATCCAAGTTTAATGGTATAATGTTCATAGTCACCACTGCCTGAATAAGGCGCATTATTATAATCTCCGGCATAGCCTTGGTCGCCATAAACAACGATTCGGTTGGTAGTCGGCAAAGTAAGGTCATTATCAAAACTCAACTCGTGAATTTCGCCTTGTGAAGTACTTTTAAAATCAAATTCGATGACCGTGTTCGGACTAAAAGCATAGTTGATTTCGACAGCTTTCCAGACATTACCTTTGATGAATAATGTAGTTCCTCCCCCCTGAACAATGTATGTACCAAAGTCTTGGTCATTGGGTGCAAACGAAACGACACCGGAATTAAAATCAAAGGTAGAACAATCTTCGGGCGGACAAGCGGAACACGAGCCACCACAATCTATACCAATCTCATCGCCATTCAAAATACCGTCATCACAAGTAGCACAAGGCGGACAATCGCCACCGCAATCAACATCGGTCTCATTACCATTTTGAATACCATCGTTACATTGACAATTTCCCAGACAGCTTGCCGAATTGACTCGACTTCTGATAAGATTGCCGGGTTGTTGTCCAAAGCCGTTGTTAAAATTAACTCCTATACCGCCTATCAAATGACAGTAACTCATAATTGTACCTGCCGAAGGGAGGATTTCGTTATTGGCATTATAACATGGTTCTGGTCTGGTGTCAGGGTCGTTATCTTCAGCAAGGTATTTGTTGCCACAGTCGTCTATTTGTGTACTATTGCCGTTCCACACACAGTCATGCGTGTGTGGTGAGCCAAGATTATGCCCCAATTCATGTGTCAGTACATCTACATCCCACGAGAAAGTCGGAACATTACTGTATGAACCGCGAATACCACTAACCCCTGTATTGGTGGTCGTCCGGCAAAGCGCATTTACATAAGCCACACCTGCGGTATAAAAGGTATGAATGAGGTGAACCAAGTCGCCATTGGTGCGTCCATATCCTTGATTATTGAGGTCGGTTAGTGGGTCTGACTGCCCGTAAGGTGAAGCAACATCCCATATTCTGAGTAAACTAATGTCTGTGTTAATGTTTTCATTGGCATATAAAATAGCCGCTTGTGAAAAGATGGCAGTAATATAATTCGCTGTAGCAGTAGTACTCGACCCCTTATCCAGATAGAACGAATAATCCGCCTCAATGTGTATGCGTACACAACCCGCCAAAGCTGATTGTTCGACAGATCCCGCTTGTATTTGGATTGGGTTATCTTCGGGAATAGCTTGACACTCAAAGCTAAAACCTTCATTAAAATCATTTTTTTTATACAAAATATGATGGTCGCTTTGTTCGACTTTGCCGAGGGTAAAATGTTGATTGTCAACGGCAATAAAACCGCTGATTTCTTCTTCAAAAAATGAAATGGCAACTAGACTTTTTGGTGTATCGGCAAGTGTTCCCCAATAATGAACGCCTCTATCACGATGCAATTCAACGCCGGGAGCAGATGCCAATTCTAAGCGAAAATCAGGCGTAAAAATCTCCGCCTTCATTAGGTGCAACTCTTTGTCTTCTCCGGCAATCGTTATATTGAGACGTAAGTATTTATTTTTGTTGGTTCTGATGTCCTTGAGTTCCTGTTTTTGGATTTGAAATATCTGTTTTTCGTTAATTAACCCCTCTGGTATTTCATGGCTAACAGACTGGTTTTCAGCTATTTCAACTAAGGGAGCGAATAAGGCAGCTTGTTCCATTGTCACCTCATTGAGGTCAATTTTTTCTTGAATTGCATTTTGCCCACAAACAGACACAATACAAAGTAGAAGTATGCCTACAATTAGTAGTAAACCTTTGGTTTTCATAATGAATGATAATAGTAGCTCAAGTTGTGTTTCTGCAACTTGAATTAAGTAAACAAATTTGCTTTTGTACGGACGATATTCGCTTTCCTCATTTTTAAATGAAGAAATCAGGGACGATTAATAATCCACTCTAAAAGCACGATAATTAATATGGGCAAAATGTACTGGGAATTGGAGAAGTCAAACTGCGACAAGGAAGCAGTTAGAGAATGGGATATAAATGAAATTCATTTATATTTCATTCCTGATTTTTGTAAAGCTAAATATAGAAGGTTTTTTTTGATGCAGCACCGAGTACCACTTTTTTTATTATTAATGGTAATAAAATTTGACTTTAAAATGAGATTGAGGCTATGTTACTGGACTTTGGACATTAGGTAACTGGGAAATTGGGTAATTAGGCTAACGAAAGCATAATTCGCTATTTATCAGCATAATAAAAATTGTAATAAAGTTAATTTAAAATAAAGTGCAAATCAACGTAAATTATTGATAATGAGCGATTTACCTAATTACCCAGTTTCCTGATTACCCAATGTCCAAAGTCCAGTATGTTAAATGGCGTTTATAAATTACAAAAGCCGACACAAGTATTTGTTTCGGCTTTTGTAATACTTTATTATAAAAAATCAGCTTATATAAACGATAACTTATAATGCGTATCAATGTTTTACAATATATATGTCTCTAATTTTTCTTTGTAGGCTCAAAAATAACATCATATACCTTTTTAGATTTATTAAATTTGCCATTTATTGCCTCTATAACGATTTCCTTCCCGTCACCTTTCAGCTCGACTTCGACTTCAAACTCTATATGGTTCTCGCCATCGTTTTCCAACTCCACTTTACGGTCATTTACCCACAGACTTAATACTCTGGCAGGATCGGAAGCATAACCTTTTATGGTCAGATTAGTCCCCTCAGTGGTGATTAGGTCATTAGTCGGTTTAGGATTCGTGATAATCAATTCAGGACCAACTAATACATCTGCCATAGCTGTCGGCTCAGTAAAAGTCCCAATTTTATCTGAAATAAAAGTTGGTTCGGCTTTTTCTGTTTTCAGCATTTCTTCTTCAACAACTTCTGAATCAGGCGTTTCTATGCCATAAATTTCTTCTTTTACATCTCCGTTTTTCGCGACCTCAATATTTTGAGATGTTTTTACAATATAACCGTAATTCCAAGTACCTGTCGTTATTATACCATCGGCTGTGGTATGCCTGCCTTTGCCGTGTCGTCGCCCCATGTTCCAAAAGCCCGTATGTACCTTGCCACTAGCCCAGTAATACGTACCTTCTCCATCAAATTCGCCATTCAAAAAATGACCTTCGTATTTATCACCGTCTGCCCACTGATACACTCCTTTTCCGTTTTCACAATCTCCTTCCACACATTTGTCTTGTGCAAAAAGCATACAGGTTGTCAACAGGAAAAATAAAGTGATAATTGATTTTGTTTTTTTCATTATTTGTTTTTTATTAATTTTGAAATCGATTGACTTTCAGTATTTTAAAAAAATCAATTGCAAAGTTAATTATATTTTTTATTTAAAAAATAGAAAGTCAATGTTTTTTAATTTGCTGTCAGGTTCGATGTGTAAGTGTATAGTTTTATTCAAGTTTCAGTAAGAACGCTCACTTTTTAAGGGGCTTCATTCAGGTAGAGGAGAAAAGAAAAAAGCCTTACAGTTTGTAAGGCTTTTTCGTTTATCTTTTTACATCATTCAGACGAATGACATAGGTAATTTATTTTTTTTATACCAAAATTATTCATTGCCTTGTGGCAATGTAGGAGATATGTTTTGTCCCGGTATATCTATGTATTCGGGTTCATTATCAATGTATCGCACATCCACATTGCTTTGCGTGGTCAATACACGAATTTCGGTTCTTCGATTGCGCTGATGTTCCAATTCGCTGCATTTGATACCATCAACACAGTGATTGCGCGGTTGAGTTTCTCCATAGCCCTTCGGTACTAGTCTCGAACGTCCGATGCCTTTTGCCACCAAGTATTCTATGGCTGCTTGTGCGCGTCTTTGAGACAAATCCAAATTATAAACATCCACCGCACGAGCATCGGTATGCGAAGACAGTTCTATGGTCATTGCTGGATAGCGTTGTAGAATATTCGCCAATTTATCTAAATCTATTGTCGCGTCACGACGTATATCCGCTTTATCGAAATCATAATAAATGTGTTCTAATTCTATCACGTCACCTACGGTATAGTTCGTTACATTGGATAATGTCGTCGTTGCTGGGCGGTAAGCCGGAATTGTCACAGGAGCAGGTGTTGATATAACAGATGGAGGTGTTCCGCCGAGCAATAATTTAGTTTGTATCGGCTGCGAGCAATCGACGTTCATCGTAGAGAGGCTTTGTGTAATTGTACCCAAACCAACCTTCTCCCCTTTCAGCGTATAGTCGCAACCACAATCCGCCGGAAAGCTGAATGTGCCATCTGCGGTACTCAATGCTGTGCTGGTTTCGCCCGTACAACTATTCGTCAGGTAAACCGTTGCATTAGGTATTGATGTGTTATATAATTTATTGATGACCATTCCATTGAGCATCATGTCCGCAGACGCACTCGTTGTATAGTTCACCGAACTGGATATCGCTGCCGACTCACGGCGCATCGGAATAGCGAGTTCTATACCGTCTTCACAATCGCTCGTCACAAACCGTTTTTCTGCACTGCGATAACCGGATTTTTCTACATATATACAATATTCTTTATTACACTCCAAGTCATAAGTCACCTCGCCTTTCATATCGGTAAGTTTACCTTCCCCCGAAGAGGAAGTACCCGAAGCAGCATCGCCTGATACGATACGAAGTGTGAATTCGCCATCTTTGCCCGGCACGGGTATCAATTTGGCATTAAAAGCATTGTCGCCACTCGCTGCGCCCGTAGTACCAATGTCACAAGGCACAACACTTACCAAAGCTCCTTTTAGTAAAGAAGTACTTTGCTCGTCATAAGCGTAAATACGTCCGGCATGTAAAGTGCGATTGCCGAGGTCTCCTTTAAAACTATAGATGTCATCGCCACCGGCACCACCTTCACGACTGGAAGATAAATAACCACTACGCTTGGTAATATCTGTGATAAATCCAAAATCATCTTTTGTGGAATTAATGGGTTTCCCCAAATTCGTTGGTATAGACCACGTTTGTTCCACGTCCTCCGCCCCTATCGGTTGAGCCGAGAAAATATCAAGTCCACCTAAGCCCGCATGACCGTTGGAAGCAAAATACAGCGTACCGTCATCGTGAACGAATGGGAACAATTCATTACCGGGCGTATTGACTTGATTGCCCAAATTCACAGGCGTACTCCATTCTCCATTAGTGAAAGTCGATATGTATAAATCGTGTCCGCCATATCCACCTTCGCGGTCTGATGATAGGTACATGTGTTGACCATCAGCCGACAACGTCGGATGACAGTGGTTGTAAGCATCATCATTAAAAGGTAGTTCCCAGATATTTGACCACTCTTCACCATCCCAGTCTGCTCCGTATATTTTTAGTTTCGTGATTTTTTTAGCATTAAAACCTCGTCTGCCACCTTTGAAATTGTTTCTCGTGAAGTACATTGTACTTCCCGATTGGTCAAAAGTCAATGGTCCTTCATGGAACTTGGAATTTATTATGCTTGCTAATGGCAAAGGGACAGAAAAATTCTTGGTCTCACTCCCAATTTCCGCATAAAACAAATCCATAAATTTACCATTCAACCAAGCATCTTCATTCTGCACCGAACGATTGATGCCACGTGTAGATACGAATATCAAACCGTCTTGATAATACGTCGGGCTGAAATCTAAACTTGGCGTATTTAGGTTAGTTTCATTATTTAAAACGACTTGTGCTGTAGCAAATTCTTGGTCGCAGGCATTTGCCAATATTTGTCCTCGACGGTCATTTCCTACCGTACCGTCTTCAGCCGCTTCCAATGATACCAAAGCATCATATTCCAAATAGTATTTTTTGGCTTGTTCGCATTTGCCATTCGCTTGAAGAGCTTGAGCGTAATATAGTCGATAGAGTGCTTTGTCGCTACTCTCCACTATTTGGGCATAATACAATTCTGCATTCCGATAATCGCCTATCAAACGATAACTGTTTGCCAAACGGATCATCGTTTTACGATCTAACTTCCCTTCTTCGCCAACAGTCGATTTGTATTCCGAAATCGCTGTACCATAACCCAATTCTTTGTATAATTTATCAGCTTTATTATCATCTTGACCATAGCCTACAAAAGAAAAACTCAACAATAATAGCAAAGCCACAAAATATCTTTCTAATTTCATAGCTGTTATAATTTTTTGTATTCTAATCATAATTATTTCTTTATTCGATATATCCCTTAATTGAAAAATGAGGGCGTATCCCCTAACGGGGTCGGGCTATCCGGCACTCTCTCCGCTTCGCTCCGTTCAAACAACACCTCCTATCCCTTACGCAAAAAATGTGAATTGACATCTTTGTATAAAATCACAAAGCGTTCGTTTCGTCAGTTTTACAAAATTACTAAAAAATCAGCGTTTTACCTCATTTAGAAACGCGACATAAATAACTTTACTTTCTTGGGTAGATTATTTTGTGCTTAGTTTTCGTCTTGGAAGAAGGCGTTTATCCGGATAAATAACTGATTTCAAGATGGAAAATAAGTGCAAAAGAAGCAGCCAAAAGGTAAAGTTATTTATGTCGCGTTCCTTTAGTACACTGTTTCACAAATTTATTTACATTTTTTGACGTTTATTTTGAAATGAATCGAATCAAAAATGACGCGAATACTCACTGTATTTAAGGATTTTTTGGTGAAGAGTCATTTTAAAAGAAATACTCAAAAAAATAAATAAATTTGTGAAACAGTGTATTTAGCCGCCTGTCCTCTATAAAAGGTATAACCGGCACACAGATAGGATTACCCTATATTGTGTGCCGGTCTTGGTTAATTTTGTATTTTAGGGATGAAAAGATGGTTTTTAAAGGAAGTTTGAATTCTTATTATCTCCTCATTAGAAGAAGAATCGGGGGTTTAGCATTTTCTTATTTCTACTTCTGAAGCAGTATTCTGCCATGATTTCAAAAGTACCTTGATTATAGTCTTGTAGTTCGGTGAGGCTGTAGTCATAGCCCATTCCGATGCGGAATTGTTCGGCAGCTTGGAAGAATAACAGACCAT
>Ga0209187_1001403_pt1 | contig 28160 bp, 23 predicted proteins | sample BantaG_FD_187430 | JGI IMG/M metagenome (GOLD analysis project Ga0209187, IMG submission 187430) | Marine algal microbial communities from Bantry Bay, Ireland - BantryBay_4 metaG (SPAdes) (version 2) | ecosystem: Host-associated > Algae > Red algae > Unclassified | place: Bantry Bay, Ireland...
GTCGGTACTCGTTTGATTTTGGTGACAAGCAAATAGGCTGATGCAAATAAAGAGGAGGGTGATTTTGATGGATGAACGTTGCATGTACTTAATGTTTTTTGTGAGTGCTTTTAGCTGAAAGCTAAATAGTGTAAGTAGTAGTATAAGTAAAGATAATGAATATTGTTGGAGTAGGGAGGGTGGAATTTTGTAATTGGTGTATTGGAGACAGAAATGGGGGAATAAGGTTGGAAGTTGGAGGTGGGAGGTGGGAAGTGGGAAGTGGGAAGTGGGAAGTGGGAAGTGGGAAGTGGGAAGTGGGAAGCGCCTTCAGACGTGAGCCCATATTCGTAGTCATAGGGCGAATGCCTTATTCCATTGATGTAGCCCTTTCAGGGAAAGGCTGGAGGATGTCTGAAAGAGATACAGAGGGGCATTCGCCCGGGACTGTTCTGTCAACTGTGTTTTTCAATCAAAACTTCAATCGAAATCAAAAATTTCCCTACTCCTTCGCCAGATCCTATGCCAGATCCTTCGCCAAGGCTTCGGCTCCTGAGAAAGGCTTCGGCTCCTGAGAAAGGCTTCGGCGTACACAGACAAACGCAGAAGCGCTGCTCATAACAAACAGATTGTCAGTTGAATAGGAGGATCACGATTGAGGGATTTTTGATTGGGGGTGGAATTCGGGATCTTTAAAGCGCGGATTAATACTCAAACTCATCCACCAACTCAAACACCCAAAAAAATGCATCATATTGATTCTTCACTTTTGCGTCCTTACGTCGCTCCACATTATAATTGGAATTATTGATGGGAATGTTGATCAGGGTGTTGCCCATTTTTCTGGAAAGTAATGGCAATAAAACATCTACACCCCAACGCAGGTCATAGGTTTTCACCAGATCAATTTTTAAAAGCAGATATAAAATAGAGTAGGGATATAATTGCGTTCCAGCTGAAACAGGGTCGTAACCTTTGAGTGACATTTGTGCTTTTAGGAATTCCTGCATTTGGTACTTGCGGATACGTTCGTAGATAGTCATTTGCTTTTCATTGTCGAGAATGCGAATACCAGTTACTACTTTGTTGTGGGCAGTCGTTTTGTTTTGAGACAAATGATCGAAAAAAGTGTGGAGGACTTCTTTGTGTGAGAAATCTTTGTCCATGTCCATTTTGATGACAAAATCAGGTTTTTCTTTTACGGCAAGTTGCAGAAGCTTGATGATACTTTGAGCGGTGCCCATGTTTATCTCATTTCGATGCAAGGCTATTTTTTGCTGACAAGCATGGTCTTCTATATATTGATAGACCATGGCAAAGGATTCGTCGTCACTAAAATCATCTACGATGATAATTTTGTATTGCTTGACAGAAAGTTCATCAAGGGTATTGGTCATTTCAGTTAGAATCGACTTGATGTTATTCTCTTCGTTATAGCAGGGAATCACTATGACTATTCTCATATGTATATTTTTATTAATCGACTTATGGGTGTCTCAGGCAGGGCAGGCTTGAGCGGAAATCAGGCTTATTGCAAGCCGAATGGAGTTTGTTCATATTTTATAAGACAAAACTGTTCCAAAAAATCAGGTCATTTTCTTTTAGCCTACTACACATATTTTCTGTTTTGTTGGGTGTCCACACATTATTTTGCTTGAAATCATTTCGGAACACTACTATTTTACTACTTAAGCTTAGTTTGACGACATTATTCGGCTTCCATTTTTTTTATTGAATAGTATTCAAGCTTATATTGAGGGGTCGGAAAAGTTAAATTTTCGTTTTCCGTCACCTTCAATTTATTTTCAATTGCCAGAAAATACAACCAATGATTTATGTATAATCGATTTACTTTCTTAGTCCTCTGTTTTTTATTCGCTAACTCATTTGCCGCCAAGGCACAAAACCTATTACACACCAATGGTACTGCCATCGTCAATGAAAGTGGTGACACGATAATCCTGCGCGGCATGGGTCTGGGGGGTTGGATGCTACAGGAAGGATATATGTTACAAACGGCAGGTTTTGCGGGTCCGCAATGGGCCATCAAAGAAAAAATTGAAGAACTGATTGGACCTGACCATACACAGACGTTTTATGATGCCTGGCTGGCCAATCATGTGCGCAAGGCGGATATTGACTCGCTGAAAAGCTGGGGCTTCAATTCGGTGCGTCTGCCCATGCATTATAATTTGTTTACACTTCCCATTCAGGAAGAACCTGTAGAAGGCGAAAATACCTGGCTGGACAAAGGATTTGAACTCACTGATTCGTTGATCGACTGGTGTAAGCAAAACGAAATGTATGTTATCCTCGATCTGCACGGTGCGCCAGGAGGGCAGGGGGCTGATCAGGCTATTTCGGATTACAATCCGGCTTTTCCATCACTTTGGGAAAGCGATCTCAATAAAGCAAAAACAGTGGCACTTTGGGGAAGAATTGCTGAACGTTATGCGGATGAAGAATGGATCGGAGGTTACGATTATTTAAATGAAACCAACTGGAACCTTGCCAACGGTGTATTGCGAGATTTGTATGTAGAAATCACGGAGGCTGTTCGTGCGGTAGATCAGGATCACATTATTTTTATTGAAGGAAACTGGTTTGCGAATGACTTTACCGGACTGACGCCACCCTGGGATGACAATCTGGTGTACAGCCCGCACAAATATTGGTCAACAAATGACCAAGCTTCTATCCAATGGGTTTTGGATATTCAAAACGATCACAACGTTCCTTTGTATTTGGGTGAAAGTGGCGAGAATTCCAATGTTTGGTTTAGAGATGCGATCAAGTTGTTGGAAGATCGTGGGATTGGTTGGGCCTGGTGGCCAATGAAAAAGGTGGAGGCCATTGCAGGCCCACTATCAATTGTGAAGTCAGATGGATATCAGACTTTGCTGGATTACTGGAGTAATGGTGGCGCTATACCCGACACTGCTTTTGCGGTGAATGCACTAATGGATTTAACGGAAAGAATAAAAGTGGAAAATTGTGTTTTCCAGAAGGATGTCATTGATGCTATGTTTCGACAAGTGCAATCGGATGAGGCGATACCCTATAATACACAAACGATTCCCGGTGTGGTTTATTCCACCGATTTTGACATGGGGGTAGTGGGTTCCGCTTACTTTGATACGGACCTCGCGACTTATCATGTGTCCACTGGAAACTTTACTGCCTGGAACAATGGCTGGGCTTACCGCAACGATGGCGTGGATATAGAAGTGACGCAGGATAATGTCAATACCAATGGCTACAATGTAGGTTGGGCAAACACCGGGGAATGGATGCAGTATAGTGTAGACGTAGAAAATACGGCGGTGTACGATGTGCATGTGCGGGTAGCTTCCGATGTGCCGGGTGGTGAATTTCACTTTAGTGTGGGAGGGGCAGGAGTATCGACTGTGATGAGTGTATCGCAGACTGGTGGCTGGCAAGATTGGGAAACGGTAATAGTCCCGGATGTTATTTTGGATGAGAATGACCAAAAGATTACTTTCCATATAGACAATCAGGGTTTCAATCTGGGCAGCTTTGAGTTTATTGAAACGGGGGCAACGGTTGATGTACCAACCCAATTTGTTTCTGCCAAAACGCTGGATGAAAATACGGTTCAGCTCAATGTGAATAAATTCCTTGCCGGACCACTACCTGCAAGTCCTGCAGATTTTTATCTTTTTAAAAATGGCTCAACGGTTGGTATTACTTCCACAACATTAGACAGCGACAATGCCAGAATTATTCGCTTTGATGTGAATACTGAATTTATCGCAAGTGATGTCATTACGATCTCTTATATCGGAGAAGCTATTGATGCTACGGATGGTACTGCTCTTACGGAGTTTATTACCGAACCGGTGCAAAATAATATTATAGCCTTGCATCAGATACCGGGTCGAATTGAAGCGGAGGAATATGGATTTGCTTTTGGAGTTGAATTGGAGACAACGACAGACGTAGGTGGCGGTCAAAATATCGGCTTTCTGGATGTTGGTGATTATCTCGATTATACGGTTAATGTAAATCAGACTGGTTTATTTGAAGTTAGCTACCGAACCGCTTCGGAAACAGAAGGTGGTGGTGTGAAGCTACAATTAGTAGATGATGATGGCAATGTTACGGACATGCAAACCATTAACTTCTCTGCGACAGGTGGCTGGCAAACCTGGACGACGACAAACGGAACGGTTCCTTTCTTTAGTACCGGTGAAAAGAAGATTCGTGTTCTGATTACAGAATCATTGTTTAATATGAACTGGTTTGAGTTTAATGTCCTTACATCAACGGATGAGGTACTGGTTCCTGAATTTAAAGTTTATCCGAACCCGACGACTGGTTTGTTTTACTTAGAAGGTAATTTTGCTTCTGATGAGGATCTGGCATTAGATGTTTATAACTTGTTGGGGGAGCGTTTGCTTTCGCAAAATGTGGGGGCTGGTGGTTATGTTCGGGAGGCGGTTGATTTGAGAGGAGCTGCTTCTGGGATTTGTGTTTTGGTTTTGCGGGGTGCGGATGGGGTTGTTTGGCGGGAGCGGGTTGTTGTTGAGTAATCGGGAGGATTAGAATGAAAATAAAAATAAAAATAAAAAGCCTTCTAATGCGATAGGACACGGGTTTTCGCGGGTTGAACAGATGAGGACGGATTTTTTTCGTAGGAAGTGAAAGCTAACATCCTCCACTGTCTGAATTAGGATTTTGAGGATTGTCCGCGATCGTAGGTCATCCTATCATCTTATAAATTCTAATTCAGACAGTGGAGGCTCTAATTTGATGGGCTTTCTTTAGCCCAAAATATACTCCACCGGCGCATTAACCTGCTGATACTTAACATTCAGGACACTGGCATTTATGAAGTCGGTGCCTTCCACCTGCTTCATTCCATACGCCTCATGTATGTGCCCGAATACGAAAAGTTTGGGTTTAATGGCTTGCACTCTTTTGAGTAAATCTTCACAACCAACTAATTCATTTCCAATAGTTCGATCCAAGATGCCGTATGCCGGGCCGTGTGTGATGAGGATGTCGGTATTCTCCGGAATTAATTTCCAATGTTTGTTGATATCTTCTCCGCGTTGTCGGTTGAAGGCCCAGTCGTGAAACCAGGGTGATACGGGTGAGCCCCAAATGTTGAGGCCATTTATTGTGATTCCTGAATCGTTGAGATAGGTGATGTTTTTTGGAATGAGGGCATTGATTTCTTCCGGGCTTTCATTTTCAAAAAAGAAATCGTGGTTGCCGGCGATGAAAATTTTGTGGGTTGCTTTTTGTTTTTCTAACCAGTTGAGGAAGTCGAGGATCTCTGGCTTTGTTCCACGGCTGGAGACATCGCCGGCGTGTATTAAGATGTCGGTAGGTGGGAGGTTTAGTTGGTCGTGTTTGGTGTGGGTGTCGGAGATTAGTAGTAGTTTCAATGGTAGTATTTTGATAAAATTATTTGCTAACGATTACGGATTCAATACTTTTTTTCGAAAGTAACTCAAGATATGAATTGTAATTAGCTTACTATGTTTTTTAACAAAAAACTTTAACCTTTGATGACAGGTTAAAAAAAAGAGTGAAGTGAAATATTAAAATATTCTCTCCCGTTTTGAGGAAGTATTTTGTAACAGCACAACAATTTACTCCATCCAAAATAAAAATTTCGCTATAAAAAAATCCATTCAGGTACTGCTATTGCTTTGCCTATCCACAACTGTTTCTTTCGCTCAGGAAGAAGCCCAATCAAGCGGAGATATCTTTCTCAGAATCGGTGTTCTATGTGGTAAAATTGCGTTAAACAACCCTCACCGAGTCACCAGACTCCAAATAAAAACCGGCACTCCAATAAATAAAAGCAAGAAAATGAGAAGGCTTCCGATCTGCGCAAATAAACCACCAGCCATTGCAATCATCATTGGCAGCAATCTAAAGAGCAGAGCAAATAGAAGCGCGAAGTAAACCAGAATAAAAAGAAAGGCCTTTAGTTTTTTATTTTTCATGATTATAAGTTTACGAGTAACAGTTCAGCAGGATCTGCTTTAAGACGGAAGACCGAAGACCGAAGTTTCCCGCTAGCGCAGGCCCGCAGTCGTTTTACGTTATAAGGAAACTTCGGTCTTCGGTCTCCCGTCTTCGGTCTAACTGAATAGTTACGTTTACGATTAAAACGAATCGAGAAAGCTGAGCATATTGCCATTGCCATTTTTATTCACAAAAGCTTCCCCGCAATAAACCCAGTAGTCCAGGCCGCCTGAAAATTATACCCACCCGTAATCGCATCCACATCCATGACCTCGCCCGCAAAATAAAGATTTTTACAAACCCGGCTTTGCATCGTATTAAAGTCAATACTCTCCAGGCTCACCCCACCACAGGTTACAAATTCTTCTTTGAAGGTTGTTTTGCCTTTTACAGAATAGTTATCGTTGGTCAATATGTTGGTCAATTTGTTCAATCCTTTTTTCCCGAGTTCGTTCCATTTTTTGTTGAGTGGCAAGTTACATTTTTCGACGAGGTAGTGCCACAGTCTTTCGGGCAAAAGATAAGGGCGGTAGTTGGAAAGGATTTTATTTCCATGATCATCGACAATGTTTTTGAGCGCATTCATCACGAGCTCATTGTTGATCTGGTTGACCCAATTGACCTGCACTTTGAAGTCGTATCCACAGTCACTAAGTATGCGCGCGCCGAAGGCAGAAAGTTTGAGAATAGCCGGTCCGCTCATTCCCCAGTGCGTGATGAGCAAAGGCCCGTCGCCACGTAGTTTGGTGCCTTGTATATTCGTCAATGCCTTTTCCACTACAATACCCATGAGTTCCTTAATCGGTTCGTTGGGCATGTTGAAGGTGAATAGGGAAGGGACGGGGTCCTCGATTTTGTGCCCCAGTTTTTCCAGCCATTCGAGTCCACTTCTTTTGGGCGAACCGCCGGTGGCAACAATTACCTTGTCATAAATCCGCGTTTCATATTCCGCTTTTATAAACTCCAGTTGCAGTTGCTCTCCAATGGGCTCTATCGCTTTCACACCAGTTCCTTTTTCAATTTTAATCCCCAATCTGCGCGCGCCATTCAAAAAACAATCAATGATACTCTGCGAATCCTGCGAAACCGGAAACACACAAGTATCTTCCTGGATCATCAAAGGCACGCCCCGTGATTCAAACCATTCCATCGTATCTTTTGTGCTAAATGTTCGAAATGCTTTTTTCAGTTTTTTCTCTCCGCGCGGATATGCAGTGGAGAGTTGTTTGATGGAGGTGCATCCATTGGTGACGTTGCATCTTCCTCCTCCGGATACTTTTACTTTGGAGAGTAATTTTTGTGATTTTTCCAGGATGGTGACTTGTGCGTTGGGGTGGTTTTCTTTTGCTGCTATTGCTGCGAAGAATCCTGCTGCTCCTCCTCCTATTATTGCTATGGTCATTGATTTTGCTTGTGATGGGACACGGATTGAACGGATCGAACGGATTTACACGGATTTTTTTTCGTTAGCAAGCGTAGTATACGCGCTCGATTTAATTTGCTACTGGGTACAATTCTATTTGTAGTTATTGTGAAATAACTGTCGTTTGAATTCTGCTTTTTTTCCAAAGTTAAGAAGTAGTCCGACTTCAATATTCGTTGCTTTTAAGTAATTTAATAATTGAGCAGTATGTTTTTTTGTTAAACGTTTAGCTGCTTTTAACTCTAAGATTATGGAGTCATTTACAATAATATCAGAAAAGTAATTTCCAACAATTTCATTGTCATAATGAACGTCAATTTGTTTTTGTTTCTCTACAGTAAGACCAAGTTTTTTTAATTCAATAATCATTGCATTTTCATAAACTCGTTCAAGGAACCCGAACCCTAGTTTATTGTAAACATTGTAGTAGGCTTTGATGACTAAGTTTGTTGTTTCCGAATTTTGTAAACTCATTATTCTGGTATTTGATTTGAAAAATAATTCAGTACCTCTATAAGTAAGCGTACTAAATCACAAAAATTCCATAAATGAAAATTCTAAAAAACACATTTATAACTAAATAAGTAAAGCTGTTTGATTTTTAAAAAACTGATTATGAGTGATTAAAGTCTTGATGCATGAGAAAAATAAAAATGTAATTTTTTTTCGATCTCAAACGTTTTTTTTACGTCTCACAAAAAAATCCGTCCAATCCGTCAAATCCGTGTCCCATCCCAATCGCGCCAGCGATCTATGTTTCACGAGCAAAATCCGTCCAAATCCGTCCAATCCGTCCAATCCGTGTCCCATCCAATCGCGCCAGCGATCTATGTTCCACGAGCAAAATCCGTCCAAATCCATCCAATCCGTCAAATCCGTGTCCCATCCAATCGCGCCAGCGATCCACATTAGATCCCCCACCGAGTATCCACCCAAACATCCCGCTGCTGCTTACTCAAAAAAGTCCAGGCAATAATACGACTAGTCTTATTACCCTGCCCCATAGGAATCGTCTTGTAGTCAGAAGCCCCCAATTTCCTAAGCGACGTATAAATCGAATCAATATTAGACGCCTTGGAAATCAAAGTCGAAAACCAAAAACAAGAAGTAGAAAACTCACGGCTCTGGCGAATCATGTTTTTTACAAAACGCTTCTCGCCACCCTCGTACACCAACTCACTATACCGTCCACCAAAATTCAAAACAGGATCAGTTGTTCTTTCTTTCGTTAGGTTTTTTATTTTGCGGATGCTGCCTGCTCTTGCTTCTTCCATCGTCGCATGAAATGGTGGATTGCAAATGCAAACATCAATCGGCTCATCCTTTTTCAGGATGCTGTAAAACATGTATTGGGAATTTTTTTGAAAACGCGTTTCCACCTTCCCTTTTAAAATCGGGTTCGCCTTTATGATCTTATCTGCCGTTTTTAAAGACACCGGATCAATATCTGTCCCCACAAAATCCCAACCATATTCCTTCACCCCAATCATCGGATAAATACAAGATGCACCCACCCCAATATCAAGACACTTGATCGATCTTGGAATCTTTTTATTTTTATTATATTTCGCCAACAAATCAGCGATATAATGAATATAGTCCGCCCGCCCCGGAATCGGTGGGCATAAATACCCATCCGGAATTTCCCAAAACTTAATATCATAATAGTGCATCAACAAGGACTTGTTCAGCATCTTCACCGCCTCCGGGTCAAAGAAGTCAATCGACTCGTCATCAAATTTATTGACAAAAACAAAAGGCTTTAAGTCAGGGCAGGTTTCAATAAGCGATTTAAAATCGTAACGCTTCCGATGCTTATTTCGTGGGTGTAGTTTTGATTTTATTTTTGGATGGCGCTTTTTTTTCTCTTGCATGTTGTGGGAGAGATTTGGTGTGGTTTGTTAGTTTGAAAGTTGTAGGTCAAGTTTAGTGGCTGGGGAGAGAAAAAAGTTGGAAGTTGGAGGTGGGAAGTTGGAAGCTTCACTCGACCGCATTGCTATCGTGCGGAGCCCCCCTGTCGAGTGCCGCGGTCGAGTGAAGCTTCCCACCTCCAACTTCCAACTTCCAACAAGCATTTGCCTTGGCCTTAAGCCAATTCAAACGCAATCTTCATCATATCCATATAAGACTGCTCCCGATCCTTAGAACTAGCAGCATCACCCGTACGAATATTATCACTAACGGTCAAAATCGAAAGTGCCTTTGCATTCAACCGTTTGGCCAACGTGAAAAGAATCTGAGATTCCATTTCTACACCTAGGATGCCGTGTTGCTCCCATTTGTCCCAACGATGTGGGTCATTGTCATAAAAAGTATCGGTACTGAAAATGGAACCTTGAATGGTATTAATATCTAATTTTTTGGAAGCTTCATAGGCTTTTTGCAAAAGCTCGAAATCAGCTGTAGCTGCATAGTGCATGTTACCAAAGTAAGAACTATTGGCACCTGAATCACCAGAAGCCGACATGGCCAATATCACCTGACCAACTTTAATGTCCGTCTTGATAGCGCCACAGGTTCCAACCCGAATCAGGTTTTTTACACCATACGTTTCAATCAACTCATTGACGTAAATTGCCGTACTACCCATTCCCATTCCTGAGCCCTGGATCGATACTCGTTTGCCATTATAAAATCCAGTATAACCGAGCATACCCCGTACTTTGTTGTAACAAACGGCATCAGTCAGCATGGTCTCTGCTACGTGCTTCGCCCTGTATGGATCTCCCGGAATTAATATCGTTTCTGCAATGTCACCTACTTTTGCTTCTATGTGAATACTGGCCATTTTTTTATTTTTAATTGTTATTTAGTTTCTGTGAAAAATTGTTGATGGTATGATGGGACACGGATCGAACGGATTGAACGGATCTGACGGATTTTTTGTTCTTACGTGTAGAGTACGTGTAATGTGAATCACATCCTACGAAAAAAAATCCGTGTTAATCCGTTCAATCCGTGTCCCATCCGCGTTAAGCACCATAAGGAACCCAGATGTTCTTAATCTGTGTAGCATGGCGCAAAAAGTCAGCACCCTCACCTTCTTCTACATCCATCCAATCGCGGTACTTACCATAATTTACCCAGGTACGTTTGAGATTATCTGCTGACAAAAGTTCAACCTCTTTACTGCCAGCTTTTGTACCAAAGTACCAGATACCATCTACATCATCATGTTTGGTTAGGACCTCTGTTAATGCTTCTTTGTTGCCAGTGATGATATTGACCGTTCCAGCCGGAACATCCGATGTATCCAACACCTGATAGAAATCAGTGGCAGAAAACGGTGCCGACTCAGAAGGAATGACCACTACATTGTTTCCCATCGTGATAGCAGGAATAACAGTAGAGATAAATCCTAACAAGGGATACTCGTCCGGACAAACAACCGCTATAACCCCAATCGACTCTGGCATCGCCAGCGTCACCGCTCGCATGGTAGTGTGATGCACATGACCGTCGTACTTATCAGCATGAGCAGCATAGGTGTAAATTCGATCAATAGAAGTATCGACTTCTTTTAAGGCATCCGCTTTGCTGCGACCCGTCATTTGAGTGATGCGTTTGGCAAATTCATCGCGACGAATCATCAGATTTTCCGCCAGGTAAAAAAGAACTTGTGCGCGGGAATGGCCAGTCATACCAGCCCATTTGTTTCCTTTGTGTGCTGCTTCCACAGCGTTTCTTATGTCTTTTCTGTTTCCCGTTGAAACTTCTCCGACAGATTGACCAGCTGGGTTTTTGATAACCGAACTGTATCCACCATCTGGTCTGGCTTGCTTGCCACCGTAGTACATTTTAGTGGTGCGGTCAATGCGCATTACTCCGTTCAATTTAGCAGCAGCCTTTCCTTTCTTGGCGGAACCTCCAATCGGCGTAGTAGAAAACGTTTCGTCAATTCTTGGTTTTAGATATTCGTATAAACCTTCCTTTCCACCTTCTCTTCCAAAACCAGATTCGCGGTAACCACCAAAACCAGCAGCTGCATCAAATACATTGGTACAGTTTACCCAAACCGTTCCTGCTTTAATTTGAGGAGCGATGTCAAGTGCTAAGTTTAAATTTTCCGTCCAGATGCTTGATGCTAACCCGTAGCGCGTATTGTTCGCCAACTTCACCGCTTCCTTGTGTGTTCTGAAACTCATCGCCACCAATACAGGTCCGAAAATTTCAACCTGCGCAATCGTAGAAGATGGTTGTACGTCGGTAAACATTGTCGGTGGATAGTAATAACCATCCGTTGGGCAAGACCAGGAAGGTTGCCAAAGTGTGCTGCCTTCGTCTACGCCTTGTTCTACCAAATCCTCAATAACTTTCAATTGCACTTTATCGACTACCGCTCCCATATCAATACATTTATCCAGTGAGTCACCCATACGGAGTTTCTCCATTCTGGCGCGAATCTTTTTGTATAGTTTGTCTGCCACTGATTCCTGCACGAGTAGCCGCGAACCTGCACAACAAACCTGTCCCTGGTTAAACCAAATTGCATCCACAATTCCTTCCACCACAGAATCCAGGTCCGCATCTTCAAAAACGATGAAGGGCGATTTGCCACCGAGTTCCAAAGAGATTTTTTTACCAGTACCGGCTGTTGCCCGACGGATAATTTTTCCAACTTCGGTTGAACCTGTAAAGGCGATTTTATTAACGTCTTTGTGCTCGACCAGTGCAGCACCAGTTGGACCGTGTCCGGTTACCACATTTATGACGCCTTCCGGCAAACCAATCTCCTGACAAATTTCTGCAAAGAGCAAAGCGGTCAACGAAGTGAATTCCGCAGGCTTCAAAATCACCGTATTGCCCATGGCGATGGCTGGCGCAATTTTCCATGACAGCATCAACAGTGGAAAGTTCCAGGGAATGATTTGTCCCACCACACCAACTTCTTTATAAGCCGGCATTTCTTTGTCTCTCAACTGCGCCCAACCCGCGTGATGATAAAAGTGGCGTGCCACCAAGGGAATATCAATATCTCTGGTTTCACGAATCGGCTTCCCATTATCCATTGCTTCCAATACGGCAAACAGTCGCGAATGCTTTTGGATTTGGCGAGCCAGTGCGTACAAGTATTTTGCACGAGCATGCGGACCAATTTCAATCCATTTCGGAAGTGCTTTTTTTGCAGCAGCTACTGCATCGTCTACATCCTTGGCATTACCTTCAGCAATTTTCGCCAATTTCTTTTTGTTGCCAGGGCTGATGCTGTCAAAGTACTTTCCAGATGCAGGTTTTTTCCACTTACCGTTGATGAATAAGTTGAAACTGCGTTTATGCTTTTCAAGGAATTCAATCGCAACCGAATCGCTTTCAGGGGCAGGTCCGTATTCCATGGTTTGGTATATGTCTTTTATTTTCATTTTTGTTTGATTTTGTTAAGTGGGAAGTTGGAAGTGGGAAGTTGGAAGCTTCACTCGATCGCGGTCCCCCACGATAATGGGCAGCTTCCAACTTCCCACTTCCCACTTCCAACCTCATTTACGCCATAGGATGTCTATAAGAAGCAGAATATCTTCCAGTTACATGATGTTCTAATTGTCGTTCGATATCAGCTAACAGGCTACTTGCACCAAAGCGAAATAGTTGCGGATTGAGCCATTCGTCACCCAACTCTTCTTTGATGAGGAACAACCAGGCCAATGCATCTTTCGCAGTACGGATACCACCCGCTGGTTTGAAACCAACTTTGTAACCGGTGTGCTCTTCGTATGCTCTGATGGTACGAATCATGACCAAACTAACAGGGATGGTGGCGTTGACCGGTTCTTTACCAGTACTTGTTTTGATAAAGTCAGAACCAGCCATCATAGAAACGATAGATGCTTTTGCAACTTTAGTATAGGTTGGAATTTCTCCGGTTGCCAAAATCGTTTTCATGTGCGCATCGCCACAAGCTTTGCGGCAAGCAGCCACTTCCTTATATAATTCTTTCCATTTGGAGCGGAGAACCAACTCCCGTGAAACAACAATGTCAATTTCGGTGGCACCAGCGGCAACGGATAATTCTATTTGTTTGAGTTTTTCTTTTAGTGGAATGTTACCTGCCGGAAAACCAGTTGATACGGCGGCGATAGGTAATTTGCTATCACCGAGTGCCGCTTTTGCGTTTTTAATATGATTGTGATAAACACAAACTGCACCAGTCGTAATATTCAAATCCTGAGCACCCATAGCTTCCAACAAATCCTGTCGTACCGGCGCTTTTGCTTTTGCACAAAGGCGGTTGACATTACTAGGTGTATCATCACCAGCGAGTGTTGTCAGGTCAATGAAGGTGATGGCTTTCAATAACCAGGCCGCCTGCCATTGTTTTTTTACAGATCTGCGTTTAGTGAGGGTGGCAGCGCGTCTTTCTACCGCGGATCGGTTGATGTTGATCCCTTCGAAGAGATTGGCATCAAATGGAATTCCATCGTTCCGCTTGAAGTGCGTGGGGGTCTTTTTCTTTTTAAGGACGCCGTTGGATTTTGCTTTCGATTTTGTTTTTGCCATGCGTTTGTCTTTTATTTAGCGACTCAGCTAATTGGTTTGAGGTGGATGTTAGATGTTGGATGTTATTTCGACCAGCCAAAGGCTGGCGAAGGATGTTTGTTCTCGTCGAATGGTGAGAGTTCCAGATTCTTCTGGCTCTCCGGTAGAAGAGAACCAATATCTTTTACGGACTTCGTGCTGCCGAGTCCTTCGCCAGAGGCTACGGCCGCCGGAGAAAGCTTGAGCGTAGGAGCACAAAGCGCCCGTAATAAAACATCCAACATCTAACATCCAAATAAGCTCCGCGTTGAACAGTCATTCAAAACTAAGTAATCGTATTGAGTATCAAAGGTTTAATTTGAGGAGCGGTATCATTTATTTGGTAGGCCAAATTTAACAATTCTTTGGCTTTTATAAAGCTAGATTGGTCATTGGAATATAAAATAGCCATCGGATCGGCCATTTTTACGTGATCTCCTATCTTTTTTTGGAGTAAAATGCCAGCTCCGTAGTCAATTACGCTATCTTTTGTCTCTCGTCCAGCCCCCAGGTTGACAGAGGCCAGCCCTACTTCGAGGGCATTGAGTTTGCAGATATAGCCTGTTTTTGGAGCGTTGAACACTTCAGAATATTGGGTGCCCGGCAGCGTATCAGGTTGGTCGATTTGGGAGACATCGCCACCTTGCATTTCTACCAGTTCTTTCAATTTATGGAGGCCTTCACCCGATTTGATGAGTGATTTTAGTTTGGCGACACCTTCTTCATAGTTGGTACAAACCTTACCGAGTACCAGCATGTGACTACCCAGTTCGAGGCAAAGTTGGGTGAGGTCCTCGGGGCCATTTCCCTTGAGCGTCTCGATGGCTTCTTTCACTTCAAGTGCATTACCAACGGCGAATCCGAGTGGCTGGTGCATGGCAGAAATCACAGCGACGACATTTCGATGCATCTTCTCTCCGATGCTGATCATGATTTTTGCCAGAGCTTTTGCTTCTGCTTCCGTTTTCATAAAAGCACCTTCCCCAACTTTTATGTCAATGACAATCGCATCTGCTCCGCAAGCCAGTTTTTTGCTCATGATACTTGATGCAATGAGTGCCGCGTTGTTGACCGTGCCCGTTACATCACGCAATGCGTATAGCTTCTTGTCGGCCGGAACAAGTTTTGCATTTTGACCACAGATCGCGATTCCGTGTTTGTTGATTCTGTCGATAAATTCTGCACGTGTCATGTCAACTGAAAGTCCGCTAATGGATTCCATCTTGTCGAGCGTGCCACCCGTATGTCCAAGTCCACGCCCCGACATCTTCGCAACTGGAACTCCCGCTGCTGCAACGAGTGGCCCGAGTACCAAAGTCGTTTTGTCACCAACGCCACCGGTACTGTGTTTGTCCACTTTAATTCCTTTGATGGCTGACAAATCAATCAGATCACCAGAGCGCATCATGATGTCTGTGAGTATCGCCGTTTCTTCATTGTTAAGGCCTTTGAAATAAATGGCCATTAGAAAGGCAGAAATTTGATAGTCTGGTATGCTTCCGGAAACGAAACCGTTGATGACTTTTGCATAGTCTTCCTGGCTTAGTTCGAGTCCGTCTCTTTTCTTTTTTATTATTTCGATCATTGATGTTGGGTGTTAGTTGTTTTGTTTGGCTTGGTTGAGGGTTTTGTGCTGTAGGTTGTTGTGTTGTACGCAGGGCGGTTTAGACCGAAGACCGAAGACCGAAGTTTCCCACGATTGTTTGTCTGCGTTAGTGGGAAAGTTCGGTCTTCGGACTTCCGTCCCTTAAGTTGCTTGCAACTTACTAAAATAACTCTCCCCAGCCGTTTCAAACGCCACCCCCAAAGCCTCTGCAATCGTAGCAGAAATATCGGCAAAAGAATTCCGGATACCAATATTTTTACCACCTTTTATCTTTTTATTGTAGGTGAGAATTGGAATGTATTCTCTGGTGTGATCGGTGCCGGGAGCAGAGGGATCGTTGCCGTGGTCAGCGGTGATGATGAGCAAATCGTCGTCTTTCAAACTGTTGAGAAGGGTAGGAATGTGTTGGTCGAATTCCATGAGGCATTTGGCATAACCTGGGATGTCTCTTCGGTGACCAAATAGCATGTCAAAGTCAACAAGATTGGTAAAGATCAAACCTTTGGAAGGTGTTTCAATTGCTTTCATGGTGGCGCTGATGCCTTCCAGGTTGTTCGCTGTTTTTGTATAACTGGTAATGCCCTTTTGGGCAAAAATGTCTACAATTTTTCCAATGGAAATAACTTCCTGTCCACTGGCTTCAATAGCGTCTAATACTGTGAAGGGTGGCGTGACTGAAAAATCTTTTCTTCGTTGTGTGCGCGTGAAGTTATTTGGAGTACCAATAAATGGGCGAGCAATGACGCGACCCACCTGATATTCATTCACCAACATTTTCCTTGCGATTTCACAAAACTCGTATTGCTTTTCGATCGGGTAAATAGCCTCGTGCATCGCCATCTGAAAAACGCTATCCGCAGAAGTATACACAATCGGTTTTCTGCTTCTCAAATGTTCTTCTCCCAGATCGTTGATAATAGTCGTTCCGGAAGCAGAATAATTGCCAATAGTTTTTACACCGATGGCTGTTTCATAGCGATCCATAAATTCTTTTGGGAAACCATCCGGAAAAGTGGGAAATGGTTGGTCCAGTATTACACCCGAAATTTCCCAGTGACCTGTGGTGGTGTCTTTACCTGCTGACTGTTCATTTGCCTTTCCAAAACAAGCAGTAGGCGTATCTGTTTTTGGTAGTTGATTCGTTGTATCGATATTGCCTAAGCCCATGGCGATCATGTTTGGAATTTCCAGCTCGGGGTAGTGTTTGGCTATGTTGCCGAGGGTGTTGGAACCCAGGTCGTTGTACAGGTCTGCGTCAGGGAGTTCACCGATACCGACGCTGTCGAGGACGATTAAGATTACGCGCTTAATTTTCATAGAGTAGGAGGTGTTTGTTTCGGCATTTTAGACGTGATTGTTATTGCTAAGTACAGTGTGTATTAAGTTGCTTTACATTTTGAATAGGTTATTTTTTGTGCGTACGAGTCAATTTTTTCGAGAATAGCCTTAGCTATTTAAGGAATTTCTACCGAAAAGTAATTTCAAAAGAAGCATTCAAAACGGGCAATTATTTACACCTTATCCCGTAGGCATCAATAAGAGCAGTGCCGGTTCAGTGTAGTCGAAGCCAGGCATCCTACATCCGATACTTAACATTCAAACCCTGCATAAAAACACGTAGAAACTGATCCTTGCAAACCCGATACTGCTTCTGATCCGGGTGGCGGAAGAGCGCACTAATCTCGTGCTTACTAACCGGAAAGTCCATGAGTTTAAAAATGTCGATAATGTCAATATCTTTCAGGTTGAGCGCAATTTTTAGTTTTCTGAAAATGGCATTGTTGCTGAGGTCTTCTTCAGGAGCGGGTGGTGGACCATCTCGTTTTCCCCTACGATCGTTGATGAATCCGTTGAGGAAAGTAGCGAGCATTTTGTCGCTGATAGCACGAGCTTCAGGATCATCCTCTTTTTTGAGCCAGTCGCTGACTTGTGCGCGGGTTACTTTTTCATCAGCTAGTGCGAAGAGTGCGATCATCTTATCGTCATTGAAGTCGAAGGTGTATCGGAGGCGGCGTATTATGTCGTTGTTGGTCATGTGAGAGCGTTGGAAGTTGGAGGTGGGAAGTGGGAAGCTTTACGCGATCGAGGAGCTACGTTAGCGGGCGCTTCCCACTTCCCACCTCCAACTTCCCACTTTTTCAACCCATCCGTCGATGATAATTAATCTGCCCAAGGTGATAGGTCAAATGCGTGGTGAGGTGCACCAGAAAATATTCCGTTGAAGTTTTTTCTTTGAAAACCAGCATGGGATATGTTTCCTGAAGTCGCTCCTCAGCTAAGGCATCCAGTGTGCTGTCAACCAGGGCAATGGTTTCGTCAATTTTATTTAATAGTTCGGGAACTGGAATGTCTTTTTGTGAAAACTCTAATTCCCGCTTTCGGATATAATTGGAGTTGCCAAGCTGTGTTCCAATAAACCAGTTCAAATTACCGATCAAATGTAAGCAAAGATTCCCAGCTGAGTTGTTTATTTGCTTTTCAACTTTCCAAATTTTTGATTCATCCTCGTAAGTGGCGATTTCTTTTTTGAGTTTGTGGAGGTCTCTTTTGAAAAGTTGGCGTAGGGTGGTGGTTAGCATTGATGGATTGGTTGTCTTGCCTGATTAATTTTCTTAGGAGCCGAAGCCTTTCTTAGGAGTCGAAGCCTTTCTCAGGAGCCGAAGCCTTGGCGAAGGATCTGGCGTAGGATCTGGCGTAGGAGCAGCAAAGCGCTCGTAAAAAACATCCAATAGCTAACATTCAGCCCGAGCCCATCCATGGAGTCACTGAACAGTTATCCGTACTTAGGTAAAGGTAGGGGAATTAAATGGGAATTGGAATTTTTCCTTTATTGCGCGCTTGAAACACATAGAAGCATATAGATTACCCACTAAATTTGACGAAGAACCTATAAATTTCTTAAGTTGTCATCCCGAGCGACGCAGGAGTCGAGGGATGACAAACGTAAAGACTGACAATTCCGTGATTAATTTTTCAGGAACCCTTCAAAGCCATTTTCTGCCCTTTGCTTTTTATTTCTTCTACGCAGAAGTAAGAACTGGGCTGGTATTTTGGCCCTAGCTAAAATACTGCTACTGCTGCTATCCATCACCACCAAGTTTGGTTTAAAAATTTGCACCTGATATAAACATCTTTGATTATCCAGAATGACGGGACTAAAAAACAACACTCCGCCCATGGCGCCGAGCATCACCAACAGCCTCCACCCGATCTCCATCCATCCATATCGAATGCACACCACCAAAGTAAATTCCATCTTCCGTCCAGATGTTTGCTTCTAAATCATCATGCGACCACCGGGCACCTTTTTCTACCTGAAATAATCCATCCTGAAAATGAAAACGAGGTTCCGTTGTAGCAGCATGTAAATCTTTTTGGCCAGTGTATAAATGATGGAGTACCTGCCCAATAGCATATGGAATACGACTGGCTCCACCGGATCCGGCAATGAATTCAACCTGCCTTTTTTCATTGGTCAACATAGTTGGTGTCATCATGGAGTGGAGGCGGGTGTTGGCCGTCCAGGAATGCGCGCCGTTGGGGAGCAGGAAAATTTCGCCGAGCATATTGTTGAGTTGCATGTCGGTGCCGGGGATAAAGTAACCACAGCCTTCGCCGATGGAACTGGTCAGGGCAATCGCATTGCCATCCCGATCAATAATGTTGAAATGAGAGGTGCCTCGATTGGAGGATATGGAAGCTTGTAAGCTAAAATTGTTGCCAGGATAAAGTGCATCAACTTTAGATTTGATTTGACGTTCATCCATAATCATTAACTGAGCTTGTTTGATGGCTAGTGCCAATGCCTGAGGTTGGGTACCTATTTGTGCAAGCATGAGCGCCATGGCGGCGCCACCTTTGCCGGGCCCGTTTGGTAAATAGAGCTGTTTGTTTTTGTAGGGAATTGAAAACGGATCGCTTATGTTGACTTTGTAATTTTCGAAATCAGCTCTTCGCAAAAAACCTCCTTTTGTGCTACTATCTGCTACTATCTTTTGTGCCATCTCTCCTTGATAAAAGCCACGTTCACCTTCTTGCGCAATAAAGTCTAGAAAGTCGGCCATGCCTGGCATTTGAAGCAAGTCGCCTTCTTTTATGATGTTATCATTTTTGAAAAAAATAGCTTTAACGCTGGGGTCTTGTTTATAAATAGGCGCTAGTAATTCAAGGTCATAAGATTGAAAGGCATTCATAACTACGCCCTCTTTCGCTAACTGAATAGCAGGTTGAACCAACTCCTTGATGGGCATACTTCCATAGTGCTGATGCAAAGCAAAAATACCAGCAATACTTCCGGGAACGGCTGCGGCCCCAAGTCCAACATGAAACTCTTCTGACTCACCACCAAAGTCTATGAGAATAGGGTAGAAGTCCAGGTGTTCTATGTTTTTTTGAATAGGCGTTTGACAAAAGAAGTCAAAAAACCGGACCGGTCCATTTGCTGATTTTGCTAAAGCGAAACCATTTCCTCCGGCAGAAGCCATGCAGGGTTCGGTGATAAACATGGCGAGGTGTGCGGCAATGGCGGCATCAAAGGCGTTGCCTTTGGCAAGTAGAATTTCCTGGGCTACTGCTAAAGTAATCTCATGGCCGGTACTGATGGCTTGTTTCATATAGTATGTTCTTTGTTGATCACGATTTTCTAAATTCCAGGTATATGATTGGAATTTGTATGCTAAAGAATCCCTCTGATTTTATGATGGCTTCAGTTTTTATAAGGAAGTTGTTTCAAGTTTAACTTCAATGCCAAAACCAATTAGCGGCCAGCCTGAACAGTCAACGATCAATAGTTGAGCTACAATGTTCAAGGAATTTTATTAAAAAGGTAGACTAAAAAAAAGATACCTGCCAGGACAAGAATCATCAATAAAATAGAATATGGATTGGCAAAATTGACGGTCCAGCCCATGGATGGAATTCGCTTTGGAGGTAGCAAACGCTTGTCTTCTTTGTTGTAGTAGAAAATGCCTAATAGCCAGTTGTTGGGATCGCTGTACCACTTTTTGATGGTTTCTTTTGATGGTTTTTTTGATTGCATTGTTTTCTGGTTTAAAGTTCGTTTAATTGCGAATTAATGTCAGTAGTGAAATTTAATTCTTTAAATTACGTAATTTTTACTAAGGAGTAGTTTAATGGTTGAAATTATTAAATAAGAAACTATGGAAGCTAGGAGAAGACCGTATTCGGTAGGAGTCTTGCCAAATTAAAAGTTGTAAATAATAATCTATTATGTTTATGAGACAAAATTTGAAAAAAAAATTGATAGCTTCTTTAAGTGTCATGTTTTTATTGTCATCCACTATTTTTGGACAGATTACGGAAGAGGAGTTGAATTTGTATCTTTCTAAAAGTATTACGGTGGCTGGGTTGAATGCGTTATGCAAAACTCCAACTGGTCATTATGATGGAAAGTTAGTTGCACAATACCTAGAACAACAAGAAGAGGTTTTGTCTGGGGTAATGTTTCAACGCTATCAAGACATGCTCCGGCTTATAGAAAATGTAGAAGCTAAATTTGTGACTGATGCAGTGACTCGTTGGGGAGGATGGGATTGGCCAGTATATATGAATAGGTGTAGCCTAACGGTAAGAGATATTAAAGCGATAGATAGCGAAATTGTTGTTCAAGGGAGTTTGAATGAATATATTAATTTTTCTGTGGTCAAGTCGGTTGGAGAAATTCCTGATTGGGTTTTTGAAGCCTTTGAGCAGCCAGTAGAATCTCGAAAATTTGACATGTATGCAATGGCATATGATGATTACAAAATGAATGAGAGTTATAGATGGAGTGATAAAATTAATGAAGCTACCAATGATTATGATGAGATTGTTTTAGATATAAGTAAATTGGAAAGTAGGATGTGGTTTTATTATCAGTCAAAAAGATTCATTGACTTTGGTTGTGAGTCGCTTTCTTTTTCTCAGATTGAGAAGATGAATGAGGCTTCTGATAATTTTTTTGATTGGGAGGAAGTCTTTAAGAAGGTGCGAACTTATGCTGCTGCAAAAGAGGGTACTCGATTTTTATTAATTACTGGTCATACACATGGAGTGAAAGGTGAGAATGGAGACTTATTGTTGGATTTTTGTTCTTATCCATCGAGGATGTACGAGTGTGGATCTGCTTCTAATGAAAACGGAGGCCCAGCAATTTTAGCTGATTTGGAGTGTTTAGAAACAATATATACACGAAGTTTAGGTGGAGTTACTCCGTCGGGGTGGTTTTGTGAAAATTTGCCTGTTCTAATATTTATTGACAATAATAGCTACCCTCCAAATCCTGATTTTGGAAAACCAAGAGGTGAATGTTCGTTTTCTCCTTTCAATTTCGATGAGATTACTTGGTTTGCATTACAGCCAACAGCATATAGGAATAGTTGGTTGAGATATGCCTATGATGAGGTACATGAATTAGATTCTAATGCTTATTTGGCTTTGCCTGTTTTGCGAACTATGAGTCCAAGTACTACATGGTCACCAATAAAATATTATGCAAATAACCCAAACCCAAATTTTTTTCCTGCACCATTAGAGGTTAATGGTCTGCCAGTGAGGGAAGGACAATTAGATTATGCCGGATATGGCCAGGAAGATGTAATAAAAAGTATTTTTGCAAATGAGTTGAAGGCTTCTTTTACTAAGCTTAAATTATTTGTATATCCTAATCCAAGCTCTGAAAATTTTAATATTATTATTGAAACGGAGCAAAAAAGAGTTAATAATTGTATAGTATTTGAAATCTATAGTAGCATTGGAAAATTAGAAGAAACGAGACAAATAGACATCGTAGAATATAATGAAGTAATGACTATAAGTAGTAGTGATTGGGCGAATGGAGTATATTTTGTAAAAGTGAAAAGCGGTGCTGAAGTACTCCGAACCTTAAGACTGGTGAAAATAAAATAAGATGAGAAAGTATATTTTAATTACGATAGTTTTAGTTTGGACGTCGTCAAATATAAATTGGGGTAGTAATAACTGGAAAGACATACTTGTTTATGATGCCAATGGCTATTATTCTTATCTGCCGGCTGTTTTTATATATGGAGATTTGAATTTTGGTTTTCAAGAAGAGATGGAACAAAAATATGTTAAACCAAGAGTTCGATATGAGTATAGAAACGAAATTAATGGAAAATTTGTTAATAAATATTATGTAGGTACTGCTATTTTGCAAGCCCCTTTTTTCTTTATTGCACACTTAATTAGTAAGTTTACTAACTTTCCTTCTGATGGTTTTTCGAAAATTTATCCCGTCTTAATAAGCTTGGCAAGCATCTTCTATTTTATTGTTGGTCTATTCTATTTGGAAAAGATATTAGAGCGATTTAAAATAGATAAGCACTCAATTTTGCTTGTGTTTTTTGCCATAGTTTTTGGTACTAACTGCTTCGTTTATGCTGCTATTCAACCTGGAATGTCTCATGTTTATTCCTTTGCTTGTGTCAATGCACTGATTTTTTATCTTCTTAAGTTTAACAAAGATCCAAAATATATTTATCAATATCTAATGGCCTTCTTATTTGGTTTGATAATTTTAATTAGGCCAATTAATGTAGTTGTATTTTTAGGATTGTTTTTTTTCTTACCATCGATTGAGGAAGTAAAAAAAATGTTCGTTCAACTTTTTCGAAGTAAATCAATATTGTTGACAAGTATTTTAATTCTGTTGGCAGTAGTTAGTATTCAGCCTATTATTTATAAAATTCAAACAGGAAGCTTCTTTGTTTATTCTTACAAAGAAGAAGGATTTAATTTCCTGAATCCAGAAATATTCAACTTTTTATTCAGCTATAGAAAAGGTTACTTTTTGTATACACCTATTGCCTTAGTCAGTTTATTGGGCTTGTTCTTCTTGTATAAAGAAAATAAATTTAGAACCTTTACTTTGATAGGCTTTCTTAGCCTGTTAGTTTACCTATTGTCATCTTGGTCAGTATGGTGGTATGGAGGTAGTTTTTCTTCTCGTGTAATGTTGGAATACAGTGTTTTTGTATTTATTCCTCTTGGGATATTGATCAACCGGTTACAATCAATGAGGAAAATGAGTATAGTAGTAATAACGTTGCTAGTTTTGTTTTGCCAAATTCAAATTTTTCAATATAGACACTATGATATCCATTATTCTAAAATGACAAAGGAACTTTACTGGGAGAATTTTTTAAACATTGGAAAGTACTTTTAAAACTCCGCCTCCACCTCCACCACCATCTTCTCCCGACTCACCGGATGCATGAACTCCAAAAACGCTGCCTGCAAAAACAAGCGATCCGCCCGCGTTCCATAAAGGTCATCACCCAAAATGGGCAAGTTCAAACCTTTTGGGTGCGCAGCATGTACCCGCAACTGATGCGAGCGTCCCGTAATCGGGAAAAAGTGGATTCTGGTTTGACCATTAGAGCGTTCCACTACCTTATATTTGGTTTGAGCAGATTTGCCATGTTCGTAGCAAACGAGTTGGCGAGGGCGGTCGTGGATGTCCACGCGGATGGGTAAGTCGATGAGGCCTTCCTCCTCTTTTAAGATGCCATCGAGTAGGGCGACGTAGCGTTTTCTGACCTGGCGTTTGATGAATTGTCGTTGCAAAAATTTGTGTACCCCCAATGATTTGGCGATCAGCATCAAACCCGAAGTTGACATATCGAGCCGATGTACAATCAAGGGGCCGGTAGCTTCCGGATATTTTAGCTTCATTCGTTCGGCGACGGAATCGTGAATATTGATACCAGGTACCGACAAAAATTCTGCAGGCTTATTTATGACTAAAAGTTGATCGTCTTCATACACAATGGGAATGGTTTTTCCAATCGCCGGATTGACGAGTAAGGGGTTTTCGTCCAATTCAATTCCGTCGAGCATGTGTGCTAAAATCGGTTTGCATTTGCCCTGACAGGCAGGGTAGTAGTGGCCGTGTTTTCGAATCTCAGAACTGGGGGAATGGCCCCACCAAAATTCTGCTATCGCTATTGGTCTGAGTTGATGTTGAAAAGCGTATTGGAGCAACTTAGGTGCCGCACATTCTCCCGCTCCTGATATGGGCGCAGTGGCTTGAAATATTTGCGACAAACTTTTTTCGGCACCAGCCTGATTCAGAAAAGTATATTGGTCAAATAACTTTTGCTGAAGCGCTGTCGACTTGTTTTTTCGTTTTTCTTTTAAGTCGTTGATCGGATCGAGATAAGTATTTAGTTTTTGTTGGCTTTCGGCCAAATTCGTTTTCCAATGATCCGTCAGGTTTTTTAAATACATGCTGTCGCCCTGACTTATGTAAACTAATTCGGCTTCCAATTTCTGAAAAGCTTCCGCACTCAATTCCGTTTTTGCTTTTTGTCGCCGTGCTTTGCGTGCCTTTTTTCCTGTTTTTATTTTTAGTTTTTGAGCGGCGATCTGATCAACTTGTGCTTTTTTGTCGTTCTCAAATTGGTGAAGTGCAGCGAGATAATCCGGATCGTTTTCCAAAACAGCAACTTGCTCGCTTAACTGACTCAACTCCGTCATACCTACATTTAGAAAATGATTATCACCAAGCGTTTCGTACACCGGTGGCACAAAGTTGTCGTGTTGATTCTCCCCCATCAGTTTTCCTGAAAAAGCCATGAGGTACCCCAACTCCTTCGCCTCATTTTCCACCACTAATACACCAAACATTTTGCCGATAATAAGTCCGGGTTTGCCTTGCTCTAATCCAAAGTTGTGTTCCCAATCGCTTTTCTGCTCCAGATAATTTTGCAACTCTTTTGCGGCAAGCAAGGCCAGTGGATGCGGCTCATAATAAAATGGAAAAGTGAATCGCTCCGGCAATGTAAAGGAATCAGTGGATTCGCGAAAAGGTATGAAACACTTGAGTGGCATTTAGTGATTTTGATTGAGTGGCGAAAGTACGATTTTTTGACTTGGAAGTGCGTAGGAAAGGGTGGGAAGTTGGAGGGAAAAGGGGTTGGAAGTGGGAAGTGGGAAGTGGGAAGTGGGAAGTGGGAAGTGGGAAGTGGGAAGTGGGAAGTTGGAAGTTGGAAGTGGGAAGTGGGAAGTTGGAAGCGCCATCTAACGTGGAGCCCTGTATCGTAGTCATAGGGCGAATGCCCTATTCCATTGGTTTATCCCCTTTGGGGAAACTCCGTTGTAAGAGAAGTGCGATATAACGGAAATTCTCCAAAGGGGATATACCAATGAAGCGGGGCGTTGTTTCTTCGACGCTGCGTTAAATAAAATTTCTAACTTACCGCTTCCCGCTTCTAACTTTTTCCTACCTTTAAGCTTCACAAAATCAACCATAAAAAATGTCATTAAAATACAGCTCTAATTTTGAATTTATTTCCAAGGTAGTCGACCATTACGATAAGCTGAAATATGCTTTACTGGATGCGCAGACGTTTAATCCGGATACTTACGGTTTTCCAAATTTTTATTACAAGGTGATGGAAACCGATCAGCTACGGGTAGATGCCTTTAGAAATGCCTTTAAAAAATACAGAGGCATGAAAAATAAAGTGGTTTGTGAAATCGGAATCGGTACGTTGGCTTTGACCAAACACTATCTCGATGATGTCAAAAAGGCCTACCTGATTGAAAGTAACCCCAACGTAATTCCTTTGGTGAAAAAAATGCTAAAGAAAAATGGCTGGGATAAAAAAGTAGTTCTAATACACGGCGATGCGCTCAAAACGGAGCTACCGGAAAAAGTAGATTTTATCATTGGAGAACTCATGAGTGTTTTCTGTGCCAACGAATATCAGGTACAGATTTTCAAACATATGCGTCAGTTCCTAAAGCCAAAAGGGAAATTAATCCCTGGCAAGATTGTCAACCTGGCGCAACTCAGTTATGCTGATTTTGACAAGGAGCACAAGCATTATCCGATATTCTTTACCCGCCATTTGCCGGAGCAGTTTACGCCTCAAAAAGTGGTGAACACCATCGATTTATACAAGGAAAAAAAGATGAACATCGTTCGTAAAACGAAGTTTACGCCTTTACTTTCGGGGACGATTAATTCGGTCTATATCCATTCATACATCGAAGTGGCGGAAGGTTGTAACTTTACGGGTACGGATAGTTTGATGCCACCTACTGTTGTGAAATTGAAGCGGGCAGTGAAGGTGAAAGCTGGGGTGCCGGTAGTTTTGCATTCGGATTATACCTATGGTACTTCCTTGGATGAGGCGGTTTTTTCTGTTAAGAAGGTTTAGTAGCTGAAGCGTCAAAGTTAAAGTCAAGGTTAAAGTTTTTTCCGTGTCTCCGCGTTCAAAAACCACGTTAGCATCGCGTTAGCAGGCTACTTTGACTTTGACCTTGACTTCGACCTTGATTTAATAGACTTCGACTCCTCCACCATAATATCAAGCCCAACAATATCCCGCCAGCCTTCGCCCTTCCGCTTATCCCCCAAATAAAAAGGCGTTACATGGTGCCAAAGATCTGTTCCATAAACCAACTCGTCACCCGAATCCGCCTGAAAAACAAACTCCCCGGGTTTTAAAGTATGGCGGAAAATAATTTCTTTTTTATTACTGGGGACTAACTCAATTATTTGTGTCTGGCCACCTTTAAGATTGAATCGATTAATGACCAAAGCTGAAATGATATAGTCCACACCATCCTCGTGCGCGCCTTCGGGAGAGTTGTCGCCGGGCTTGTCGGAGGTGGCTTGTACACTCATGAAGTGGGCGGTGAAGCTGACTTTTTTTACTTCTATACCAACTTTGGCGCGAACGCCTTTTACCAATTCAAATAGCCTTTTCATCAGCCCGTAGAAGTGTTCGTTTTCTACATGACTGGCAGGCGATTCGTCAAATACACGTGGGAGGGAGCGGAGGTCGTTGCCACTAACTTCCTGTGCGAATTGGGGGACTTTCTCTCGCTTTATTCTGATGCCACTTTTTAGTTCAGTTAGCACAAATTTAGAAACAGATCTTCGACGCCAGGGTTTGATGGCATTAAACTGTACCAACTTTTTTTGGGGAAGTTTTTTGATCCATTTGCTGTAAGTGCGTTTGTCTTTTTTGCCGATGTAGTAATCGGGTAGGCGCTTTTCGATGAGTGCTTTGTCTTTTGGAAAAGCCTTCATTAGAAATTCGCCTTGTAGTCGGCGGGCATCATAAGGGTCCCAATTCAGTTCTGCGAAAATGGGCGAGAAGTGCTCGATGAATGCTTTGGCATCAAGTCCCAGTTCCTTGAGTGAGCTGGCGAGGATGGGGGATTTTATTTTTCTTCCAATTGCTTTGGAAATTGTTTTTTCTGTTGCTGGTAACTTTTTCAAGAGACTAAATTTTTGTGTTCTAATTTTTTAATTCTGAATGCCCGTTTCCGTTTTTATTTTTTGACAGGATTTACAAGATTAACAAGATTGCAATGCTCCTCGTACGCCGCCAAAGGTTATGTCCGAACGCTTTCGCCGAAGCTTCAGCGTCGGAGCACAGAGGCCGCTAAAGCTTCGGCGGCACACGGGCTAGCGCAGAGATGACCAATGTTTTTTTGATTGAATTTTTGTAACTGTTCAGTGTTACCTACGATAGGCAGGGAAAACGCATCTCAGGCCATTGATTCTTAGTCAATTATGATTAGTTTTCCGTTTTAACAACAAAAGTCAAAAGAAATGGAAAGCAAAAAGTCTGAGCCAAAAAGGCCATTAAGGTTATTAAT
>Ga0209187_1001405_pt1 | contig 28105 bp, 28 predicted proteins | sample BantaG_FD_187430 | JGI IMG/M metagenome (GOLD analysis project Ga0209187, IMG submission 187430) | Marine algal microbial communities from Bantry Bay, Ireland - BantryBay_4 metaG (SPAdes) (version 2) | ecosystem: Host-associated > Algae > Red algae > Unclassified | place: Bantry Bay, Ireland...
ATTGACGCTCGCCATTTATAAAGTTGGTTAACTCTTTAAACCGCTTTGAGCCAAATTCTTCTCGTAAAGCCTTCCGCCAGCTTGGATCTATTTGTACTTTCATTCTATTAAATGCTTGTCGTACCCAAGTTCTACCAACCTTAAATATGCTTGCCAAACCTTGTCTGGGATATCTTGCTCGATCTGGAATCCTAGCTTTGGATACTCTTTTATTCTTTGCAGGTCGCCAACCATAACGTTTATGAATAACTCTTTGGATATCGTTGCGCTAGTCTGTTCACTAAATGATAATCTTGGAGACGTAATAATAAATTGTGTCTTTTTATTCGACCATTGTTTACAAGCAGCGGCATGCAGCCTCCTCTCCATGTATGGCTTCGTCACCAGAATAAGCTTATCTTGCTTAATGCCTAATTTTTCAATAAGCCTAGCCGTGAACTCCAAGTTTTCTCCGGTATTTGAGGCTTCTTCTTCGAGAACAATATTCTCTTCAGGGACTCCTTTATATACAGCAATATCTTTAAATGTTTGAGCTTCAGTTTTACCATTAGTCTTCCGAGTTAGCCTGCCATATCCACCTGTGAATATTAATTTATCAGACAGCCCTTCAAGGAAAAGATCAGCTGATCTTTCTGCTACTCGTGTATCTAGAACCCCAAAACCTATTATTGCATCTAATTTTTCAGTAGCCATATCAAGACTTAAATAATCAAGTATTATCTTTGCATAAGAATCTATATCGGCTGTTTCTTTACTCATTCACTAGTTCTTTCAGCTTATCTTCATAAATAACCTCAACCCCGAACTTCTCAGCCTTCTCCAGCTTAGATTTACCGACTTTGCCAGCGGCGACAAGGTAGGTCGTGTTTTTGCCAACACTGCTTTGGAAGGTGCCGCCCAGGGCGCGGATTTTGTCGGCGGCTTCGTCGCGGCTCATGCTTTGCAAGGTGCCGGTTATTGCAAAATTTTTATCAGTTAGCGGCAAGTTTAAGTCTAGCTTGAACTCTTTAGGCCAAGCTTTGAACGATTTCAATTTTTCTAATAAATCCTGATTGTTTTCATTGGCAAACCAGCCAACCAAGCTGTGTGCAACTATCTCGCCTATTCCGTCAATCCTAGCTAGTGACTCGTAGTTCGCTGCTCGTATAGAATCGAGGCTCCCGAAATGCTTAGCCAGGTCACGTGCGGTTATACTCCCCACGTGCCGAATACCTAGGCCTATTAAAAATCTATCTAGATCGGGGTCTCGCTTTTCATCGATTGCGCTCAAAAGATTGTCGGTGGATAAATCTGCAAAGCGTTCCATTGTTAAAACATCATCGCGTTTTAAGTTATAAATATCGGCCAAATCTTTCACTAAGCCAGCATCTATCAACGCAATTACATTTTTCTCACCCAAGCCTTCGATGTCTAGTGCTGGGCGCGAAGCATAATATTGAATACTGCGTTTTAGCATTTCGCCGCTACCGACACTTACTCGCCAAACAACTTCACCTTCAGGGCGTTCATATTCGTAGCCTAATTTTTTAAGCTCCTGTGGAATACTAAATTTAGCTTCTGATCCATCGCGCAATTCTGTTAACACTTTTTGAACTTGAGGAATAATGTCGCCAGCCTTAAAAATAACCACTGTATCACCAACACGAATATCCTTGCGGTCAATCTCGTCTTGGTTGTGCAAACTAGCGTGCTGTACTGTTGTGCCTGCGACACTAACTGGCTCCATCAACGCTACTGGAGTAGCGGCACCAGTACGCCCAATGCTGACAATAATATCCTTAATTTTCGTAACTGCTTCTTCGGCCGGATACTTAAAAGCTACTGCACCGCGCGGTGCTTTACCCACCACTCCGAGCTTAGCATAAATATCTGCATCGTTTATTTTTATTACTGCTCCGTCGGTTTGATAAGGCAATTCGTCTCGTTTGGTCTGCCAAGTGTCTAGAAATTTCTCGACTTCATTTAATTCGATTTGCCTAGACATCTTCCCAGATTTAAAACCCAATTTTTGCAATAGTTCGTACTGGGCAGAAATATCAATAATTGGATCAGAAATCGTCTGGTAAGCATAGAAAGTAAGCGGTCGTTCCGAAACTAGCTGTGGATCAAGCTGTCTAATTGTGCCAGCCGCTAAATTGCGTGGATTTTTAAATTCTTCTTCGCCCGCAATCTTGCGCGCCTTGTTTAGCTCATTAAAGTCTTTTTTATGGATAACTATTTCGCCACGAACTTCGATATCGATGTCTTTTGGCAAACTTAATGGTACGCTCTCGATTGTCCGAACATTTTCAGTAACCACCTCTCCTACAAACCCATCACCCCTAGTCACAGCCCGCACTAACTGACCCTTTTCGTAGATAAGCGCACAAGCCAAACCATCCATTTTTAAATCAATAAACAAGCCAGCTGTCGCCGCCCGTTCATCCACTTTTGCAATTCTATCTATCCACGCCTGTAAGTCTTCTTTGTTAAAAACATCGTTTAAGCTAAGCATGCGTGATGAGTGTTTGGCCTTTTCAAACTTGTCCAGCGCTTGCCCAGCAACTCGCTGGGTTGGCGAGTTGGCTGTAATAAGATCTGGAAATTTATCCTCTAAATCAGCTAACTCCTTTTTCAACCCATCAGCAGCAGCTTCAGGCATTATTGAGCTATCGTTCACATGGTATTCGTAACGATACTCTGCAATTAGCTTGCGTAGCTTTTCTATTCTGACATTTGCATCAGTCTTGTTCATTAAGTAATATTATAGCAAAAATATTAGTGAATTGCTGGGTATGAATCGCAGACAGTTCCACCAAAAAAACTATCCTCGTAGCACTCTTCGTCTCGGCTATGTTTTACATCCCATGAAGATGGCCTATTGTCGCTTGGCAATATAGTTTCGCTAAGCGTTCCTTGCCCATAGTTAACAAATCGAGAGAACGAAGTGCGTTTAACAGTAGCCTCACCATCAACGTTTACAGAGGCTTGTGCACCACTTTCCAGAGTTATATCGGCATCCTGAACTTTTAAACTCTCAGCATGCAAATCTACTTCGCCAATGTTGGCAACCAAGTTTTTAACTGTGCCAGATAAATACACACTGCCCCCATAATTATTCTCCTGTTTATTGCTGTTGTCTACTAAAGTAAAGGTGTCTGCTTGTAGGTTAAATATCTCTACATGTGAACTATATTCAGAAATATCCAGTTCGGAAGGACTGTCAGGAGTGTATAGCGTTATCGACTCTATGAAACCAGAGTTAAAATCATCGAGTAGCTCAACCTTAATGTCTAGCTCTCCCTCATTAATACTCCAGTCAAAGAACTCGTTGGAGTGTTCTGGCGGGCCAGTAATAACAGCTTCATAGCCTCTAGTTTCATCTACAACTACCGTAGTGTGAAAACCATCAAAATCTGAACTACCTAATTTAATACTAGAAAATTCGTCTAGTTGGATTGTAGTTTCAGTATGAACGTAGTCATCTGCAGAATCCACAAACCGTGGCCCATAACTAGATAATGAAATAGCCGCAACAGTAACAGATACTGCAAAAATGCTTACCAAGCCAACTATCAGAGCGGCCGGGATTTTAAACAGCTTACGGCGAATCAGACCAAAACCAAGAATCAACATTGGTAAAAGGATTGTTAACACAGCGGCAGCGGCAGCGGCTATACCAATCTTATCAAAAGCAGTGGTCTTGGCGCCCTCGATCACCTCTTGGGGTATGGGGCCTTGCTCAAACACAAAGAAGCCTGCCACAGTCGCTACTGCAATCGCTGCAATCAATAGGCCGGCGCTAAAAAAGGTACCGGCAATTGCGATAATCACCTTGTAGGATTTCATAAAAATCCTATTTGCAAAGCCCAAAGCCTTGCGAAGAAAGCCTCCTAAACCCTTGGCTTGCTTGGAAGCCATATCTTTTGCAGACTTTACGGCATTTTCCAGATTATCTTTGCTGGGTGATTTACCTTCCATTACAACTTTCTTGTAGGCACTATCGGCAGGCTCCATAATAGTCCATAAGATTATGTAAACGATACCGCCGCTAAACCCAAGCAAAGATGCAATGATAAACAAAGCTCTCACAAAGACTACATCCAAATCAAAGTATTTAGCTAGGCCGCTTGCCACACCACCTAACTTAGCATTATCTACATCGCGATATAGCTCGCGTTTTGCAGTAGAGCTCTTTGTTTTAGTTCCGTGATTTGTTTTGTTGCTTTTTGTACTACCGGATTCTTCTTCAAAGTCTTCAATTCTACCAATCTGGCCAATTATTTTCTGAACATCAACTAATTCTACTATTTGCTTATCATCAGGCACCTCTTCTCTCAGTTTTTCGGCCATTCTTAGCTCAATATCATCAACAATTTCTTGGCCATCTTCTGTATCTGCAAATATTTTTTGTAAAGCACTCAGATAATCATTTAATTCTTTGTGGGCTGCATCGTCTACATAGAAAACTTGTTTATAGACGTGGATTAGTGTGGCTTTGTTCATTTTTTAGCTCCTTTTTTAGCTTGTTTCGCTGGCTTCTTAATAGCATTAATAGTTTTGTTTAAATCTGCCCACTGCTTGTCCAGTAAGCCTAGTATCTCTTTTCCGTCGTTGGTTAGGCTGTAGTATTTTCTTGGCGGCCCACTCTCTGACTCTTCCCACTCATACTTTAATAAACTCTGATTTTTGAGTCTTGTCAGTAACGGATACAAAGTACCCTCAACTACAATCATTTCAGCGGCAGATAATTTGGCAATTATGTCAGCCACATACATTGGTTTCTGTTGCAACAAATGTAGAACATAGAAACTCAACGTCCCTTTGCGCATTTGGGTGTTAATCTGGCTTGCGTGCTGTTGTAGCGTTTTGTTATTCATAGTATTATGTATTGCATAGTACTATTATAATAAATCTAATGCAAGACTTTTTATATGTCTATATCTGACAGCTGACAGTATGTGTATTAATCAACGGAAAAGAATATGATAAAACGTGTGACTTTTGCTACACCTTGTCGGTCATTTCCATCAATTTACTAACCCTGTCCTCTATCGGAGGATGCGTGCTAAACAAAGCGGCTATACTCTTTGACTTTATCGGATTAGATATAAACAAATGTGCGGTAGCGGTGTGTTGGCGCTTTAAACTAGAGTTACCTTCAATCTTTTTTAAGGCGCTAGCTAGACCCTCTGGATATCGAGTGGTCAATGCGCCAGTAGCGTCGGCCAAATATTCGCGCCGCCGCGAAACGGCCATTCGAATCATTCCAGCTACTATTGGAGCCAAGATTGCCACAGCGAAACCGAGGATCATAAACATACCATTGTTATCCCTGTCGTCTCGTGGACTGAGCCACACGACCCGCATCAATATATCAACGATTACAGAGATTACAGTAGTCAACGCAAAAGCTATCATTGTCACTCTGATATCATAATTCTTAACGTGTCCAAGCTCGTGAGCCATAACACCTTCAAGTTCTTTTTTATCTAGCTTTTCGATAAGACCAGTAGTTGCTGCAACTATTGCGTTTTCAGGGTTACGCCCAGTTGCGAATGCATTCAAGCCCTCATCTTCAATAATGTAAACTTTCGGCATCGGCATACCATCGGTTATGGCTAGGTTCTCAACTATATTATAGAGCGTGGGGTGATCTCTCTTCTCTATTTCTTTAGCGCCACTCATCGATGTAGCCATCTTAGCTGCACCAAAATAACTAAACAGTGTATAGACAAGCGCCGCGCCTAAAACTGCAAAAGTAGCCAACGGTGCATTAAATAAATAACTACTAGCGACCCAAGACACAAACCCTACCAAAACCATAAAGAAGAACATTATTGCCCAAGTTTTGCGTTTGTTTGCAGCTATTTGACTATACATTCGTATTTCATAGCTCGGAGCTCGTAGCTCGTATGCTTCTCCTTTTAATTAACATTTATTATACCACTGACCACCATGATTTGTTTAGAGCACTAAATTTGAGCATAGGTCATGATTTCTCTGCAGAAGCCCGGAACGGCGCTTACTGCAGGTAAGAAAGAGAGAACTAGAACAGAAAACCGTGAGATGTGCCAAGTTTTGTGTTCTAAACTAGAACTTAACGGCGACAGGTTTCTCAACCTCAGCCTGATTGGCAACTTCAAAAAATTTGCGACTACCAAAACCAAGTTTTTTGGCAAACATGTTGGTTGGAAATTGCATGATTTTGATATTCAACTCGCCTGCTGCTGTGTTGTAAAAGCGGCGAGAAGCTTGGATTTTATCCTCTGTGTCGACAAGCTCATTTTGTAATTGTAAAAAGTTCTCGTTAGCTTTTAATTCTGGGTATGCTTCAGATACAGCAAAAAGTGACTTTAGCGCTGAACTGAAAATGTTTTCTGTCCCGGCCATTTTCTCTGGATCACCTGAGTTTGTGGCGCCCATAGCAGCTGTTCTTGCCTCTGTAACTTCTTTAAATACATTCTTCTCGTGCTTAGCGTAACCTTTTACAGTCTCTATGAGGTTGGGTACTAAATCGTATCGTCGCTTCAGCATCACTGTTATATCACTCCAGGCACCATCTGTTCTGACGCCTAATTTAACTAGCCCGTTATATGTAGCCCAAAGCCATAACAAAAATAATACTATTACTCCGCCAACTACTCCTAAACCTATTAACATACGCCCTCCTTATTTATCTCCTAGTAATTATACTATAGCTCTTTGCAAATACCCAGAATGTCTTCTGTCACATCTTTTATTGGCCGCACTGCGTCAATCACTCTTGCTCCGTAGCCCTCCCATTCTGCTGGGATTTCTTCTCGCCACTTTAGTATCCTTTTTTGTTCATCTGGACTTTTGCCATACTTCTTTTCTCTGTTTCGAAGGCGAGTCAACAAGGTGTCTTCGTCCAAATCTAAAAGTATTATCAAATCAAATTCACTTAAAATCTCCCTAATATTGCTAGACCCGCCGCAAAAAAATAATATCGCTAGATGACTCGTACTTTAGCTTATATAAGTCCTTTGCGTGAATGTTCCAATAATAATTTTCTGTCCTTTGGTTTGCTAGACTTTTTTATCACAGGGTTTCCCTTGCTATCTTCCAGCCTAGCTAAGTCTGTGTCCGAATCACATACCTCATAACCAAGACTCTCTAGCTCTTTACTAATCGTTGTCTTGCCTGATCCAGGCACGCCTGTTACTAGAATAATTTTTGTGTCTCTAATGGGTTAATTATAGCAGATGTAATAGCAATCAAGAAACCGACCAAAATCGGTTGGTTTCATATTTTGATAAATTGCCACATCTCCTTTGATCCGCCAAGCGGCGGACAAGGGATGCTCCCACTCGAAACACTGCCTGTGCTTCTCCTGAGACGGGTAAAACGCTTCGCTACTCCCTTCAACCCATGCTCGAAGCGAGCAATCGTCACATGCCTTTTGAAAACCTAGTTTTCAAAGGATACTCCTACTCGAAATGTCCCAAACATTCCTCCTAAGGCGGGGGTATCTTTCAGATGCGCCAAGATCCAGTGCTCGAAGTAAACTTCTGTGCGCTTCACTTGTCTTCGGTCACGTCCCGCGACTCCGAAATTACATCTTTGGAAACAAGGTTTCAAGAGTAAATTCCTTGCAAAAGCTCCTCGAGCTTTTTCACCCTTTTTACTTCGTAAAAACTCGGCTTCGGCCACTCGCTTTGCGAGCCACCAACTAAAAAACAGCCTTGCAGGCTGCTTCTTAGTTGGTGCCCGAGGCGGGGGTCGAACCCGCATGCCATAAGGCACGGATTTTAAGTCCGCCGTGTATACCAATTCCACCACTCGGGCATTTTGTCAAGTCTTGCCAATATACTTCTCCCTCTCCTTGCAGCGAAGCTGCTAAAACCAAGTCTGTAGACGAATTCATTTCGACGAAAGACTATCTATATTGAGGATAGGATCACGAAGCCGTAGGCGTAGTCTAAGGAAAGGAAGTTGTCCTTTCCTTAAGTCTTGGAGGTACCGACTGGATTTGAACCAGCGAAAAAAGGTTTTGCAGACCTTTGCATTACCACTCTGCCACGGTACCATGATCAAGACTCACAACATTATAACCAATTTACTTAACGGATGCGATACTGATATACTAAATACAACTTAAAAATATAAGGAGATATCCAGATGAAGAAGAACTTACAAGACTTTATGGAAGAGATAAAAAAGAACATGGAGGCTAGCGCTAGCACCAGTAGCTCTAGCTCTAGGAAAAATGTAAAAAGCGTTCCTCAAAAACCAGACTTTAAGATGCCTAAAAAAGCAATCGGCAGTATAGCCTTCTTGGTTCTAGCAGCAATATTCGTATTATCTAGTGTTCGAATGGTCGACACTGGTGAAATTGGTGTAGTTACAAGATTTGGTAAGGTTACTGGGCGTGAATTAGGCGAAGGAGTTCACCTAGTTTGGCCGTTCGGTGTAAACCAAGTGAGTATTTACGATATAAAAATTCAAAAAGAGACCGAAGAAGCCCGTAGCTCCAGCAAAGACTTACAAGACGTAAATTCAACCCTAACCCTAAACTACCGCCTAGAAGCTGGTCGAATAAAAGATATTCACCAAACTATTGGCGAAAACTATCGGGATAAGCTTATTGTGCCAGCCGTACAAGAAGTTTTTAAAGCTTCGAGTGCTAAATTTTCTGCTAACGAGCTGATTAACCAGCGAGCTGACGTAAAAAAGGATGCCCAAGATTTATTAACAACAAGACTGGGCGAGTTTGGCATAATCGTTGACGAACTATCTATAACTAATTTCCAGTTCTCAGATACCTTCATTCAAGCTATTGAAGAAAAGCAAATTGCTGAGCAAAATGCTCAAAGAGCTGTCTTTAATCTAGAGGCATCACGAACAGACGCTGAAGCCCAGCAAGTCCAAGCTGAAACTCTAAGCCCGCTATTCTTGCAAAAAGAAGCAATCGAAAAATGGGACGGTCAACTGCCTACTTATATGGGTGGCGGTGAGAGCGTGTTTAACATTCCTTTAACTGACTAGTTTATACTTACCGCATGAGTGAGGTAAATCCCACAATCCAAGACGACTGGGGGTTTGATCTTGGTGCCGAGATGATCAACGGGCATGAGGATGACGAATCCAATGAGCGACTAACTTTCGGAGAGTGGGTGACAAAATCACCAAAAGATGCAGCTACTGTGGCCTTGGCTGGACTAGTTTATGGCTTTGTTGCAACACCGGGCAATGAAACAATAAGAGGTAAAATAGGCGGAGAAGCTTATCGTGAGATGCTTGAAGCTGGGAATAATGGGCCCACGACCGCTCTAGTGGTCGGAGGAGTGGTTGCAGCAACAACTGCTGCCTTTGAGGCTACGTCAGTTGGATTAGTGGGGCTAGGCTTACATACACCCAGACCCGAACCAAAGAGTCCTCGCTTTAAGAAATGGTACAATTTTTTCTTAGATCCAGAAGAAAAATCAACCAACAAAAACCCTAAAACAGATCGGGCTGCAGACATTGGAGCGGCTCTAGTAGTCGGCTGTGCAGCAGCTGCTGTCTTGAACTATCGAAGATCAGAAACCCCAGAGCTCCGTAAAGACATCGCTGCTGGTATGAGGACTGTTCCAATCAATACCGCCATCGGGGGCGGGATAGGAGCGCTCGTAGCTGGTGGTTCGGAATTCGTAGATGAGTATCTTTGGGATGGGGCGTCAGGCTACGTTATTGAATACGCTCCTAGCAGTACGTTCTGGGCAACCGTACTTGGGGTGCCTTTTGGCGCTAAATATCTATACGATAAAGTTAAGGCCCGTGGTATAGTCGACCAGACTGCGGAAGCTTAAAATTCTCATTCAGCCCCATTCAACATCCATTCACTAGACCTCTTTCAATGCGAATGTGCTATAGTTATGCCTAATTATTAAAAAGAATGGACTCAAAAAATGGGAAAAAGACGAAACGCACACTCAGCATCAATCAAAAGATTTAAGAAAAAAGTCGCTAAAGCAGCTAAGAAAAAAGCTGAAAATAAAGCCGAGAAAAAGAGAAATCCTGCTAAGAAAGTTGCAAAAACAGAGACAGTTGTTGAGAAAACTACTAAGGCCTAAGCCTTAACCTCTCCAGGCAAAAAGCCCGGGTTTTCGCCTGGGTTTTTCTTGCCATAACCCAGATCCCTCATGAGCTTAGTTGGGGCATTCCTTAAATGGATCGGTACTTGTGAATTGGGATAGTTATCGGCCATCTTTTTAGAATCATACATCTTATCGGCAACAGAGCGGGATTTCTTGGCCTCGCACATAGCTATAGTGGCTTGAGTTAAGGTGTACTCGCCTTCTGGTAAGCCAATGCGTTCGACTGCTTGGAACGCGGCGACGGCCAGGGTTAGTGCGTGCGGAGTGGCCATTCCTACGTCTTCGCTAGCAAAAATAACTATGCGTCTGGCGATAAACTTGGGGTCCTCGCCAGCCTTTATCATGCGGTGCAAGTAATAGAGTGCTGCTTCTGTGTTACTGCCACGCATTGATTTTATAAAAGCCGAGATTACGTTGTAGTGCTGTTCACCGTCTTTATCATACTTAACACCGACTTGTTGCATAGCTTGCTCGATGTCTTTTTTGGATATAGATTTTTTGCTTAACGAAGCAGCGACCTCTAGTCCACCAAGTGCTGCGCGAGCATCACCTTGAGACATTTTTGCTAACAACTTTACGGCTGCCGGACTAATAGTCTTTGGTTTTATCTTTTGCTTTGCATTATTAATGATCTTAGTTAGAGTTTCTTCGTTCAAATTGTTTAACACAATTACTCTGCTGCGACTTAGTAATGGGCTGATCACCTCAAAAGACGGATTTTCGGTTGTTGCACCAATCAATGTGATCGTGCCATCCTCTACATACGGTAGGAACATATCTTGTTGAGCTTTATTAAAGCGGTGGATCTCATCAACAAATAAAATCGTTTCACGCCCCATGTGTTTGGCCTCTTTAGCTTTTTCGATTGCCACCCTAACCTCGGCCTTACCCATGCTTACCGCTGACACCTCGATAAAGTCTGCCTCTGTTTCGTTAGATATAATTCGAGCAATTGTTGTCTTGCCCGATCCAGGTGGACCCCACAATATTAGCGAAGTTAACTTGCCAGCCTTTAATAGCTGGCTGATCAACCCATCCCTACCAACAGCATGGTCTTGGCCCACAACTTCTGCAAGTTTCTGCGGCCTCATTACATCAGCCAGGGGCTTAGTTTTTAATTCAAATAAACTCGCATCTTCCATAAATAAAGTATAGCATGACCCAGAGAGTGTATGAGGTATGAAGTATGATGCATATGACCAACATAAAATCTTAGAAGATAGCTATTATGCTGCTAGAGCAGCGGTGTGAGATATGTTGCATTGCTACGAGGGATCAATATTGGCGGCAATAGCAAGATAGAGATGAAGCGTCTTAAGGCTTTGTTCAAAAAGCTAGACTATCAAGACGTCATAATCTACATAAACTCTGGCAATGTCATATTTGAGACTAACTCAAAAGATTATAAAAAGATCGAACAAGATATTGAGATTGGGATAGCCAAAGAATTCTCCTTAAACATTCGGGTAGTTATTCGGACTAAAGAAAATATAAAAATAGTAGCTTCAAAGATAGAACCAACTTGGCAAAACAATAAAGACGAAAAAACCAGCATTATGTTCTTATGGGCAGAAGTTGATTCCCTGAACATCTTAAAAGACATTAATCAAACTAAAGCCGACGAGATAATATACGTCGACGGTGCCTTAATTTGGCACACAACCAACAAAGACTTTAATAAAAGCGGTTTAAGCGAGCTCGCTGAGAATAAGCTGTACAAACAAATGACAGTGCGCAACTGCAACACTGTACGCAAACTTGCCGAATTAATGAGTAAAGTCTATTCTAGATCTGCAGCTGTAAACAATACACCGAAAGCACGACACCAAATTACCACCGAATCGTAGCTTTCATAATTGTCCGGCAAATTATAAACCTGCTTACCGCTGTCCTTGTCTAGATTACCCAAGGATACAAAACTGCCTAAGTCACGAGTTGTCGCAACCTTGTCTTCTGCTAAATAGACAACTAGGTCTGGGCCAGAAGCGACTTTAAAGTCTTCTTCAAAGACTAATTGTGCCCCAGTCTCGGTTTTATATATACTTGCTTGACCACTACCTTTATGAATACTGTCCACCTCTATAAATTGACCTTTACGTTCCAGGTTTCCGATCGTACTAATTTCGGTAATTGATCTTTCGTTTCGGATAGATGTGTCTTGCTCAATCTTTTCAGCTCGCAAATCCCTAATGATGTTACGACCAAAAAATGCTACTGCAGAAACTATCAAAATCGCTACTGCAGCAATTAATATCTTTATGCTCTTCTTCATACAGCTTATTTTAGCATCACCTCATAGCTCTAGTAAAATTTCCGTAAAATTAATATCTGCAGAACTTAATCTTGTGCTTCGTCTGTTAACTGGTTATAATTTACCAATGTCCAAAGAGTTATTGCCAAAATTTTGATTTCAGAGAAGTTGATCAAAATTTTCAAAGAATAATTATCGCAGTACTTGCCTAAAAACTAACACAAGCAAAAACTTATGTTGGTTTTCTAGAAAGTGCCGAGTTAATTATAACGCGCGGGTGTAGCTCAGTTGTTTAGAGCGCCTCGTTGCCAACGAGGAGGTCAGGAGTTAGAGTCTCCTCATCCGCACCAAATAAAGAACAGATGTCGGCTTCTTAGCTCAGTTGGTAGAGCATCGGATTGAAGCTCCGTGTGTCCCCAGTTCGAGTCTGGGAGAAGCCACCAAAGAACAAAGCTGTCCTAAAAGGATGGCTTTTTTCTTTGGCTGACGTTTACGTCAGGACTCGAACTGGAGTTTTTGCGCAAGCAAAAAGAAGTTCGACGCCAGTAGAGCCACGCGCAAGAATTTATTCTGAGCATGGCGTAGCGCGAGAGCCCTAGCGAAGTCTGGTAGAAGCCACCAAAGAACAAAGCTGTCCTAAAAGGATGGCTTTTTTCTTTGGCCAAAATTTATACGACAACACACTCAGCCTACAATCAATGTGATCCACCTCTAATATCGGAGAGTGTTTGAACCTCTAGAGTGCTTGTCCTACGCATAGCCGGGCCTTGTTCTATCATACGATCAACCAAACTCTTGATATCCTTGTTTGATCGAGGGCTGCTAGCCATGGGTCTAGCCCTCGAAGACTGATCTGTCTTGGAATGCAAAATAGCTCCTACAACAATTCTTTTGTTACCAAGCTCTCTTAAGGCGCTAAGTGGAGTCTCATCATCAATCCTGCTTTGACAGACTTCAATCAGATTACATCTGCGGCAAATCTCTGCAGCAACTTGAGCTTTCGCATCGGCCTTTGATTTAGGGGCGTAGATGCTGTCTGCATTGAAATATCCTGCCGTTGCAGTGTTGAATTCTGGGTGACAATATGCGCCAACTACACGCCCCAATAGTTGATCTCTTGTTATTTGGTCATCGGACTTCAATTCTAGCGGAGGTAGACCACGATCAGGATTGCCCATTACCTCTGAGTAGGTCAGCGTCCCTATTGAATCATATTTCATATTATACCGCCCCGCATAGCTTCTGGTTACTTCTTCCCGCCAGTAAACGATTCAAATGCTCGCAGTATCTCAAGGGGTACTGCAAATATGACTGTGTTTGACTGGTCAGAACTTAAGTCATTTAGTGTCGTCAGGGTCCTCAAGTGTAACGCACCTGGTGTTTCGGCAAGCTTTTTTGCAGCGTCAGCTAGGTTTTGCGATGCCTCTAGTTCACCTTTAGCCTTAACAATAACCGATCGTTTTTCACGCTCGGCTTCGGCCTGTTTACCCATAACTCTTTTCATGTTATCAGGAACTTCAACGTTTTGAATATTTACATCTGGCACATCTATGCCCCAGGGTTCGGTAGCCACATCAACAATAGTCTTGATCTCTTGCGATATTTTGTCACGCTCAGAAAGCAAGGTGTCAAACTCAACCTTACCAACTACGTCGCGCAAAGCTGCTTGAGCGTACTGTGCAGTTGCAAGTCTAAAGTTCTGTACCTCTAGGTAGGCTTTTTCGATATTAGCAACCTTAAAATAGACAACTGCATCGACATTAACAGTTACGTTATCTTTGGTAATCACCTCTTGTCTTGGAATATCAACAGTAGCCAAACGCAAATCTATTTTTATCATTCGTTGTATGCCGGGGAAAATCCAACGCAGACCCGGAGACTTTGTCGAACTATACTTACCAAAAGTCAAAATTATACCTTTTTCATATTGGTCGACAATTCTCAACCCTGTTATACCAAGAACTATTGCCCCAACAACCAGTAATACTATTATGCCGCCCAGTGCTTCCATATTTTCTCCTTGTTTTTAAAGATTATCAATACATTATAATTATAGTACATGCAGATTGATTTTTAAAGTTATGCTATAGTTTATCAATAAATATTAAAGCTATTTAAGGAGGCGCCGTATGAGCATGCTAACAACCGCTCAAACATTAATTTATAACTCAACCAAGAGACTTAATTTAGACGAAGAACAGTCAAATGAGATTATTAATCTTGACCATTTTCATAAATTTGTAATCAAGCTAGAAAATGACAAAGAGTTTCTGGCATTCCGCGCCCAGCACTCCAATAAGCGTGGGCCTTATAAAGGTGGCATCAGATTTCACCCAACAGTGAATGTTGATGAAGTACAAGCCTTAGCCACCTTGATGTCTATTAAGACTGCGGCTATCGACATACCTTTGGGTGGTGGAAAAGGTGGCGTTGTCTGTAATCCTAAAGAGTTATCCGAGCCCGAACTAGAGGAAATATCACGAAAATACGTACAAAACCTAGTTGAATTTATTGGGCCAGACAAAGACATTCCAGCGCCTGATGTTAATACAAATGGTCAGATTATGGGTTGGATGGTTGACGAATACTCCAAACTAACAGGTGATGCCACCAAGGGTAGCTTCACAGGCAAATCATTAGATAATGGCGGCAGTGAAGGGCGCGAAGCAGCGACTGGACGTGGTGGCTATTTATCTCAACAAGTCATATTAGAAAAGCTACAGAAGCTAGATCAAACAATTACCGTAGCAGTGCAAGGCTTCGGTAATGTCGGCTATTGGTATGCAAAAATAGCTACCGAAAACCCCAATATCAAGATTGTGGCTGTGTCTGACTCAAAAGAAGCAGTATATGATAAAGATGGGCTGAACATTGATGCACAACATAAAAGTAAGCTGGCTAATCGTAAGCTCTCTGGCGAACGTTTAGATAATAGAGATGATATCTTAACACTAGATGTTGACATATTGGTTCTGGCAGCACTAGAAGATTCAATAACTGATGATAACATGGAGGATATTAAAGCAGATATTATTCTAGAGCTAGCCAACGGACCAACCACCATGCAAGCCTATGAGTATCTGTCCGAAAAAGGTGTCCACATTGTGCCAGACATTGTTGCTAATGCCGGTGGAGTATTGGTCAGTTACTTCGAGTGGCAACAAAATATAGCCGGCTCTGACATAGCCAAGCAATTCTCTGACCCAATTTTGCAATCCAGAAATAGTTTTTCTTCAATCGACGCAGCTCCAGATATGTCTCGCTCAGAGAATACAAGTTCTGAATCAGCAAAAGTTGACTCAGAAAATCACTCAGCTACATCCGAGACAACTGATGAACACTGGGACGAAAAAAAAGTTAATACAATGCTCGAAGAATATATGACAAAGGCCACCTCTCAAATGTGGGACAGATCGCAAAGCAACTCAATCTCACTTAAAGCGGCGGCTTTTGATATTGCTGTAGCCAAATTAGCTATTAATAAGTAGGGTCACTGAAACCAAAATAGCGGCGGAGATAGCTGCCAAAATAAATTTAACCATACCATCGTTAAACAACTTGGACTGACTGTCTGTACCTGACGAAAACGTGTAGGAATTATTGTCATTTCTTAGTGTTTTTTCAACTTTAAAGCCTCGTTCTCGTTCAGACGCAAACATTGGCTCTTCTGACTTAATTTCAACATTTTTTCGAACCTCTTCAGAAGTACCAGTCTTGCCATTCTGTGCGTTTCGCATCGCCTCGGCACGCTGCTGATTCTCTTCGATATTTTTCTTAACTTCTAGATAAAGTTTTTTTAGTGCTTCTTCTAACATAGCTATTATTGTAGACCAAATTATCTTCATTACATAGCGTGTAAACATAAAAGCTATTTACAAATATTTATTAATCTTGTATTGTATACTGTATATGGGAAATAAGCATGCAATGGGAGGTACAGGTGAGTTATTACTACCTGATCACCTATTTAATAATCAAAGCGTAACCACCACTGTAATATATAGTGGCGCAGACCTATTATTTGGTGCAGCAGAATATAGACGCGATCCTGACACGAAAAGCTTGATTGTAGATAGTTTCAATAAAACTGGTGAAGGCATAATCGAAGCTACGCTACTGGATATTGAATCACTTCCCGGTAGTGAACACCCTTCTGAGATAAGCGATATTGAAACTTGGGTTGCCCAGGCAATAGCAAATCATCTTCCTAGCGTGCTGGAGCGTCTAGAGGATGATGGCGCAGTTAATGCAGTCTTGGTAGAAGCTGGCAGCAAGTGGGGGCACCAACCATCAAAGGCTCTTGCTAAAATGCTTAGAGAAAATGGTTATAATATTCTTAACTTCTTCGATGAAGACTTTAATCCTTCTGAATATAAATCCAGGAAGAGAATACAAAAAAGCCCTGTTGTAATCGACAGGATATAGCTCAACTAACTATTGACTGTTAAGCTCACCTCTGTTACTATTTGTATCGATTCGTTATTGAAATACGTAAATTTGCCGCGGGATGGAGCAGCGGCAGCTCGTCTGGCTCATAACCAGAAGGTCGCAGGTTCGAGTCCTGCTCCCGCTACCAAGAAGATAACCTCACCTTTACGGTGGGGTTTTCTTCTTGGCTTGCGTGGAGCAGGGCTCGAACCGCGATCTGTGTCGCAGAGGAGAAAGTTCGGGCAACTTTCGAGTAGGAGTATCCCTTGAAAACTAGTTTTTCAAAGGGTATATGACGGTATAGAGTCCTGCTCCCGCCCTCCTCCTCTCTATTCGTCTATTCAATAAACGTTGTCAGACGTAGCTTAACAGAGGTAGACCCTATTTACTTGACAAACTTTTGAGACGCTAACAGGGGTGAAAGTTTTGCCGTCTCAATGTGTTATAGTATGTTTTCTAGTATTGACATGTTGCTACAATTTTGATATAATTATAGAAGGTCATAAGTCATGACTTGTACAACACAAAGGAGTCGTCAATATGACGGGTTTCAAATATGCAGTTCGTGCTGTGGTGGTCGTTCTTTCTCTCGTCTTCTTCGTGAAGTGGGGCTGGAACAACCTTCTTATCGAAGGCATCAACGGTGTTGTGGACGGTGCCAAAGCCGACCCCACTGACGCTGGTTCAATTGCCTGGGGGCTTATCAAGCTCGTTCTCATCCTAACCTTCCTTGGTCTCATCTTCTGGGGCTCAATCCTTATGTCGATGCTTATCACGGGCAGTTCCGACAACAAGCGACCCCCAAGGAGGAAGACGGCCAAGCAGGTCAATCGGGACTATGAACGACGAATGGGGCGGTAACGCTCTGCTCGACAAGTCGGTCACGACTGAACAAAGTGTTTAGGGGCATCATGCTCCGACTCATATAAGTCCGCTTAAGAAGCACTTCACTTATATGAGGGCAAGGACCCTAGTAATTTATGTTTGAACGCTAACGCAAGTTGGCACGATTCAGTAAAACACTATTACAAGAAAGGGTCCTTTTCTCTTTTCTTAACATAATGACATTCAGCAATAACTATTGTTTCTAGTCCTAACGGGCAGTAACCACCACTGTCTCACTCCTAAGCTGTTTCATCAGTTTATGTATAGCTAACAGTTCAGCTTTGATTTGGTTCCATTTGGGTACTGGCGTAGCTACCAAGCTTAGAGTTATTTTAAAGAGGCTTATTACCTCTTTTTTTGTTGTAAAGGTGGTGAGTTATTACATAATTCGGATTTCTATTATTGACAATTGTGTGTACATCTGTTATTGTCTAAATACTATGGAGTTAATAAATGTAGGAAGAACCTATTTCTATACTCAAGATGGAAGAATAGATCATAATCCAATAACTTTTGTCGAAACTAGTGATGGAGGTTTTTCAGTTGAAACTTTTAAGCTAGAGACTATCAGACAATACCTAGGTCTAACTTCATTCAATGCGCTAGGAGGAAGCACTCTTTTATCTCCCGAAGGGTACACCGACAGGGAGGGTATCGACTACTTCTATCACTACTGTTTAGATGACGGTGAATATACACCCCCATCTGATAATGATGTATTTACAGACGCAATAACAAGTATCGCAAAACTGGAAGATCCTACGTTTGAAGACGTGGACTACAATACTGCTGAAGATGCGTTTGACAGGAACTTTGGACCAGGAAGCAAGCTCCATTTCAGCAAATTAAGCCCACAAGAACAGATAGAACTTCGGGCAGCGAGTGCTGATTGGGAATTTGCCGATAAATTAGATAGCTACGGGAATAACGCCTTTATAGCAGAATTAGCAGAATCTCTTGAACAAGCGAGCAAAGGCGCGATGAGCCTAAGAAGACTAGCTGGCGAAGAGGCTCTTAGTGAAGAGTGGTCGTCGATTATATCCCACTCAAGAGGCACTCCCCAAGTATTTTTAGAAGTATTGGGCGCACCTGAAAAGACTCTTGCGCAATTAACTCCCTACGGCATTAAATTAAAGCGAGAGCGACATGATTGAATACGAACTAGGCTCAAGTAGATTTCAATACCTTGACGCCGGATTGTTTCCCGATGAGATGAATTTATACAGGTATGATTTACCTGAACGAGTATCTGCTGGATTTAAGACCGCTAGGTCAATTTTAGGCGAAACGGCAGGTTTTGGTTTTTTTGATGATGATGTTCTTCAGCATCTTAGCTCAACATACGAAAGTAGACTCAGCAATCCTTCCAGAAGTAATGGTGGTGTAGGGACCCCTTTTATTAGCTGCCTGCTAAACCCAAGCCTTAGCGTGATAACAAGCACTTGGGTCCACAATACCGATAAACGGCTATATAGAATTGAAACTGACAGAAGTGAAGTTATCATACCTACATCTTTTCAGTCAGAGGATTGCCCCCAAGATTGGCAGTTACATGCCCCAGAGGTCCTAGTTATAGGCGACGTCGCACCTTCTCAAGTTGAAGAAATACGGTAATAGAGGCCACACTCACTGACTCAAGTTGTTTCTAGTCCTACTGGACAGTAGCTACTCCCGTCTTAGCCCAATACTCCACCATCAACTCATGTATAGCTAACAGTTCAGCTTTGATTTGGTTCCATTTGGGTACTGGCGTAGCTACCAAGAAGATAACCTCACCTTTACGGTGGGGTTTTCTTGTGTTCCCTCTTTTAGCTATTTATGTTGCTTATGGTAAGATTATTGTTATATTTAAGAATTAAAAAAATGAAAAGAATAAAGAAGCAAGTGTGCAAAGATAGTAAGGCTTTTACTATTCTACTGTAATAACCCCGACCATACCCTGTTCACGGTGGTTGCCAATATCGCAGTAGTACTCATACTGACCCGGTTCTGCATCTTCTGGTACTGTGAATACAGCAGTTGCTTCATCTCCTTGATTAATAGTGCTGCTGAGAAAGTTAAATTCATCGATTACAAAATTATGAGTACCTGCAGTCGAAGTCAAGTTAAGCTGTACGATATCTCCTGGAGAAACATTAAATTCGCTAACTGAAAAAGAAAAATTGCGCATATCTATACCGATGCTATGGTCGACATTTTCTACGCTTTCAGCGGGCGCTGATTGAGTAGTTTCTACGCTTTCAGCGGGCGCTGATTGAGTAGTTTCTTGGACGCTTTGTTCTTGCCCTGTTGAACTTTCGCCCTCGTCGCCGCCAATAACAAGTGCTGCCGCAATAATAGTACCGAGCACAATTGCAGCCAGTACGACTAGTATAAGTTTGATTGTTTTATTCATTTTTTCCCTTCTTTTAATAAGAAAGATTATGCTCTTTTTTTAACTTACGTACAATAGTAATATTTGTGTAGTCATCCAAAGGACTTTTACAAGGTGAGTTTAAGGCTCACCCTGCTTTAGGGCCAACCTTAGCAGTTTCATAAGCTTATGTATCGTTAACAGTTCAGTCTTGATTTGAGGAGAAAGTTTTGAGAGCTTTCGAGTGAGGAGAAGCTCTTGAAACCTTTTTCTAAGTGTTTGCTACGATGTCCATTTGGGTACTGGCGTGTAGCTACCCAGTAAATACTCTGATCCCTCATGGTGGGTGTTTTTTATTGCAAAGGCTGTGGGTAATTACGTACAGCTACCGCTCTATCTTTTTATGTGTTTTAAATAATACTTCTCAAGTACAGATCTTTTGGGTTCGATACAGGATTAGTGCGCTCTTCATATTTAATACTCACTTGGGTCAGCAGCCTTAAAGCCTGGAGAAAGCTCAATACCCTCAAGCAGTTCAATGATTTTATCGTAACCAATTTTTGTATTTTGAAAATTCTCCAGTGTCCCAAAAGCATCTGGAAGGTTTGCTACTTCAGTACCCTGATAACCCTCAATAGTATACTCAACAATGTCTGATTCTAGGCCCTTAGCGTCAGGACGTACTAAGTATGAATTACTTATGTCTTGCGGTGGTATACAGGCTGTTTCGCCAACTTTTTGGTCATAATCCATCTCAAACTGCAGCACCACCTTATTGACGGCTGGGTCATACCTATCAGGGCTGAATATGCCATGGCGATCAGCCTCATAGACTCTTATTTGACCATTATTATCAGTGGTTTCTTCAAAGAGCAGTGTTGTATTAACTTTTCTCTCATCAACTCTTCCACCTTCTGACATTCTATTGATACGGCCATACCAGTCTGGTTCACTGGTTCACACCACAAACTCCAATCTGTTCCACCATTATCAAACCCTATTAAAACGGTAGCTCTTTCGGATTCATTCACAAACAGAACGAGTCCACTTTCAATACCGTTCGAAACGCTTTGGTCTCTCACTGTCCAGTATTTAGAGTCGTAGTTGACCGTTAAGGCATTATTGTCGTTTCGTGAAAAATTAAATTGTTTTATATCTACTGGCTGCCTGTCAACAGCTACTGGCTTGCGGTCAGGTAAAAAGCTATATATACCTTTTTCTCTAGCCTCCTCTGAGTCTTCTGAATCTGAATCATCTTCATTTGAGTCTGGTTGATCAAGATCGTCATCATCGCCAGAGTCGTTCTGTGATACTGTCGTATTTTGACTGTCGTTATTATCAGTACTCGTTGGATCATCCCCACCAAAAAGTGCAGAAATAATCCAAATTGCTATAGCTAAACCAATTATTGCGGCCAGTGCGGTCCCTGCCCACTTTATTATTGTTTTGTTGGTGTTGTCTAGCACTGCTAGCTCCTCTCTAATTCTTTTGCCTGCAGAGTCTCGCTCAGCAAACTATCAATTACTTTATGCTTATCTTGCTTTTTTGTATCCCCGCCAATTTCGGTTAAAGTCTTTTATTTCAGGAAACCTTGGCTTTTTCTAATTGTTGTTAAATATTATCCAGCCAGTTTTATTGCTAAGACAAACTCTGTCGCCATCTCGAAATGTAATCTGCATCTTGCTTCTTTGTTTGGTATAGCTACTATAATAAAAAAGTGTCCTTTCTAGTGCAATCTTTACCTTATTTAGACAGATTAAATTAACCTAGAAAGTATATTTTATTTTTTTGAGGTAACTATAATTAGTTTATCGTAGTTAATAATCGGCAGCAAGCAGAAAGTATCTTTTTCATAAAGCACTAAACTACAGATATTTTTTATTATTTTTTGCTGTACAACGTATAGGAGTCGTCTAGATGACAAGTTCAAATGCCTGGGGCTTGATCATTCTCATCATAACCCTCCTTGGCCTCTCTTTCTGGGGCTCAATCCTTATGTCGATGCTTATCACGGGCAGTTCCGAAAATAAAGGGACAGCCAAGCATGTCAATCGGGACCATGAACAACGAATGGGGTGGTAACGCTCTGCTAAACAAGTCGGTCACGACTGAGCAAATGTTTTGAGACGTCATGCTCCAACTTATATAAGGTCGTGCCGACCTAACAGTCAGGGGTGATGATTATTTTAAAAGTTCAGCTTACTGATATTACATAATATGCACTGCTTTAGAAATAAGCATAAAGTAAGTATCTTTATGTTTTATTAAACCGACAATCCAAATAGCAACTTAAACCATTCTCTGACATTATCTCCCGCTGAGTTGCTGGAGTCGCCATTCTCGACAGCAAGATCATTGTCGAATTGATCATCATATTTTTCTCCGACAAACAATTTTTCATCTGGGAGTATCTTGTTTAACTCTTGTCTCACAGCTAGCTCAAGGTATTCATCTGTCTGATAAAACTGATTACTAAACGCCAGTCGATCATTCTCTAATTGCAAGTCAAGAATGTCCTGCTTTATGTCATCGACTTTTTTCTGTAGTGCATAATTGCTTTGAATAACTCTTAGCGTTGACCAGCTGATCCATAAAAAAAGGAAAATAATCCCATAAGCAGATATTTTTTCTCTGTTATTTAATTTGCTTAGTTTTTGTTTAATATCTTTCATAGTTACGCTACTAATTATAGCAGTATTACAGCTTTGATAGAATAGTCGAGGCTAAATCTCAAGAACCTCAAGCCACAGTCGAAACTCTGTTTCTGTGCTAACATCTTTATACATAGCATTAGCAAAATAAAATTGACATTTTTAATATCTTGTAGTAGAGTTAAAGGCTGTGTGATTGCATGAAAGCTAATCGCACGTAATTTAAAAAATTGGTATCAAATAAGCTTTATGCATAAGCCAAGTACTGAGTCTGCGAATTAAATTTTGTAGTTTTGGTTCTTGGTTTAGCATTGGGCCAAACCATGTAGTGTCTGAGGAGGCACATGACAAAGAAAGCTACAGCGGTCGCCATTATCTCATTGATGGCAGCCGTGATAACCGTTACCGGTTTCGCTTGGGGACCTCAAGCAACCGCAAGCGATGTGTGTGGCTATCCAGCCAACATCGCCCACATCAGCGGCGCTACCGCTGTCGTGAATGACAAAACAGTTACTGTTTCATGGCCGTACATGGCCGGCGAGACCGTAACCGTTCAGGTTCTCGGACAAAGCTACAGCGTGGTTCTGGATTCAGATGGACAAGGCAGCATCACACTACCCCGTCCTCTAAACGATGACGAGCAGCGAATTGTGACCCTTAGTGGTAACGACCCCTGTGAAGAGGGCGTAACTGCGACAGAGACGGCAGCGATCAGAGGGCCAAACTCAACGACGACGGTCAGCACGACCATCAAGACGTCGAGCATCACCTATGATCCGATTGACCCCTTCTACACTCGCCAAGCCCAGAGGGCGCGGGCGGAGTGGGAAGCGATTCAGACTCAAGGACGACAACCTGCAGCTGCATCTCCGCCGCTCGCTTACACCGGCGGAGAAGTCAGTATTCCAATTGCATTGGGAGCTGGCTTAATCGGCTCGGGTGGCCTCGTCCTGTTGGCTCGTAACAAGCGTCGTCGCTCCGAACAAGGCTTCGGAGGTGATGACCACTAATTCGACTGGGGCGATCCAGACGAAGGCTGACAGCAAATTCACTCGCCCAGCATCTCCGTTCTTGGGGGTGCTGGGCCCGACCCGGCTTGTTTGATACCACAAGCTTTTTGAATAAACTTGCTATCAAGCTACGTCTAGCTTGATCATAAATTTATTTAAAGATCTAGATAACTCTAAATAAAAATTACTCACCGTTTAGGTGAGTAATTTTTATTTGGTGGGGGTGGTTGGAATCGAACCAACTACCAAGACGTTATGAGCGTCCTGCTCTAACCGATGAGCTACACCCCCGCTATTTAAATTGTGTGAGTCGTTGCTGATTTCCCAGCTTAGACTCATATTGTCGCAGGCCTGCTCTAGATCGTCACATACCCTTTGTCAGCATAGCTGCCAAGGGATGTTCCTACTCGAAAGTTTCCCGAACTTTCTCCTCGATGAGCTACACCCCCGCTATTTAAATTGTGTGAGTCGTTGCTGATTTCCCAGCTTAGACTCATATTGTCGCAGGCCTGCTCTAGATCGTCACATACCCTTTGTCAGCATAGCTGCCAAGGGATGTTCCTACTCGAAAGTTTCCCGAACTTTCTCCTCGATGAGCTACACCCCCATAATGCTTGGATTTTTGTAGTCGAAAATGATTATAGCAAACTTTGCTGGTTAGTAGCAGTAAATTTATTATCTTCATGGTAGCCTTGTAATTTACACCTTTTATTTTAGGTTAAGTACTATATAATTATACTCAAATGGAATCTTTACTAAATATTGCGACAATAGGTACAGGGGCATTGCTGACTTTGCTGATATTGCTACAGGCAAGAGGGGCTAGCTTGGGCGCAGGCTTTGGTGGTAGCGGAGAGCTACACACCACTCGTCGTGGTGCCGACAAAACTCTTCATTACATTACAGTTGTATGTGTGATTGTGTTCGTTATCACGATTGTCCTAACAATAACTTCTGGGAAATAACAGCAAGAGCGCCTGGTGGATATCAGAGACAAAATACCCTCACTAAAAGATGCCAAAGATACTTCTGTTAATGTAGTTAAGAAAACTAACGAGAAACTATCAGATCTCAATGATACTGTTATAGACTCTTCGATTATTGCCATCGAAACCACTGATCAAAAATTGCGCAAAAAACCAACACTCAAGCAACGACGAGCAAATAGAAAAGTATTTAGCTGGCTGTTCTTAGCTTGTGCTTTAATGTTGGCCTTTTTCCTAAGAAGAGAATACTTACCCATCTACTCCAGCAACGACCCAGCTGAAGGTGGAGTATACATAGAGGGCTCTACTAGCAAGATAGGGAACTTGAACCCCTTATTCGCCACTGAGGATGCGGAAAAATCTGTAACCAAACTTGTATTCTCTAGCTTGTTTGAGTACAACAGCCAAGGCGAACTAGTGGGCGACTTAGCTGAATCAATAAAGCCCAACGAAGATAATGATATTTATACTGTGGTGCTACGCCAGGATGCGTACTGGCACGACGGCGAGCAAGTTACATCAGAAGACGTTGTTACAACATACGACAAGCTTCAACATCCTGACACAGGTGCCGTTAACAGAGGAGATTGGCTGGGAGTAAAAGCTCAAGCTATCGATGATTTTACTGTAACGTTTGCACTATCTAGTACCTACTCGCCTTTTCCGAGCTTGTTAACCAACAGCATATTGCCTGATCATATCTTTAATGAAATAGCACCAAATGAGGTTAGGTTGAATGAATTTTCTCAAGCGCCAACAGTTGGTTCTGGTCCATTTAAATTTGAGCGATTGGAAGACAGCCCCGACAACCAGCAAGTTGACTTATCTAAAAACCAAGACTATTACGGTCAGATACCAAATATAGATGAATTCATAATTAGAACCTATAAAAGTAACGAGTTGTTAGTACGCGACTATGAGGGAGATAAGCTATCTGCGATCTACGGCTTAAGTATTGACGATCTACGTGGATTGATGCAAAATGAAAAACTAACAGATGGCTATCGAACAAATTTTGAACGCAATGCTGCTACCTTTGTATTCTTAAAAAATAATGATGATATTTTAAAAGAATCTGCCGTCCGTAAAGCATTGTCTCTAGCCACAAATAGGTCTGAGGTAGTCGAAAACAGCCTGGAGACAAGTTTACCCATATTCAGACCTATTCTATCTAGTCAGAATGTCGACCTAGTTCAGTCTGCCAAACAATCATACGACGAAGAAAAAGCCATCAAGACACTAGAAGATGCTGGATGGGTATTATCCGGAGATGTTCGACAAAAAGATGGCGAAAAATTATCCATAAAACTTCATGCAGCAGACAGCAAAGAATCATCTGCCGTGGCCAATACTCTGAAGACACAATGGGAATCAGTCGGATTCCAAGTAACTCTAGAGCTGAAGTCCTCTGAACAACTTAATCAAGAGAATATAATTCCTCATGACTATCAGGCAATACTTTTTGGATTCGAAATGACTGCTGATCCAGACGTCTTTTCGTTGTGGCATAGCGCCCAGTCTGGCACCAGTGGGGTTAATCTCTCTGAGCTAAAATCAACCATCATTGACGAGTCGCTGGAGGCCGGCCGAACTAGAGCCGATGATGAACTTCGCCAAGAAAAGTACACTTCCTTCATCGACGAATGGATCAAAATAAACCCTGCAATCGCATTATATAGACCAAACTTCGCATACATAACTAAAGATTATGTTTCTGGCGTAGAGCCGAGCCCAATAAGCTCTATCGACGAACGCCTTAATTCTGTAGAAAATTGGTCAGTTGATTAGTGCTTGTGTTACAATATAGCCAACAAAAACGAGGGTATTAGATGACAAAGCTAGCGGCACTGCTACGCAGACAAATAGATGGTGAAGTAACGACTTCTAAAGATGTTCGGGAGTTCTTTGCTACAGACGGAAGTGTTTTTACACTAGAACCCTCTACTGTAGTCTACCCTCACTCAGACGAAGACGTCTCAAAAATTGCCGCTATAACATGGCGCCTAGCCCAAGAAAGAGGTCAAATAGTACCGATAACAGCGAGGGGTAAAGGAACAGACCAAGCTGGTGCTGCTTTAGGCTCAGGCATAATGCTGGTCTTTCCTGCTCACTTAAATAGACTCAAGTCCATTGATCTAACAAAGGGTGTCGTAACAACCGAACCGGGTCTTATTTATAAAGACCTTCAATCCACGCTAATATCTCACAAGTGGTTTTTACCCCCCTACCCTTCATCAATAGATTATTGTAGTATCGGAGGAGCTGTCGCCAATAACTCTGCTGGTGAAAAAACTATCAAATATGGGGCCACTAGAGATTACGTAAAATCGCTAGAGGTTGTTCTTGCCAACGGTGAAAAAATCACCACAAAAAGATTATCCAAATCAGCGGTCAACAAGAAAAAAGGTCAGGATAATTTCGAGGGCGAAATATACAGACAGCTAGATGCTCTATTGACTGACCATAAGTCTTTGGTAGCTAAATCTGTTATTAACGTCAGCAAAAATTCGTCAGGGTATGATTTATTCGATATCAAGCGCAAGGACGGAAGCATAGACCTAACTCCTCTGTTCGTTGGCAGTCAAGGTACTTTGGGTATTATCACATCTATTACTTTAAATGTTGTTAAGCATCAGTCAAAAACATCTTTGGTTGCTGGATACGTGCCCGAGTCTGCAGATCTTTCAGCTATGATTGACCAACTTAAAAAATTAGAGCCATCAGCACTTGAGATGGTAGACCATAACCTCTTAAAGCTAGTGCACAAGATCAGCCCGAATAAACTCCACGGAGTAATAGAAGCTCCTTTTCCAGACTTAGTTATCCTTGCCGAATTCGACGACAGGTCAGCCAGCAATCGTAGCCGTAAAGCAGCTAAGGCTGAAAAAATATTCAAGAAGTTTGGGTGTGAGTCTAAGACCGAAACAACCTATGCAAATCAAGAAAAACTTTGGAAGATTCGTCGTTCGGCCGCCGCGGTAGCCTGGCACAACCAAGGCAATAAAAAAGCTCTACCAATAATAGAGGATGGTGTTGTGCCTCAGGATAAATTCGGAGATTACCTGCAAGGCATTTATGCTATTTTCGAAAAGTACAACCTAGATAAAGCTATTTGGGGGCACGCAGGAAACGCCAATCTACACATGCAGCCATACTTAGATCTATCTTCAACGGCTGATCGCCAGAAAGTTTTCAAGGTCATGAACGACTATTACAAAATGGTTATGGCTCTTGGCGGTTCTACTGCTGGTGAACACAACGATGGACGCCTAAGAGCGCCCTACTTACGCCGTCTTTATGGATCTGAGATTTATAGTTTATTTGAAGAAGTTAAAAAAATATTTGACCCTTACGGCACATTGAACCCAGGAGTTAAAACTGGTGTTGCGCAAAAAGACTTGGTGCCGTTGTTGCGGCATGAATATTCCATGGGTCATCTCAACGATCATCTCCCTCGAACCT